>OOCB01004844.1_pt1 | contig 10669 bp, 7 predicted proteins | sample 1671351 | NCBI WGS metagenome assembly OOCB01 (sample SAMN06348148, study PRJEB24527) | human gut metagenome | biome: human gut; feature: ankylosing spondylitis patient; material: feces | host: Homo sapiens | place: China | collected 2015-10
GATCCGCGTACTTTTCCTCAATCTTGTCCCATGGGATGCTCTGCGCTTTCTTCACCCAGCGGTTGTCTTCCCGCAGGCGCATACCCATGGGCTGCTGAAAATCTGACAGACTGATCTGTCCGTTGCTGTACCGATACATACACGTTCCCTCCAAGTGCAAGGGTTTTGCCCGCTTTTTGTCGTTTCCCTTGCACCTATTATAGCACAGATTGCCGGGATTGCCTTGTGTCGCAATGCTTTTTGGGTTGGTCAGCAGACATTAGTTAGAGAAAGTATTTTCCGATTTATGCGGCTGTCATTGATTATATCCCCCAACTGTTTATAGGAAGCTATGATAAACGAACTGGCTGCGATGCTATACTTTTTCTTATCAAATCCTTCGTCTTGAAAACGAAGAAGATTATAGGAAATATCTTTAATACCAAAGGATAAATGCATTTCTTGCAACCAGTCAATAACTGTTGCTTGGTTTCTAAGCACATCTTCAGAAATTGTTACTGATAAACTAGGGATATAATCATGTTTTTTTAGAAGTTCCATCGCGTGAATAATCATGGGATATGCGCCCATTCCGTTTTCAGCTTTTCTTGTCATATCAGTGATTGAGCGAGGTCCGTCCACGGATAATCCTATATTAATTTTATGTTCTTTACAGAAGATGATTTTATCTTCTGTCAATAGAGTGCCATTTGTAACGACTGTGTACTTAGGTGTAATTGTACTATTGGCAGTAGTATTAATCAGCTCTACAATTTCGATCAAAGCGCTCCAGTTCAAGAGCGGTTCGCCGCCGTAAAAGATGAATTCGGGATCAGAAATATTATGCGATATGGCGTAAGAAACGTATTCTTTAACAAATTTCGTATATTTTTCTTTGCTTAAACTATACGTGTCTATTACATGGTTCTTATCGGCAATATTCTTGACCGCACAATATGAACATCTTAGATTACATACATCCGTAAGAATAATGTATACAATCTTTATTTCGCCAAAGCGTGATTCCACATTGCTTTGCAATTCAATGAGCGCATTCGAATCGATAGAATCATCTAAAACGTATATCCCCGAGTGTAACAACTCTTCAACGACGGCGGGATCATGAATTCCCATATTCTCAACTTTTGAAACTTCATCTTGTTTAGCAATGATTGGTTTCATATGTAATGTGTTATAAAGAACATAACAATCCTCTCCGACGTGTTCTTTTCGGTAATACTTTGATAGCTTCATTTCTGCCTCCTTATAATTGAGTTATTAACTAAGCACACACTCATGTCGAATTATCCGTTTGAAACATGGTAAAGTGAATAAAAATATGATCTTCTTGCTATCAATTCATCAAACTTTCCATGCTCGTAGATTGTTCCGTCCCGAATGACAATTACTTCGTCATATTGCCTTAACAATGCTTCATCTAGTTGATGTGATACAACTATTCTTGTGACCCCTTCCAATCGCAGAATCTCTTGTGTTATAGCGTAAGAACTTACTTTATCTAAAGACGCTGTTGCCTCGTCAAAGAGAATAACAGGAGTCCCTCTAATTAAGCATCTCGCAATTGATATTCGTTGCTTTTCGCCACCAGACAAGTTAATGCCATTTTCTCCGCAGACATAATCATATCCGCGTTGCTCAATTAGGGGCGTTAACCCTGCTCGTAGGACAGCCTGTTCTATTGCATCCATTGAAAAATCTCGGTACATTGTAATGTTTCGCAGTATTGTGTCATTAAAAATAAAAACATTCTGATCAACAAGGCTAACAAGTCGGTATAAACTAAACGTATTAATATCTCTCAATTGCCTCCCGTCAATTGTAATGCTGCCATGATATTCTTTGCTGGCCCCCATCAATAAATTGAGTATCGTGCTTTTTCCGCTACCGGAGACACCAACTAATGCGTATTTTTTCCCTCCGTCAAGAGAGAAATTGAGTTTTTTTAGTATAGGACAATTCAATTCATAGCCGAACGTCACATCATCGAATACAATATGATTGGGCAAAACGATGTCTATATCCTTACCATCATGTTCTGCGTTGTCCACGGTCATCTGTGATAGCTTTTCAATTAGGCCCCTTGCAGCACGTCTACTTGCAAGGTATTGTGGAACAATATTAACAGGCATGATAATAAAATTACATAGGTTAAAGAATATTAGAACTGTACCGGCAGTAATATCACCATGTATTGCGAGAGATGCTCCAAAAAGGAAGATGCCGAATTGCATCAAATTGCCGCACAAATTCTGACTTACTGCTGACAACAGGCATTCCCACCAATAACGCTTACATTTGCTCTCCTCTATTTTTGCGTTAGTTGTATTGAATAATTCCTGAGTTTCTTTTTCTGCTTGAAAACTTTTAATCACAGAAAAACCCGCAAGCAGATTTTTCAACTGAGTTACAAACGTTTCATTTTTATCGCTTACTATTTTTTCTCTGGAAGAAAGTTCCTTTCCCATGAGTATGGACGCAATCGCTGGAAGGAAACCAAGAACAATCGTTGCAAATGTGAGAACTATGCTATATCTAAGCATCATGATTAATGTCCCAAAGAAGAGTAAGACATAGTGCAGGATCAAGAATGACTTTCTCAAATAGTTTTCTTCTATTGATGCTGCATCATTTGTAAGCATCGAAATATAACTTCCGGTGTTCTCACGCGAGAATGCAGCTATATTTTTTTCAGATATTTTCTCAAAAGCTAAATTCTTGTATTGAATCAAGGCCTTGCGAATGAAATTACTTTTGACCCAATACAAAAGAATTGTAAAGAAGAACATAGTCACAATAAATATGATACTAACAAGTATGATTGTACGTAGTCGGTTCATTGATACCTCGGTAATGGCGTCAATTACCTGTCCTAACAGCCAGGACCCTATCAAATTCGCGGGGAAGCATATTACCGTAAACAAGAATGAAAGAACTAACAGCGCATGATTCTGCCTGTAAAAAGAGTGGAAGTATTGTTTCGTGTTGTATGATTTCTCTAACTTCATAGCATCCTCCGATTTTGCCTAACTGGGCAAGCAAGAGATTTTTTATCACTAATATGTTTTTGTAATTGTTCTGGTAATTATGTCGGGCTCTCCGCCTGTGCCAGATATTACATAGGTAACCGTGATCCGATATGTTCCATGAGAGTTTAATTGAAAACTATGACTGCCGATATACATGTAATCATAAACGACATCATACCATTGATTATTGGGCTGCCCAATATCAACTCGCGTCCAAAAAAAGCCAAGTGTTCTCTTCTCAACATAAGTAGTTATTTCGCCTTTGGTTGTTTTTTCTCTAATTCCTTGAAATTGGTTAGCTATTGTAAGCAAACCACTGTCGGAAATTGATACAGAGCTGCTTGCTGTCACGGTGTTGTTGTAGCGCGTTTCATAAGGTGACGCAGCAAACACTGACATGGATGTGCTGAACATCAAAACAGCAACGAGAAGCACGCAGAGCGTCGTTTTTTTGGTTTTGATCATTTATTTCTCCTCCTTGTAATCTTCTGCTTTGTACTGCTACTAAAAAGAGCGATTTTCTTTGAAAGCCCCCCTTTTACTTATTCAACGATCCATCGGTACAAACAGGTTACAAGTTTTTAGAAAAAATTTTTAAGGAGCCTTTTCGTTTGGAAAAATGGAGGGTTTTTATCGTAGTAGTCGTAGCGTAGCTGGCAAGCAAGGTCTTTTGGAGCCAAAAGACAGCAGGCGGAGACTCTGACGAGTCCCCGCCTTTTGCTTGATGGGGCGTTCCCCATACCCCCTGTAACACAGATTTCATCTGTGGCTGCGCGATGTGCCATCGCTATTTTTCCTCGCGCTGCCGCTCGGTGGTCTGCCGGTTCTGTTCGTCCAGCCCCAGCAGACAGGCGGCGTTGGCCTTGTGGATCAGCAGCTCCCGCATCTGCTCCTGCGCCCGGTGGTACTCGGCGTAGGCCGCCTTTTTCTCTGCCAGCAGCCTTGCAAATTCTTCGTTCAGGCTCCTGACCGTGGGCAGCTTTTTCAGGCCAAACGCATCAAAGGCTTTCTTCGCCGCCTTGTGGATGAGGATATCCCCCTCATGCTCCGCAAGGTATTTTTTCGAGTACCCCGCCTTGCGGTAGCCGGTGTAAACACTGCGAGTTCTGGAATAGTTCATAATGTGCGTCCGCAGGGTCTGTATCTCGCCCATACGCGCTTCCGTCGTCTTTATGGCCGCCTTCAAATCATAGAACCGCTTCTCCGCATCGGCGGCGGCATTGACAAGTGCGTCGAAATCGGCAAAGCCCTTTTCCTCCAGATATATCAGCGTCTTTGCCATCTGCTTGAGCTTTACCACCTTCATCGCCTGATCGTAGCGGTAGCCTTTCCCCGAATTGAGCTTTGCCTCAATATCGGCAATCAGCGTGGCGCGCTCCCTGCGCTTCGGATATTTCTTTTTGACGAATGGCTTGTGCGTTCTGCCTCCTGCGAGGACGGCGCGCAGCTCCTGCTCGGAATATCCCTCGCCCAGGGACTCCAGGCGGATGCTCTGTTTCTGGTTTTCGTGCCGCAGCGACAGCCTGCCCTTTCGGGCGACGGAATAGCCGGAATCCTTCAAAAGCGCCAGCAGCGCGTCGAAATCCTGGGGCTGCTTTTCAAGCGCCGCGTCTATCGCCATGCGCAGAAGATCCCGGTTGGAGAGCTTGTCGTGACCGCCGCGCCATTTGTTGTAGCTCAGCCCGTGTTTCTGCGGATTCTCCACCACGGACAGCCGGTGCTCGGCGCAGATCAGGTCGGACAGCCTGCGGACGGCGCGGTAGCTCCCTATGAAGTTCTTGAACTTCCGCGTACAGTCCAGCGCTGTGGAGTTCCAATAGATGTGGTTATGAATGTGCTTTTTGTCGGTGTGGGTGCAGACGAGAAAAGCGTGCCGGCCCTTTAGGAAGCGTTTGGCAAATTCATATCCTATGCGGTTGGCCTCCTCCGGCGTTACCTCTCCCGGCTTAAAGGACTGCCGTATCTGATAGGCGATGACGTCGCTTTCCTGCACCCGTCCGGTCAGCTCCCGGTACTCCCGCTTGGACAGGGCAAATTCGGAAACGGCGGTCTCCGGCTCGCAGGCGAACGCGGAGATCAGCGCACCGCCCTCGGTCTTATCCGGGTTCATGCCGTACTCCGTCCGGTCGGCAAGGCACTGCGCCAGCGTCTTGCCCTTGTTTAAGTGCATGGGTATGATTCGTGTGGTCGCCATATTCCCTCCATGGAAAAAGGCGCAGGAGGGAGCCTGCGCCTTTTCACATTCCGCATATTCCGTTTATCCGTAGATTCGCTCCTTGAGCAGTATTCTCATGCCGATAAACCGCGCTGTGAGCTTCACCGCCAAATAGTGCAGTCCGTAGGGTGAAAGCAGAAACGCAATGCCCAGACAGATGCAGCCGTTCTGCACGTTGCCGTCCACAAAGTAAAAAACACCTGAAAGCAGAAACAGGGCGGAGGCGATGACACAGACCACGGCGGAAGCCTTGAGCGCCAGCGTGAGCGCCCATTCCACGATCCACAAAACCAGCATAAGGGGCGCAAGCAGCAGTTTCAAAATGAATTTCATAGTCGTTTTCCGTCCTTTTTGATTTCATTATACAGAAAGAGCTGCTCTAAAACAAGGATGCCGGCAGCATGGGCTTATCGTATATTTCTGCCTGCTCACTGAATGGTGGACAGCTTCATAAGAATTTTGTTGGCAAGTCCCCATAGCTGCTTCTGCTTTTCCAGAATCTCCGCAAGGTCGGTGTCGTAGGCTCTGCCGCTCTCGTTGAGCCGTTTGGCGATCTGGTTGATGTTGTTGCTCGTGTAGCGCAGAAGCGATATCATCTGCTTCAGCTCCGGCAAATCCAGCCTGATCACCAGCCCGTCCAGCGCCATCTTCCGCAGGAACGCCTTCTGATTGGTAACGCCGATCCGCGCCATCTTTTCCTTCAGCAGCCGATGCTCCTCCTCCGTCAGGCGAACGGAGATGCGGATGTTCCGGCGCATGAACTGCGCGCTCACAGGGACGGCTCCTTTGCCTTTTTGACTGCCTCCGCCGCCGCTTCGGGCGGTCTGCTTTTCAGTCTGCCGAGCACCGAGGGCTTGCGCTCATGCGCCCTTGCGTCCTCCCGCGCCAGCTTGGTAAACAGATCAACCAGCCCGCTGTGGCTGTTCACCGCCAGATAGCAGTTCCGATCCGTCCCCCATGCGTCGGGGTTCTCCGAAACGGGAACGGTCTTTGCCCATTGCTTGTTGTCCGCTGAGAACCGCCCATCCCAATCCTTCTGCCGAATGGTAATCGCCAGCACATATAAAATGCGCTCATGCCCGAACTGCTCCGCTACCTGCGCGACGGCTTCCCGGTGCAGGACGTTATCGCAATAATGCTCGGAGATCGCCTTCTCAATGGCCTCCTTGCAGGCGGCGCTGGCCTTGTTGGAGGCGCGGTAAAGCTCCAGCTCGCCGTTTTCACGGGCGTGCTCGGCGGGAAATCTGTAAACGGGAATATCCTTCATATTGGTGCATCCTTCCTTTCATTAAGCTGTAGTGAAGCGGCTCCGACAAAATCCGTTCTTCGTCGGAGCCGCCGTTTTTTATCGTTCCTCCTTGTCCCTGCGCTTGATTTTGTCCTCGGCGCAGGGCTGGGACAGCGGCGCTTTCAGCTTTGCCAGCACGGAGGGACGCTCCGCCTTTGCGCTCTGCACGGCGGGCGCGTCCTCCGCCATCTGCTCCATGGGCGTGCGGTCGTCAATGTTCAGCTCGGCGTTCAGCTCCGCAAGCCGCGCGGATTTTGTCCGCAGCTCATCCTCCTGGGGGAAGGGCTTGCCCAGCTCCGCCTTTGCCGTCTCCATCTGCGCGGTGAGCGCGTCCAGCGTGTTTCGGACATTCTGCAATCTGTCCGGCATGGCGTTCAGGGCGTTGTCAATGCGGGTGAGGTTGCCCCGCGCGTCCTTGCCCAGCGTCACGCGGTGGTTCATTTTGCCCTTGAGGGTGAGAATAAAGTCCCGCCCGAAGTCCTCCACGGTCAGGGACATGGCAAAGCCCCGGTAGCTGCCGATGGGAACGGGCTCCATGCCCTTTGCGTCCTTGAAGGCTTCCAGAATGGCAGCGCCTGCGTTGTCCTTGTCGGTGAGAAGGTCGCCCTTGACCTCCATGCCCGCAAAGCCGTCCACAGGGTGCGGATGTCCGGCGAGCGTCTGCATATCGGCGGTGAAGCCCTCCGCGAAGCTCTCGTTCTGCCTGATCTGTTCGGGGAAATGCCTGAGCAGATTGTCCTCCAGACGGAACTGCTGGCTCTGGTGGCTGGCCTTCATGAGCTTCAGGCGGGCAACGTCCACGTCCAAGTCCATCTTCTCTTTAATTCTCTCGTCTCCGGCGCACAGCGCCTTGATCTCCGCATAGGAAAGGGCGGTCTCGTCCACGTCCTCGCAGGAGCGAACCGGGGATTTTGAGGTCATGATCTGGGAGATGAATTTCTGCTTGTTTTCTACCGTCTGCCAGAGGTAGGCGTCGAAGGTGGATTCCGTGACGTAGCGGTAGATGTGTACCTCCTTGTTGCGGTTGCCCTGACGGATGATGCGCCCGCTGCGCTGCTCCAGATCGCCCGGCCGCCACGGGCAGTCGAGGTCGTGGAGCGCCACAAGCCTGTCCTGCACGTTCATACCCGCGCCCATTTTGAAGGTACTGCCCATGAGCACACGCACCTGACCGGAGCGCACCTTTGCAAACAACTCCTTCTTCCGCGTCTCGGTGTTGGCTTCATGGATGAATGCGATCTGCTCGCGGGGGATTCCTCTGGCGACGAGCTTTTCCCGGATGTCGTCATATACCGTGAAGCCGGGTTCGTCCGGGTTTTCCTTGTCGATCAGCCGCTCGACGGCGTTGAGCTCCGGGCTGTCCAGGTTCCCGCCCGCCGTCTTTGCCGCCTTCGCCCCGGTCGCGCCGGTTTTCGGGGTGGACAAATCGCAGAACACGAGCTGGGTCAGCCTGTCCGCCTGCCCGTCCTGCCAGATGCGGTGGATGTTGTCCACGCAGCGATTGACCTTGCTGTTCGGATCGTCCGGCAGGTCGGGGTTGATGATGCGCTGGTCAAGCCCCAGCTTGCGCCCGTCCGAGGTGATCTTGAGCATATTGTCCGTGCCGGGGTCAACAAGCTGGGCGTGTACCCTTGCGGCGCGCTCGGACAGCTCCTGCACCATCTGCTTCTGTATCTCCGTGGGCTGCGCCACCTCGTTGTGATAGATGGGCGTGGGTGTAGGAAGGTTGAGCTGGTCTGAGGTCTTGATATCCGCCGCCTCCTTGAACAGGGTCATGAGCTCAGGCAGATTAAAGAACTTGGCAAAGCGCGTCCTCGCCCGGTAGCCCGTACCCTCAGGAGCCAGCTCGATGGCGGTCTGCGTCTCTCCGAAGGTGGAAGCCCAGCAGTCGAAGTGGGCAAGCCCCTTGCCGCGAATGGCGTCGTGCTGGAGATAGCGCATCATGGTGTAAAGCTCGGTCATGGAATTTGAGATGGGCGTGCCCGTGGCGAATACCACGCCGCGGCTGTCGGTGATCTCGTCGATATACCGGCACTTGAGCAGCATATCCGAGGATTTCTGGGCGTCGGTGGCGGACAGCCCCGCCACGTTTCGCATCTTGGTGTAAAGAAACAGATTTTTATAGTTGTGCGCCTCGTCCACATACAAACGGTCTACGCCCAGCTGCTCAAAGGTCACAACGTCGTCCTTTCGGGAGCTGTCCTGGAGCTTTTTGAGCTTGGCTTCAAGGCCGCGCTTGGTGCGCTCCAGAGACTTAATGGTGAACCGCTCCGCCCGCTGGCTTTTCAGCTCCCGCAGTCCCTCCTCCACCTCGAAGATCTGCTCCGCCAAAAGCCGCTGCTGCCGCTCCATGGAGACGGGTATCTTCTCAAACTGCGAGTGGCCGATGATAACGGCGTCGTATTCGCCCGTGGCGATGCGGGCGCAGAACTTCTTGCGGTTCTTCGGCTCGAAGTCCTTTTTCGTAGCCACGAGGATGTTGGCGGAGGGGTACAGCCGCAGGAACTCGCCCGACCACTGCTCGGTCAGGTGGTTGGGAACGACAAACAGGGACTTGTGGCACAGCCCCAGCCGTTTGGATTCCATGGCAGCGGCTACCATCTCGAAGGTCTTGCCCGCGCCCACCTCGTGGGCAAGGAGGGTGTTGCCGCCGTAGAGCACATGGGCGACCGCGTTGAGCTGGTGCTCCCGCAGCCGGATCTCCGGGTTCATGCCCGCAAAGGTGATGTGGCTGCCGTCGTATTCGCGGGGTCTGGTGGAATTGAACAGCTCGTTGTACCTTGCGACCAGAGTGTGCCGCCTGTCGGGGTCGCGCCATATCCAGTCCCGGAAAGCGTCCCGGATGGCCTGCTGCTTCTGCTGGGCGAGGGTGGTTTCCTTGCTGTTGAGTACGCGCCGCTCCCTGCCGTCCGCATCGTGCTTGGTATCGTAGATGCGCACATCGCGCTGGTTCAGGGTATCTTCAAGAATCTTATAGGCGTTTGCGCGCTCCGTGCCGTAGGTCATATATGCGGCAATATTGCTGTAACTGACTGCGTTTTTGTTCCTGACGTTCCACTCGGCGGTGAAGGCGGAATAGGTCACGTCGATCATGCGCTGCTGGTAGAAGGGGGTCTCGAAGGTCTCCCACATGAACTCCCGGATATACGAGGGGTCGATCCACGTTGCGCCCAGCCGCACCTCGATTTCGCTTGCGTCCAGATCCCTGGGCTGCGCCTGTCGCAGCGCTTCCACGTTGGGCAGATAGCCGGGGCTGTCCTGCGCCGCCTGCTCCGCCTCCCGCAGCTTCTGCCGGACGTTGCCGGAGAGATATTCGTCCGCTGTCTGCCACTCCCCGCGCACAGGGTCGAGGAAGATAACGCCGTTCAGCTCGTTGATCAGTTCGTCTTGGCTTTTGCCGGTGAGCTTAGACATATACTCCATATCCACGCAGGCTTTTTCGGAGATGGACAGCGCCAGCGCCTCCGAAGCGGTGTCCACGCTGGTCACAGCCTCGTGCGCCCGAATGGTTCGCCTGGTAAACATATCCGCCTTGCGCTTGAGGTTTTTGTCCTCGTCCAGCTCCTCCAGGGAGCAGAGCAGATAGTAGGAACTGTCCTCGGCAAAGGCCAGGGCGTTGGCGCGGGAGTTAATAAGCCCATACTTTGCGGTGAAGCCGTCGTAGAGGGTGTTCAGCTCCGCCTGCGTCTGCCGGATGGTTTCATCCGAAATAAAGCCGTCCATCTGCTCAGAGATGAGCTTCTGCACGCAGTCCCGCAGCTCCACCATGCCCTTGGCACGCTCTTTTGCGGTGGCGTTGAAGTCGGGCTTGGTCATGATGCTGTTCTGCCGGTAGTACAGCTCCCCGTCCACCACGGTGTAGGAGAAATTCCGCACATTCGGGTCTGCCGGGACGGTCTCCACGATGGTCTCATCCTCGCCCAGATCGGGCAGCTCCGCTTCCGCGTAGGTTCCACGGATATTCCGAATTGCGCCGCTGAGCTGCTCCGCAAGGTCTGCGCCCTCGATGGGCGCAACGGTAAAGTCCTGCCTGCCGTACTGCGTGCTTTCCGAGGTCTGCCGTCCCAGCACCATCTCCGGGTGGTCGATGAAATACTGATTGATGGCAAAGCCGTCCGCGTTCGCTCCCGGGTTTCGCCA
>OOCB01004860.1_pt1 | contig 10626 bp, 8 predicted proteins | sample 1671351 | NCBI WGS metagenome assembly OOCB01 (sample SAMN06348148, study PRJEB24527) | human gut metagenome | biome: human gut; feature: ankylosing spondylitis patient; material: feces | host: Homo sapiens | place: China | collected 2015-10
TGACTGGGTGGATTACATCAGATCACAGTGCATGGAGCATGACGATATGGCGGTCGCGGTACGCAGGAAAGGGAAAAGCATCAAGGGCTGTATTGGGAAGCTGTTGGAATGGTCATTTAAGAATCAGATTCCAGTGGACAAAGATATTTTAAAAGAGGCAAAAGTAAATGCCAGCCGTGTGACACTTGGAATCCCAGGAATGGGAGAAGCAAAGAAGATCATAAAAAGTTATTACACGGAGGCGAAATGATATGGCAGCAGTTAGGGAAAATGAGGAAGAGAGAATAAGACAGCTGGAAGAATTGACGCCGGAGCTTCCGAAGAATTTTAAAGAATGGTGCGGGGAGAAATTTAAAACGCCGGAAATTTATTATAAAAGAAAAGGCAGTCATTTGACTGCCTTTAATCCCTCCGTCGCACTTCGTGCGCCACCGTCTCCCCTGTCGGGTCGGTCAGTGCTTCTGCACTAAAGTGCAGAGGTCTCCACCGGAGACCCGCACCCTTTACAAGGGAGGCAATTATTTGGTTTTCACGCTCTTAACCTTTGACCAAGAAGAATAAACTTTCTTACCGTTCACAGTTTTGTAAGTTCTGATTCTTACATAATACTTTTTCTTTGCCTTAAGCTTTTTAACGGTAATCTTTGTAGTCTTTTGCTTTTTAACGGTTGCGGTTTTCTTATTCTTCTTGAATTTCTTATCGGTTGCAAGCTGAATTTCATAGCCCTTAACTCCCTTTGCTTTTGACCAAGTAAGTTCAACAGAGCCTTTTTTAGCCTTTGATTTTTTAATTGAAGTTTTATTAGGTTTTTGAACTCGTGCAGAAGTTGTACTTTCTGTATTTAAAGCTTGTAAATTTGCCGATTGAGGCAATGTTACAGCGGTATTTGAAGCAGTAGGATTTGTAGGCGCTGCTGTCGGCTTTTCGGTAGGCTTTACAGTTGGCTTTACAGTTGGCTTTTCAGCAGGTCTTTCTAACTTAGCTGTATAATGATCTTTATAGGTGTAATTGCAAACTTCACAAGTGTAGATTGTGTAGCCCTGCTCATCATAAGTCGGTGCAACAACTTGCTTTGAATATGTATGCACACCTGTTGGGCTTATAACCGCTTCTTCCTGCTTGGTACAGGTATTACATACTCGTGTTTTTTTACCCTCATCTACGCAGGTAGGTTCGGTTTCAACCGTCCATTCGCTCCAATCGTGAATATGCTTTTCAATCAATACCGATGAATTATTATCACCGATATTAACTTCGTTTGAATCACTTGTTACGCTTGCAGTAATAACTGCTCCGCCCTCTTCTTCATAAGTTAATTCATTATCACTTATATTAAACTGAACAATATTTGTTTGAAGCGGCAAAAGTGTATCAACATTAGAAGTGTAAACTTCATTTTCTCCGTTTTTGAATACAACATTCACATTTTTTGCTTCAACTGCACCTATATTGTGAATTTGGGCTGTAATTACATTTTCCGTGCCAAGCTTTTCAAGTGTAATATCATCTACCGATAAATCGGCATTACCCACTTCAAGCTGTGTATTTGCCGAAGCGTCACCGCTTGTTGCGTTTACTGTAACAGTTCGCCTTTCAAATGTTTCGCCGGAAGTTGACGGTACATAATCAAGTTCAACAACATCATAGTCACCTGACGGTATATCAACAGTTTTGTTTACACTTTGCGAATATCCCAATGAATCGGTAATTGCAAAATCAATTGATTTAATATTTTCTGTTCCGTTATTTTCTACCAAAACATTAAGCTTGGTTTGACCGTTACTGTTAAGCTGTGATTCATCAACGGTATCAAGCGTAACATCAAATTTATTAAATCCGTCTGTATTAAATACGCATAAATCTGTGCTTCCGTTTACAATACTTCCGTCTTGCTCTGTTCTTCTGGTAATGTTATATGCACCAAAGAGCTTGCCACCGTAATTTGCAATACTCAACTGGCTTACAAGCTTGCCATAATCTGTAATTGCAACAGGTTCACTCCAAGCACCGTTCACAAGTTCGCTTGTATAAAATTCAGTACCCATATCGGATATTTGTGACCAAACAGCTCTGATACCGTCATCGGTAGCAGCTAATTGAAGGTTACCTGCAATTTTGTTATTTTCAAGCGAAAGCTTCGGTGTATCACCGTCAAGCATATAAATACCGCTGTTTGATGTATAGAAAAGTGTATCATTTACACTTGCAAGCGAAGTCGGAATTTCCTGCTTATCTATTCCGTCATTATCTGTAATTTGAACTTTATTTTTATATAAGTTCAAATCATTTGTATTTTCGTTGTTGCAATCACTTTCAGCAGTATAATAAATATCATTGCCGATAACTTTAAGCTCATAAATATAGTTTAAACCGCTGTGAACAGTTGATATATTGCCGGCAAAATCAGACTTCATAATTGAGCAGGAATTTGCCGAAAAGTCACTTGATGTGCAATTTACCCAATAAAATACAGGCTGTGAATTTTCAACTGCAATGCAAGGCAAATAATCAAATGTATCATTTGAAGTAATAGATTTAACATTATCAAATGAATTATTATTTGCATTGTATTTTGCAATTTTTATTTCTGCTTTTTTATTAAGTTCATCTAATCTTTCTTCATCACCTTTAGCAAATTTAGCATTGAATTTTTGATATGCAATATAAATATCATTACCAACTGCTGTTGCAGATACTTGGTAATCAATCATTCCGTCATCATCAACTGCTTTAGGTACAGACCATGAACCGTTATTGTAAAGCGAATATACAAGCCTATATCTGTTATAAGTATCACGCGATTTGTCATCATCAACCCATATAAGCATCATTTTATCCCCTGCTGTTACAAGCTGTGGGCGCTGAAATTCATTAACAGATGATTCAAGGGTTGTATTTGCAATAGTAAGCTTGCTTGCACTTCTTGCCTTGCGCTTTGCCGAAGTTTGCGTGCCAACCCATTTTTGATTATTTATATAATCACGGGATAAAAGCGTGGTTTTTTCACTTGTTTGGCTTACGGTTTTATCTATAAATTCAGTCATAGCATAGGTGGTTGCAATTTGGCGGCGAACCTGCTTTGACTTTGTACCGAAATATTCATCAAGCAAATTAAATGTTCCGTCAATAATCGTACCGCTTGCTTCACCGATAATATAATGTGCTTCCCAACCTATTTCACCATCAACACCAAGAGTAAAATGTTTTTTCTTAATGGCATATTCAACAGGCATTTCTGCTTTTGCATATACACCGCCTGATACTGCACCTTCAAGCCCGATACCTGCTCCGCCTTTAACTTTAGGTGTTAAATGAATAGTAACATCAAATTCAAAAGGAAAATCACCGTCAGGTACAGTTTTGCCGGCATTTGCAGCAGCTCCGGCTTCTGCCCCGGCTTCTACATAAGCATAGAAAATCGGTACACCAAAAGGTCCAAACTGACTTTTTATCTTATACGCAAATTCTGCGGCAACAGTACCGCATACTTCCGTAAACTCAATTGAACCCGTATCGGTTATATAGCCTTCAAGGTAGCCTAAAAAGTCGGTTTTGAATGTTCCTTTTTTATTTGAGCCATAGTTTTTCTTGAATTTTTTTAACTTTTTTAATGTATCATTATGGTCTTTTGAAGTTTCCTGAAAACTTTTGCAATTATCTTTAAATTTAATCCAATCACTTTTGGTTTTACCGTTATTACCGGTTGATTCGGTATTACCAAAAAGATCTAAGCCAACAGAGATTTTAACCTTGTTTCCGGTAATTTCTACACCTACCGGGCATTTCATAAAATCAAGTGATGCTTCAGTTCCGCCTATAATAGGCACGCTGTCGGAAAGCTTAAACTTCCCTGATTGACCGCCTAAAACATTTACGGTTGATGAACTCATAATATTTTTAAGTGAATTACTGAGCTTTTTCTTTTCAAGCTTTAATGATACAGGCTCACTTGCCACACCGTCGCACACAACATATGCGTAAAGTGATTTGCCCTCTTCCATTTTTGACGCAAGGTCAATTTGGCTTGCCACACCGTTTGTAATCTCTGTTTTATACTTGCTGTTTCCGTCATTTTGAATTAAGTAATATTTTACATCTTTTGCACCGTTGGTTACAGCGGAAATAATAAGATTATAATTCACGCCGTCAATCAAAGTTGCACCGTCATATTGTGCATCAACATATGCTTTTTTCGGCTTATTTTTCTTATCAAGCTGCTGAACATAGACGGAGGAAACATACGGTTTTCCGTCTTTTCTGTCTTTAGTCATATAGATATTATGACTGTTTGATTTCAAATACTTTGAATCACTTGTAACTTTGGCAGGGATAATATAATCTCTGAAATCATCTTTTGTAAACTTAATTTCTTTTCCTTTTATATCGTTCTTTTTAACAACCTTTTTCTTGTCAAATTGTGATGAATTTTCAGCAATATTCATATTGACAGATTTAAGCTTAAGGTTTACATCATTTGCGCTGTCAATAATAGCAGTGTTGTTATAAACTGTAAAAGAGGTTTCGTCTTCGTTGGTTACTAAAGGAGTTTCAACAACCCAATTATAATGAATAGTTGCGTTTCTTAAACAATCATTATAAGAATCTATACTTATCTCTTTCCAATCGCTTTGCGAACCTGTATAGTATACATCCTTTAATCTTGTGCAATTTCTAAATGCAGATTCACCAATACTTGTTACTCTGTTTGGTATTGTTACGCTTGTTAAACTTGTACAATTAAAAAATGCAAATTCACCAATACTTGTTACACTATCCGGTATTGTTACACTTGTTAAACTTGTACAATTAGAAAATGTACGTTCACTAATATCTGTTACACCATCGGGTATTGTTACACTTGTTAAGCTTATGCAATCGACAAACGCATAGATATCAATGCTTGTTACGCTATCAGGTATTGTTACACTTGTTAAACTTGTGCAAGCATTAAATGCAAAATAGCCAATACGTGTTACACCATCTGGTATTGTTACACTTGGTAAACTTCTGCAATAAGCAAATGCATTTCCACAAATACGTGTTACACTATTTGGTATTGTTACACTTGGTAAACTTCTGCAACCCAAAAATGACGCATTACCAATACTTGTTACACCATTTGGTATTGTTACACTTGTTAAATTTTCACAACTGTAAAATGCCTCATCACCAATACTTGTTACACCGCTTTCAATAATTACCGATTTAATATTAGAATTACGATCAAACGGGCAGCGATTATCATATCCAGAATAATCAGTCATATCACCTGTACCACTGATTGTAAGCACACCTGTTGAGGTGTCAAGCGAATAAGTAACATTATCGCCGCATTTGCCGGTTTGAACATCAGCATATGCGGTCAAATTCAATCCCGATGTTATGGTTAAAAGCATAGCAAGGGATAAAAGCAAACTTATAATCTTTTTCATTTTCATCCTCCAATAAACATAAATGTTAATAAAATATTAACACATATATTTATCTATTACAATTACAAAACGATTACAAAAAATAAAAAGGCAGTCAAACGACTGCCTTTAATCCCTTTGAGTGCAACAAGTTGCACCCACCTCCTATTTGCAAAGGAGGTGATTATTCTGTTTTACCTTTTAGCTGGTGGACAAATTTTTGAAGCTCCGTCATATTAAAAGTATATCTGCCCATATCGGTATTAGGGATATAATACCTGGAGCAAACTTCACTGCCGAGCGGTGCAAAAGACTGCTTAAGCGAATTATACATATAATCTGCCGACTGCCTTGCATTTGAGCCGCTTGCTATGACTGCGCCTACCCTTTTCGGCTTTTTTACCGGCGGGTTTGCGCCACGCTTAAAGCGGGCGTTATAATAACGCTGAAATCTATCCAAAATAGCTTTAGTTGGAGCCGGGAAAAAGTTATTATAAACAGGAGTGAAGAAAGCGATATAATCGGCATCTTCAAAATCTTCAAAAAAGACATCCAAATCTTTATTTGAGCATCCTTCGTGATATTCACACCACTTACAATCGGTACACGGAGCGGGAGAAAGCTTATAACTGTCATAAACTTTGATTTCACAATCAAGGAAATATTTACTGACTTGGTTAATAAGTTCCCGGCAGATACCGTCTTGCCGCGGCGAACCCATAATTATCAATAATTTTTTCATTATTCTGCCACAGTGTATTCAATAGAATTAGCTTCACACCAATTTTTAACTTTATCAATCACAAATTTATTTTCAAATTCATCAAAGCCTTCGCTGATTGAAGAATAAGCATTAAAATACTTCCAAAAAGTATCAATATATTCATTACCTGAAAGTTTTTCAAGCACAGCGCTTACTTTTTTATTATCAAGAAATTTGATATATGCCCTGATAACTTCTTCATTTGAAATGGTTAAAAACGGAATAAAACCGTTAGCCATTAAATCTTCGGTATCGGCACATTCAAGTTCTGCGCTTGAATGAATTTGCGAGTCAATTCTTGAATACCAATATTCTCCGCTTGAGCCCCATACAAAGCGAAGCGTCATTTCATCGAGTAATAATTTCATTAAAAGTACCTCGTCATAACTGTTATCTATTTATTATATGCAAAAAACAGTTAAAACTACTTCTCAATCGAATTCATCAAACCACCGTTTTTAATAATATTTTGAATAAAAGGTGGGAAAGGCTGAGCCTTATATGTTTTGCCGGTTGTGCAATTAGTGATAACACCGCTGTCAAAGTCAACTTCAACTTCATCACCGGCTTTTATATCCTTAGCGGCTTCGTCACATTCAAGAATTGCAAGGCCGATATTTATAGCATTTCTATAAAAAATGCGGGCAAAAGTTGAAGCGATTACGCAGGAAATGCCTGACGCTTTAATAGCAATCGGTGCATGCTCCCTTGAAGAGCCGCAGCCGAAATTAGCTTCGGCCACCATAATATCGCCCGGCTTAACATTTTTTACAAAATCAGCATCAATATCTTCCATACAATGAGATGCAAGCCAAGCTTCGTCACTCTTATTAAGATAACGAGCAGGAATGATAACATCGGTATCAACATTATCACCGAATTTATGTACTGTACCCTTTGCTTTCATATTCCTACCTCCTATATTTCTCTTGGGTCTGCAATGTAGCCTTTAAGTGCAGATGCAGCAGCTACCGCAGGTGATGCAAGATAAATTTTAGAATCAACATGGCCCATTCTGCCTACAAAGTTACGGTTTGATGTGGAAACTGCAACTTCGCCCGAAGCCAAAATACCCATATGGCCGCCAAGGCAAGGGCCGCAAGTTGGGGTTGAAACAATAGCACCGGCTTCAACAAAAGCCTCTGCTATACCCTCTTTAATGCACTGAAGGTAAACGCTTTGAGTAGCAGGAATAACGATACAGCGAACGCCGTCGGCAATCTTATTACCCTTAATAATTTCTGCTGCTGTGCGCATATCTTCAATTCTACCGTTTGTGCAAGAGCCGATAACTACTTGGTCAATTTTAACATCTGCAAGTTCATCAACTGTTTTGGTATTTTCAGGAAGATGAGGGCAGGCAACAGTAGGTGCAAGTTTAGAAAGGTCAATTTCAACTACGCTGTCATACTGTGCGTCATCATCTGCTTCATAAATTTCATAAGGGCGTTCGCTTCTGCCTTTTACATATTCAAGTGTAACATCATCAACAGGGAAAATTCCGTTTTTAGCACCGCATTCAATAGCCATATTTGAAATGCAAAGCCTATCATCCATTGAAAGTTCCTTAATTCCGTCACCTGTAAATTCAAGTGATTTATAAAGTGCGCCGTCAACACCGATTTGACCGATAAGATGAAGTACAACATCCTTACCGCTGATACAAGGTGCTTTTTTACCTGTAATTACAACCTTAATAGCAGACGGAACTTTAAACCAAGCCTTGCCTGTTACCATACCTGCTGCCATATCGGTTGAGCCGACACCGGTTGAAAACGCACCGAGCGCACCGTATGTACAAGTATGTGAGTCAGCACCGATAATGCAGTCACCGCAGGTAACTACACCCTGTTCAGGCAAAAGTGCATGTTCGATACCCATATTTCCAACATCATAATAATGAGTAATATCATACTTTTTAGCAAATTCCCTAACCTGCTTGCAGTTTTGTGCAGATTGAATATCCTTATTAGGAGTAAAATGGTCCATAACAAGTGAAATTTTAGTTTTATCAAAAACGGAATTTTTACCGAATTTTGTCATTTCGTTAATAGCAACCGGGGAAGTAACATCATTACCAAGCACCATATCAAGCTTCGCTTCAATAAGCTGGCCGGCAACAACACTTTCAAGCCCTGCGTGTTTAGCCAAGATTTTTTGAGTCATTGTCATACTCATAGCTATCACCCTTTTCGTCAATAAATTAAAATATAATGTATATAAATATCAAACTTATATATCATCGGTAAATGAGCCTTCTCCTCTTTCAAGTGAAGTTATACCTGTTCTTGCAAGTTCAACTATTGTAAATTCATTTTCAAGTTCTTCAACAAACATATCAATTGTACTGCCAAGGCCTGTAAATTCAAATGTAATTGTAGTCATTGATACATCAAGAACACGCGCACCCCAGCGTGCATTGAATGCAAGAAGTGCATTTTTCTGCTCAATACCTTGTGCGTGAACTTTAACAAGCAACAATTCTGAAGAAACGGAATTATCAGGCTTAAGTTCAGAAACTTTTTTAACTATTTCAAGTTTTAAAAGCTGTGCTTTAATTTGCCTTACATTTTCAGGCTCTGTTTGAGTTTCAATTGTCATACGGGAAAACTTTTCATCTTCGGTTTCACTAACTGTAAGAGATGAAATATTATAACTTCTTCTTGAAAAAAGGCTGGCAACTCTTTGAAGTACGCCGCTTTCGTTATCAACAAGAACTGACAATACTAATTTTTCTTTCATTATAAGTCGCCTCCTTAATTAAATTTTTCGATAATATCGGTATGTGCTCCTCCCGGAGGAATCATAGGAAGAACATTTGAATCAGGGCTGATTCTGCAATCTACAAGAACAGGGCCTTGATATTCAAAAGCTTCTTTAAGAACTGAATCAATATCATCATTTGTATTGATGCGAAGTGCCTTAACGCCAAAGCCCTCTGCAACTTTTACAAAATCGGTTGCTCTGTGCGGGTCGGTATCGGCAAATCTGTTTTCATAGAAAAGTTTTTGCCACTGGCGAACCATACCAAGCACTGTATTATTCATAATAAACATTTTAACAGGAATATTATATGAACACATAGTGGCAAGTTCAGATAAATTCATATGGAAGCCGCCGTCACCTGCAAACATTACAACGGTTTTATCAGGGCATCCCATTTGACCGCCCATGGCAGCACCCATTGAATAGCCCATAGTACCGAGTCCGCCTGACGAAAGAAGTGTTCTCGGCTTTTCAAATTTATAAAATTGAGCTGCCCAAAGCTGATGCTGACCTACATCTGTAACGATAATAGTATCGTCATCGGTAACATCATCAATTTTTTCAATAAGCTTTTGTGGATTTACATAATCACCGATTTGAAGCTGTTCAAAAGGACGGCGGAAAGTTTCAATCTCTTTTCTCCACTCGCTGTGGTCAAGCTGCTCAATCTCCCTTGTAAGAATAGGAAGTACATCGGCAAGGTCACCGCGAAGATGATAATTTGAAACAATGTTTTTATCCATTTCGGCTGAGTCAATATCAATATGTAAAATTTCTGCATTTGGTGCAAATTTCTTTCTGTTTCCAGCAACACGGTCTGAAAAACGAGCACCGCAGGTAATAAGCACATCACAATCATGTGCAGCCTTATTACATTCATAATGGCCGTGCATACCGATAAGGCCGAGATGAAGCGGATTATCGTGCGGAAAAGCACCAAGGCCCATAAGACTTGAAGCAACCGGTGTGTCAATCTTTTCAGCGAAAGTAACTAAATCTTCGCCAACATCAGAAAGAATAGCGCCGCCGCCGACATAGATAAGTGGCTTTTTAGCACTTCTGATAAGTTCAACTGCTCTTTTAACAGCACTGTCTTTCGGTGCTTTAGCCTTTTCAGGTTTAACCTTCGGCATAGGAGTATACTCACACTCGGCAGATGTAATATCCTTAGGAATATCAATAAGAACCGGGCCTTTTCTTCCGCTTTGTGCAATAAAGAATGCACGGCGAATAGTATCAGCCAATTTTTCTACATTTTCAACCTGAAAGTTATGCTTTGTAATAGGCATTGTGATACCGCAAATATCAACTTCCTGGAATGAATCCCTGCCGAGACCTGAAGTTGCATAATTACAAGTAATTGCAACAACCGGAACAGAATCCATATATGCAGTTGCAATACCTGTTACAAGGTTTGTTGCACCCGGGCCTGATGTCGCAAAGCAAACGCCAACCTTGCCTGTTGCCCTTGCATATCCGTCAGCTGCGTGTGACGCACCCTGCTCGTGGGCAGTCAAAATATGATTGAATGTGTCACCGTATTTATATAATTCATCGAAAATATTGAGAATCGTTCCGCCGGGATAGCCAAAAATTGTATCTACACCCTGTTCTTTTAAAACTTCAAGAACGATTTGGGAGCCGTTAAGCTTCATATTCCCTCTCTCCTTTTGTTATAAAATTAAC
>OOCB01004861.1_pt1 | contig 10624 bp, 6 predicted proteins | sample 1671351 | NCBI WGS metagenome assembly OOCB01 (sample SAMN06348148, study PRJEB24527) | human gut metagenome | biome: human gut; feature: ankylosing spondylitis patient; material: feces | host: Homo sapiens | place: China | collected 2015-10
GATATATATGCTATTTCTATCATAGTATAAAAGACATGACAAACAAAAATGGTGGTATAAGAAGAGAAATGTATACTCCTGAAAAGTAAGAATTGCGTCAGAAAAAGTAATTATCCAGTCAAGGAGGCGTCCTAAGATGCAATTGACGTAATTATTCCATACGTTGAATCTTTTCTGTTATCCTATGTGTTTTCGATTCTCTACTTTTGTATCACCATGAAAACATCAATTTTATGAAAACACATTTAATACTTTTCTTATTGTTTTTTATATGGACGTCTTGTGGAAATTCTACAAAGCCGTCTGCTTCTACATCAACAGATGACGATTTTGAAGTTCTGGAAGAACGTTTGCCTATAGCAGACCCGTATGTACTCTTTTACGAGGATTGCTATTATGCATATGGAACAAATGTCCGGGGATTCGAAGTTTATACTTCTACCGATTTAAAACATTGGCATCGGAACCGCAATTTAGCTTTGGCACCCGAAGATTCTTGGGGGAATAAAGGCTATTGGGCTCCTGAAGTTTATTATGTAGAGTCGTTGAAGAAGTTTTATATGTTCTATACTGTAAACGAGCAAGTTTGTGTTGCTACTTCCGATTCGCCTGAAGGGCCGTTTGTGCAGGATGTGAAGCAGCCTCTCTTTGGTAGTGAAAAGAATATTGATCCTTCTCTTTTTATAGATTCCGATGGTAAAGCATATCTCTATTTTGTCCGTTTCACGGGTGGAAACGTCATTTGGTGTGCGGAAATGAATCCTGATCTGAAAAGCTTGAAAGAGGAAACATTGACGAAGTGTATTGAAGCACAGGATGAGTGGGAGCGTAAACAGGCTACTGTAGCTGAGGGACCTTCCATATTGAAGCAGAATGGAGTCTATTATTTACTTTACTCAGCCAATCATTTTGAAAGTAAGGATTATGCTGTAGGTTATGCCACCTCGGATTCTCCTTTCGGACCTTGGGAGAAATATAGCGGAAATCCTATTCTCAGGAGAGATATGGATCAGACTGCGAGGTTGTCGGGTACTGGCCATGGTGCTCCTTTTATCTGCGAAGATGGAAGCTATAAATACATATTTCATGCTCATGCCAGTGAAGAGAAGGTACAACCTCGTTCTTCCTATATCAAGGATCTTACTCTGTCGGATAAGGGGATAGTCTCTATTCATGGAACAGTTATCCGACCTGTAGTTGTGAAGAGTAACTAATGAATAATTAAGATAAACTTTTGGATTTTATGAAACGATTGATGACGCTATTGCTGGGATTTGCTGCCCTGGCGGGATGTACCTCACCCCAATCTGAGCAGCATGTGAAGAATGAATTGCGTGCGCCTGCCTATCCGTTGGTTACTATTGACCCTTATACGAGTGCATGGGCTTTTCAAGATAACTTGTATGATGGTGCAGTGAAACATTGGACCGGCAAGAGCTTTCCTCTGATTGGCGTAGCTAAAGTAGACGGACAAACTTACCGTTTCATGGGAGCGGAATAACTCGAATTGAATTCTGTTGTTCCCAATTCGGAGCAGGAAGGTTGGGGAGTGAAATATACGGTGGTACAAGCGGCTGAAGTTTGTCAGAATAGGTACGTTTATTATAGACGCCGGAGAGAAGGCAAAGCTGCCTTTGGAACCATGGAGAATGAGCATACTGCCAAGACGCAATGGAGTGAAAAGTATATTTGGGTACGCAGAACTATAGATCTTCAGGAAGATTTGGCTGGTAGGAGTGTATACCTTGATTATTCACATGATGATGACGTAATTATTTATATCAATGGTGTCAAAGTGGTGGATACGGGTAATGCTTGTAAGAAGCATGCCCAGGTGAAGCTTTCGGATGAAGTGGCTGCTTCTTTGAAGAAAGGGAAGAACTTGATAGCTGCATATTGCTACAATCGTGTAGGAAATGCCTTGCTGGACTTTGGACTATTGGTTGAACAGGAAAACTATCATTGCTTTGAACAGACTGCCGAACAAACTTCGGTAGATGTACAAGCTATGCAGACCTATTATACATTTATTTGTGGGCCAGTTGATCTGAAACTGACTTTTACTGCTCCTTTGTTTATGGATAATCTGGATTTAATGACTCGTCCGGTTAATTATCTCTCGTATGAAGTTGTTTCCAGAGATGGTAAAAAGCATCAGGTGGATTTGTATTTCGAAGCCTCTCCTCAATGGGCGGTTGATGTACCTCATCAGAAATCTATAGCTGGCAGTTTTGAAGAAGGCGATTTGCTGCTTTTACGTACCGGAAGCCAGAGTCAGGAGATTCTGAAAAAGAGAGGGGATGACGTCCGGATTGACTGGGGCTATTTTTATTTAGCTGGTAAAAAGGATAATGCGACTTATGGTATCGGCGATGGCAAGACTCTACGTAAGAGCTTTTTGGAGAATAAATTAGATGCACCGGCTACTGATGGTTATGATAAATTAGCCTTGGTATGTTCGTTAGGTGAAACAAAGAATGCTGATGGTTATCTGATGCTGGGATATGATGATATTTACTCCATCCAATATTTTGGTGACAATTTGCGTCCTTATTGGAATCGCTCAGGGAAAGAAACTATTGTATCTCAGTTCCAGAAAGCTGCGGTTGACTATCAGAAACTGATGAAGGATTGTGCTGCTTTTGATAAGAAATTGATGGAGGAAGCTACTGCAGTGGGCGGTCGTAAGTATGCTGAACTTTGTGTATTAGCTTATCGCCAATCTATAGCTGCCCATAAACTTGTAGAAGCTCCGAACGGTGAATTATTGTTCCTTTCTAAGGAGAACTTCAGTAACGGTTCTATTGGAACTGTTGATATTACATATCCTTCGTCTCCTTTATATTTACTTTATAATCCGGAATTGGCCAAAGGGTTGCTTAATCATATTTTCTACTACAGTGAAAGTGGTAAATGGACAAAACCGTTTGCTGCCCATGACGTAGGTACTTATCCGTTGGCTAACGGACAGACATACGGTGGCGATATGCCTCTGGAAGAGAGTGGTAATATGTTGTTGGTGACTGCTGCCATTGCTGCCATAGAAGGAAATGCAGACTATGCAAACCGTCACTGGGCTACATTGACCACCTGGACTGATTATCTGGTAGAATATGGTCAAGATCCGGGAAACCAACTCTGTACAGATGATTTTGCAGGACACTTTGCTCACAATGCGAATCTTTCTATAAAAGCTATATTGGGTATTGCTGCTTATGGTTATTTGGCCAATATGCTGGGAAAGACTGAAGTCGCTGAGAAATATACAAATAAAGCAAAAGAAATGGCTGCCCAATGGGTAGAGATGGCCGATGATGGCGACCACTACCGTTTGACATTTGATAAGGCAGGCACTTGGAGTCAGAAGTATAATTTGGTATGGGATAAATTGATGAATTGGCAGATATTCCCGGAAAAAGTAGCTGAAACGGAAATTGCATACTATCTGACCAAGCAAAATCGCTATGGTTTGCCACTTGACAGTCGTGAAACATATACCAAGACTGACTGGATTATCTGGACAGCCACTATGGCTAAGGATAAGACTACTTTTGAAAGTTTTGTTGATCCGGTTTATAGCTTTATGAATGAGACTGTTGACCGCATTCCAATGTCTGATTGGGTCTTTACAGACAGTCCGAAACAACGAGGCTTCCAAGCCCGTTCGGTGGTAGGCGGATATTTCATTAAGATGCTTGAAGAGAAACTGCATACTAAATAGTATGCAGTTTTATCAAAAGTTTCGCTATTTAGAAAATAGATATTATAGTCTTGTCGAGAAATGTCTGTATGGGCATATTTTGGTTTTATAATTGCATTTCTTGAAAAGATCGTTCTATTGTTTTTTCTTATAAAGAGATAATTTTGCTTCGTGAAAACAGAAATTTCGTTTAATGTTAAATCTAATAATAAGCCTATGGTATAAAGAGAGACAATTTTTGATTAATCTAATTTGCTAGCTAAAAATTTGCTTGCAATACACTGTATTAATAAAAAATACGGAATATTCATCTTCCGTAGTATTTCTAATCTAATATCTATAAAACATGTCTAAGAAAATCTTATTTTTATTTTTTTGCGTGTTTGCACTTGCAGCACATTCTCAGAATGTTGTAATAAAAGGTTCTGTAACGGATGTTAATAAGGAACCTTTGTTGGGTGTGAATATTAAGGTAAAGGGAACTTCTACAGGTACCATTACCGATATCGATGGTAACTTTTCAATAAATGGACCAAAGGGTGCTACACTTGTAATTTCTTATATTGGTATGGTGACCCAAGAAGTGGAGTATAAAGGACAACCTCTGAATGTTGTATTGAAAGACGATTCTCAGGCTCTGGAGGAAGTGGTAGTTGTAGGTTATGGTTCGATGCGTAAGAAAGACCTTACGGGTTCTGTAGTACAAGTACGTCCGGACAAGATAGCTAATGATAATCCCAAGACAGTACAAGATGTCTTACGTGGTACACCAGGTTTGACGGTAGGATATGGTGAAAGTGATGCCGGTGCTAAAGGTGGTGGCTCAATGAAGATCCGTGGTCAGCGTTCAGTTTATACCGATGGTGGGCACAATGACCCGTTGCTTATTCTTGATGGAATGTTCTTTTATGGTGAGCTTTCTGAAATTAATCCGGATGACATAGCACAGATTGACGTGTTGAAGGATGCTTCTGCTGCTGCTGTTTATGGTGCACGCGCTGCGAATGGTGTTATCATTATTTCTACCAAAAAGGGTAAGCAGGGTAAACCGACAATCAATTTTACAGCTAGCATCGGATTGACTCAAAAAGCTGCTTATCGCGACAGGTGGCAGAGTCCGGAAGCATATCTGCAACATTATGTAGACTGGAAAGAAAAAAATACGTATGGTGTAAATGCTGAAACCGGTGAATATGCCGCTTACTCAAGACCGGGTAATGAATATACTTCAAAACCGGGTTACTTCCGCAATCCTAATAACCTTGACGATGTGTCTTTGGAAGCATGGAGAGGTTATACTACCAATGATGAAGGGGAATCAGACCTGAGTATTTGGGCAAGACGTTTGGGATTTAGACCTAATACAGCTTTGATGGATAATCTTTTGTCCGGTAAGGTAATGGACTGGCAGGATAAAGCATTCCGTCTGGGATTCAACCAAGATTATAATGCTAGTATCAGTGGTGCAGGTGAGAAGATTGACTATTATATGTCATTAGGTTACTTGCGTAATGAAGGTGCTTTTGTAGATGATACTTATCGTGCTATTCGTGGTAATTTCAAATTGAATGCAAAAGTGACTGATTGGTTTGAAATAGGTGCTAACATCAATTTCCAGGATCGTTCAGATGGTGAAATTGGTATGAATAAAGGTGGTTTCATGGAAAATAGTCCATACGCAGTATTTAAGGATGATGAAGGTAATTATGTACAAGACCCTTTGATGTTCCAGTATGACCGTAACAATCTGACAAACTGGTATTACGAAAAACAGTTTTTGGAATTGCAAAAAGGATATACTACATTCAATACGATTTTTAATGCGAAATTGAAATTACCGTTTGGTATTACTTATACATTCAATGCTGCTCCGCGTCTTCAGTATTTCCATGACCGTTACTTCATGTCTGCTGAACGGCCGAATTCTAAACCAACTGACCGTGGAGTGAATCGTGAACAAGCTAAACGTTTCGACTGGTCTTTGAATAATACCATTACTTGGGATCATACTTTTGCCGATAAACATCATGTTATTTTGACACTGGCACAAGAAGCTGAAGAACGTCAGTATTGGTCAGACCGTATTGAAGCCCGTAACATTTTGCCATCTGATGTACTTGGATTCCACAATACACAAAATGGTGATAAGTCAGCAAGTTCGTTTAGAAGTGATGACTCACATCAGACTGCTGATGGTTTAATGGGGCGTGTGTTCTATTCTTATGATGATCGTTATATGGCTACTTTCACTATGCGTCGCGATGGTTATTCGGCTTTCGGTTCTTCTAATCCTTACGCTTACTTCCCCTCCGGTGGTTTGGCATGGACTTTCTCTAATGAAAAGTTTTTCCAGCCGTACACTCACATCATGAGTACTGGTAAATTGCGTGTATCTTTCGGTAAGAATGGTAACCGTTCGCTGGCTAATCCTTATGAAGCTCTTGCTAACCTCTATCCGGGTGGTGGAAAGATGCAGGGCTATATTACATCTTCTGGCGATTTATACTTGATGCGTTACTTAATGGCTCAACGCATGGAGAATCCGGGGCTACAGTGGGAGAAGACACAGTCTTGGAATTTTGCCTTAGACTTTGGTTTCTTGAATGATCGTATAACCGGTACATTGGAATATTACCGTATGAGTACCAAAGATATGATTATGGGACAGCGCTTGCCTAACTTTACAGGTTTTGAAAGTATCACGACCAATTTGGGACAAGTTGATAACAATGGTTTGGAAATTGCTTTGAACACGTTGAATATTGATAATAAGAATTTCCAATGGAGCACAACATTTAGCCTCTCATACAATAAGAACCGTATTAAACATCTATATGGTGATTATGAAGATATATTGGACGCTTCAGGCAATGTGATTGGTAAAAAAGAAGCTGATTACGTGGGTAATGGCTGGTTTATTGACAGACCTATCAGTGCCATTTGGGACTATAAAGTGACCGGTATTTGGCAGAAAGATGAAGTAGAGGAAGCAAAAATATATGGTCAGGTTCCGGGTGATCCAAAGGTATGGAACAATCCGGCTAACGATGAATATGATGCTGATGGAAATCTGAAGAAGGTTATTTATAACAATGATGATAAAGTATTCCAAGGACAAACGGCGGCTCCCGTAACTTGGGCATTACGTAATGACTTTACTTTGTGGAAAGATTTGACATTATCTATCAATATTTACTCTCGTATGGGTCATAAGAGTTTGGAAAGTATGTATCTGAACAATGACGACGATGGTGGTGGTATGACTTACCGTTTAGTGAATAAAGAAGCTAAAGAGTATTGGACAGTAGATAATCCAAGCAATAAATATGCGCGTATTGAAGCACAAGGTCCTGAAGGCGCCATAGGAGCCCGCAGACTTTATAACCGTTCTTTTGTCCGTTTAGAAAATATTTCAATAGGCTATACATTGCCCAGACAATGGACAAAAAGAGTAGATATTGAACGTGCTAAGGTATATGCTACAGTTCGGAATGCTGCTGTATGGGGCTCTAAGGACTGGGAATATTATGGTGACCCGGAAACAGGCAATTATGCTTCTCGTATTTGGACACTGGGACTTAACTTAACATTCTAAATCTTTTAACTCAAGAATAAATATGAAAAACTATATTCAAAAATTTATTTGCAAGGGATTTATCCTGATGGCCGGAGCTTCAATGGTGCTGACCGGTTGTAAAGAAAGCTTTTTGGAACCTGATCCGCAAACCATGTTCAAACCTAGTGAAGTGTTTACTACAGAAGATGGTATTAGGTCTGTGTTGGCTATCTGCGATCGTCAGTTGAAGAGAAACTATGTGAGTGAAGATTCTCGTGAAATGATGGCGTTGGCTACAGAATACACTTTCTCTGATTTGATGGTACCTGCTGCGACTGATAAATCAGGATTCCTTGATAATGTAGATAATATGTTGCGTTCGAATAGCGATCAAAGTACAGAAAAAAACTTAGGTCGTACAAACAGCATCTATTTCTTTTGGCGACAAGGGTATGAAGGTGTTCGAAATGCCAATACAATACTTTCATTTATAGATGGTGTCCCTATGGATGAGACGTTAAAGAAAGAATATATTGGTCGTGCCTATTTCCATCGTGCTTATCGATATTATGCATTGGTATTTCAGTATGGGCATGTGCCTTTACTTACTAAATTGACATCATCTCCTAAATTGAGTTACCATTCTACTCACAGGGATGCAATTCTGGAGAAGATGGCGCTTGATATGGAGTTTGCCGTTCAGTGGGTACCTGAACAAAAGGATATGCAATATATTGGTATGGTGAATAAGGGAGCTTGCCGTATGTTACTGTCTAAATTATATCTGGCTCTTGGCAGATATGAGGATGCTAAGAAGCAGTTAGATATTCTGATTGACCAGTCCGGTTATTCATTGATGACAAATAACTTCGGTACCTTCTTTGAAGGTGGTGAACCTACTTCTTGGCCTATTACACGCAACGTGATTTGGGATTTGCACCGTCCGGAGAACAAACTGATTAGCGCTAACAAGGAAGTTATTATGGGTATGCCTAATCGTGGAGCGGCGGCTGAATCGTTTATTCCGATGCTGAGTATGCGTATCATGTATCCTTTCTTCTTTGATGGTAGAATCAAGATGCCCGACGGTAAACAGGCGTTGTACAACCTTGACCGTACTAACAGCAAATACCGTGTGGAATATGACTATATGCGTGGGCTAGGACGTGGTATTGCAACTTTCCGTACCAGTACTTTCTATCAGGATGGATTGTGGGCTGTAAATGGCAAGATGGACGAAACGGACTTGCGCCATAGTTCAGAAACCGGAAACTGGATGCACATGGAAAATTTGCGTTGTAACAATGTAGACTCCGAATTCTATGGACAGAACATTATGCTTCATTCCGATAGAGATTTTTGGGGTGTAAAAGACGGAGAACCTGTGCTGATTACCGCAAAGGGACAATTGTTGTGTTCCGATACAATTCGACGCTGGTTTGATGTGCCTCATTACATTTTCTGTCTGGATGATGTGGTCAACCAAAATTTGATTAAAAATAATGGTCTTGAAGGAGCTACTGAGGGCAGTGTTGCCGACTGGTATCTCTATCGTTTGGCAGAAGCCTATTTACTTCGTGCTGAAGCTAAATTCTACATTAATCCGAGTGATCCGACTATCAAAGATGACCTGAATATCATCAGAAAACGTGCACAATGTTCTGAACTCTATACTGGCAATGTGACTATCGGTGATATCATGGACGAACGTGCACGTGAACTTTTCTATGAAGAGTGGCGTAATGTAGAGTTGACTCGTGTATCTCTCTGTCTGGCTCGCAGTGGAAGACCTGATGAATGGGGCAATACCTATAATGTGGAAACTTTTGACAAACAAACCGGTACAGATCTGGATGGCGGTAGCTATTGGTATCAACGTTGTGTACGCAAAGGTATGTACAACAAGGGCGTAACGATTCGTGTTGATGCCACTAAGACAGACATTAACTTCATTATGGGTAAACATAATATTTATTGGCCGATTCCTTATAATGCTATCGAGGCTAATAAAAATGCCAAGCTGTGGCAGAATGTAGGTTATACAGAATACGACCCTGCTACTCCTATATGGAATACTTGGGAAGAAGCCGTAGCTGATGAAGATAAAATTTAATCAATCACTTTCGCTATAGTGCGGAAAGAATATTGGAGGTATATAGATCGGCAAAGTCAGAATGGTGAATCGCTGTGAGAAATATACCTCCATTTTCTTTTTATCATAAATATTTGTTCTGATGAAAAAGTTCTTTATAATATCGGCATTATGTTGCCTGACGGCATGTTCTTCATCATCGTCAAAAGCGGAAGATGATCCGGTAGATCAACCGAAGAATGTATATTATAATCCGGTTATAAACTATAGTTTGCCTGATCCTTCTGTTATCAAAGGAGAGGATGGCTATTTTTACTTATATGCTACCGAAAATATTCGTAATCTGCCTATTCATCGTTCCAAAAATTTAGTAGATTGGGAATATGTAGGTACGGCTTTTACAAATGATACTCGCCCGGACTTTGAACCAAAAGGAGGATTATGGGCGCCTGATATTAATAAAATAGGCGATAAATACGTGCTTTATTACTCCATGTCCGTTTGGGGAGGCGAGTGGACCTGTGGCATCGGATGTGCTACTGCCGATAAGCCCGAAGGCCCTTTTAAGGATCATGGAAAAATGTTTCGTAGCAATGAAATCAATGTACAGAATTCTATTGATCCTTTCTATATAGAGGAAGGAGGACAAAAATATCTGTTTTGGGGCAGTTTCCGGGGCATTTATGCTATCGAACTATCAGATGATGGACTTTCCCTTAAAGAAGGTGCTACACCCCAAAAAGTGGCAGGAACTGCCTACGAAGGCACTTATATTCATAAGAAGGATGGTTATTACTACTTTTTTGCTTCAATAGGTACTTGCTGTGAAGGATTGAACAGCACATATACAACAGTAGTAGGACGTTCAGAAAATCTTTTCGGCCCTTATGTTGATAAAAAGGGCGGGAATATGCTCGACAATAAACATGAAATCCTGATTCATAAGAATAGTGCTTTTGTAGGCACCGGCCATAATTCTGAGATTGTGACGGATAATGCCGGTAATGATTGGTTTTTCTATCATGCGGTAAGCGTAAAAAATCCCGAAGGACGTATGTTGCTGATGGATAAGATTGAGTGGAAAGATGGATGGCCATCTGTAAAGGGTACTTCTCCATCAATAGAGGCAGAAAAACCTGTATTCTAACAACTATAAAACAAATGCGATTATGAGACTAAAGAGATTGTTTTTTGGAGTAATGATTTTAGCGGGCATTACAAATGTAGGTGCGATGGAGCATTCTCTGGGAGATGTGTCGACCTCTATTTCTTTAAA
>OOCB01004876.1_pt1 | contig 10608 bp, 11 predicted proteins | sample 1671351 | NCBI WGS metagenome assembly OOCB01 (sample SAMN06348148, study PRJEB24527) | human gut metagenome | biome: human gut; feature: ankylosing spondylitis patient; material: feces | host: Homo sapiens | place: China | collected 2015-10
ATTTTTCTACTGCTTTGTATTCCATTATCTCTGTTTCTTTTTCAGTAGAAAATCCACCTTCTTCTAAATTAGAATCATCCGCTTTATTACAAACAATCATTGTAAATCGCTTGTCTAACGCCTCAATTTTCAATACATTACTACATAATTCTGCATTATCCTTTGTGTCAATATGATCAAGCTCTGTTACCCAAACAGGAATACCATTTGAGAAATTATCCATAGCCTGCTCTAAGACAACTGAATGCTCCGCATAAGTTTCCGAATTAGAACCAGGTGTATCAAAAATAACAAAATTATTCTGACTTCGACCTAATACACCCTCTGTAGAAAATGGAATCTCTATTTCTATCTCATTTCCAATCTGACTTTCATCGCCATATTTTTTCTCGTATGCATTCACATATTCTAATGCAGCATTTACTCTTGCAAACAAATTATTCTCTTCGCACTTCTCAATAGAATTTTGAACATCCTGAACAAACACTTCTTCTGCTTCTCCAGCAGCCAATTTGTAATCTTCCTCGTCAAATTGAAACTCAACTTTTTTACCCTTATATGTAAAATATATCTTTGCCCTATCTTCAAATTTTGATTTTTTTATTTTATAAATCTTCGCAGTAACAGGATCACCACCACTAGGCAATACTTCTCTTCCAATTAAAGCATTGATAAAAGTAGATTTTCCAGCACTATAATTTCCAAAAACACAAATAGGAATAACATCCTTCAACGCATCCGAAACCTTTGACAAATCCTTTTCTACTCCTGCATCATCTTTCACAACATCAGTGATAATAGGTTTTACTATTCCAAAGATTTCTTTTATGTCTTCAAAAATATCTCTAGCATTTGTCAAAAGAACATCCGATCTTTCCAAATCAATACAATCAACAAACTCATCTGAACTACAAACTCTTTTTACTTCATCATATTCATCCGAAGTACCTTCAAATACCACTTGAACCTTGTCTTTCCCTAACACATAATAATCTTCGATGACCGTATCAAGAATATCCTTAATCTTAAAGGGCAAAAAAGTTCTACCAGATTCATCCTCACGCAAACTACTATTAGAGTTACTTTCTCTAATACTTCCCCACGCATCCAACGCACCCATACTGTAAAATTTTATTGTTTTTTCATAAGGGTTACTTACAATTTTTATCTTCGCCATAAAATATACTCCTTTGATATATTTTCTGTTTGATATAATATAAATATCATACATCGCGTCCAAAAAAACGGACACAATAGCAGTGTGTTTCATTTTTACTCTTTCTCGTCCTGTCCATCCAAATCTATCAATCCCAACGCCTCTGCAGTTTCTATTGATTTCTGCAATATGTTCAAATCTCTTACAAGAAACTCTGCCTCTTCATTTGATAATCCCTTTTCAATTAAAACTTGATAAACTTGCGCTCGCATTAAATACATAGGAGCATTGTCATTCAACCAATCTGCAAATTCTAACACTTCCTCTTGTGTTATCCCTAGAAGTTTCTCTCTTTCTTCCACAGATACATCATCAGCTAATTCCCCACTCATCTGATCCAAGTTATCCTCTACATTTTTCCAATCATAATACTCCCAGTCCTGTTTTCTCATTTTGAAAATCACATTATCAAAATCAAATCCATCTTCTTTCATATATTCCCCCATTTACATATAATCGTATGGTGTTCGACTTCTCTTTGGTTCTGGCTTATACGGAATGCTTGCTTTCGCATCTTCCTCTGTCTCAAACAATCTATGTTCCTTTAACTGGATGCCACCACCATTTTGAAAGCGAAACAAATACATTCCTGCGTTACAACGAACCACAGTAACTTCACACACTATTCGATTGGACTCCAGTATAAAGGCATGATCGCCTGGTTTGAATTTTGCCATTTATTAGTCAGTTTCCTTCTCTTCAACTTTTGTAATTTCCATAGAAGATAAATCAATATTCTTTTTCAATACATTGTTGCCATCAGGAATAAATATAGCAGTCTGCTGTTCAGCACCTTCATCTATTAGTTTTTTTACTTCGTCATAATTTTTTAATCTGCTTTCTATTTCATTGTCAAAAATAATTTTATCAAAACGCCATCCTGAAAACTCAAAAAAAGCTTCTTGTCTTACTACAATTATCATTTTATTCTTTAAGTGCTGAATGTCTGCATCTGAAAAATCTGCTGTAATTGCTTCTTCTTTCCATTCAGAGTCAATACTCTTTCCAACTATTCCAGCATATATTATATCAATTGCATTTTCTACCATCTTAGTGATAGCTATATCGACATCAATATTACAGTTATAGTTTTCTATAATAGTAATAATTTTATTGACGAAAGCCATATTATCATCTAATTCTTCTATAGTTTCCTGCGCCAAAGAATCTGGTAACTGACAGCTAAATATTAAATCACTTGTTTTCTTATTTCTGATTTGAATTGTTTCTCCTGCTCTAGCATCTTTCAAAAATTGAATATTATTTTTCACTTGATACCAAGTATCTGCAACAAAACTATATGTAAAATTAGTTGCCCCTGTATCTTTATGATGTGTTAAAGTTACAACAATATCCCCTTTCTTGTTCTTATTAGATATAACAATAATATTATCATCTGGATTAACAGGTATTATTTGCAACCATATATCATCATAAATAGCCACTTTTCCTTTTACTTTCATGGAGCATTGAATAGGTTGTGGTAGTGGCTCTGGTACAATAAAAAATTTACTTTTATCAGCATTTTTAGTAACAATATCCTGGTATGGATCAGGTATATCGCCAAGCATTTTAACCAAATCGCAACATTTTATCTCAATGGGTTTTTGAGAAATAACTGCCCTTTGCAAAAATTCATTAAAAGCATATCCCTTTGTATCAATTTGGAACTTTCCCTGATAATGCATTGGATATTTTTCTCTTGCTTCTGGAATCTCTTCTTTACTGTAAAAAACCGCTTTCCCATTTTCCAGTTTTACTCCTGTCGAATAATATGGACCTAAATCATGCTTTTGCCCAACCACACTTGCAATACCATCCATCACAGCTTCACGTTTTTTTTTATCATCAATACTGTTTATACCCACTACTGGATCAGCATAATTATTTATGGTTGTAACATCCTGATTCACAGTATTTCCATCACCATTTATACTAAGTTTATTTTTCTTTTTTACCGCTTGATTATCATTACTATTGTTTGATTCCATTATTTTAGCAACTATATTTCCAATAATCCATAAAGCCAGCAATATCCAAAAGACTTTTGATTTTAATAATACATTCCAATGAAATTTTCCCTCTTTGTACAATTCATTTGCCAATACACTTTGAAATATTGGAATTAAAAATGTTGCAATCAACCACATAATATTAAAAATTTTTTTCATTATTCTACCCCTAAAGCCTTAAAGATAGTGTCAAAAAACTACCCATTTTTTTACTCTAAAAACCTTATTTTCGGAGGTTTGCAAATCAAAAGAGCATTGACCTCCTTTTTTTGATATAATGTCCTTGACCAAAATTCCAAAATACCGAAAGTAGTCAATGCTCATGGACATTATACTTTATTTATTAAATTACATCAACTGCCAACGCAAAATTATCGGTCAATTATTAAATTTTATCTGCAGATACATCCCACTTAAACAGTGGGCTTTTGATGATTCCCATTCACTTAAATATCAAAAGTTCAAAGTGGATAAACTCCCTAAAATCATTTCCTGCCAACAGGACTGGACTTGGAAAGACTTAATCCCTTACTATCAAAAACGCTACGGAAAAACTATCAAACCTGTTTTTCGCCGTGTGGCTTGTGATATTCCATCTGATTGCACACGTCCTATGTGCAAAGCTCCTGTTGACTACCTTACATGGAACAATGGAAAAACTAAAACTCAAATACTTTGCAAAGTGTGTCAGACCAAATTTTCCACAGGCAATAATAACCGCTTTTCACAAACTTATAAGCTCAAGTGCCCTTACTGCTCACACTCTTTAGTCCCTAAGAAAAACAGAAAACACTTTATTGTTCACAAATGTGTCAATCCTAAATGTTCCTACTATCTATGCAACCTTCGCAAAGTTGATAAAGAAGATTCAGAAGAAGACTACGGTAAAAATAAATACAAACTCCACTATATCTACCGCGAATTTACGATAGATTTCTTTAAGATGGATTTATCTTCACTTCCTAAAAACGCATCTTCCTTAAAGTTTAAACAACATGATTCTTACATTATGTCATTATGCTTAACCTATCGTGTAAACTTAGGTCTGTCATTACGCAAAACTGCACAGGCACTCAAAGATATACATGGAATTAAGATTTCCCATCAGCAGGTAGCGAATTACTGTACCACTGCCGCCATATGTGTAAAACCTTTTACCGACAGCTACGATTACAAAGCTGGCAATGTTTTAACTGCCGATGAAACCTACATAAAAATCCGTGGTGTAAAAGGCTACATCTGGTTCATAATGGATGCTGCAAAACGCTCCATACTTGGCTATCAAATCTCTGACAATCGAGGTGTTGGTCCATGCATACTTTCAATGCGAATGGCTTTTAAACACTTTAAAGATAAACTTCCGGAACACTTTAAATTTATTGCTGACGGATACAGTGCATACCCATTAGCGGCACAGCAATTCTTACTCCAATTTGGTGAAAAATTTAAGTTTGATATTACCCAGGTAATTGGTCTTAAAAATGATGATGAAGTATCTGCCAAACACCGACCATACAAACAAATGATTGAACGGCTTAACAGAACCTATAAGGAATCCTATCGCCCTACCAACGGCTTCGATAACATCGAAGGTGCCAACTACGATTTATACTATATATGGAAGGAGTTGATTTACATTGAGATTCAGAAGCCGAACCGCTTCAAAGATTTGTTACATAAGATTCATTCTAAAGTGGAAGATATATTGTTTTCCATTTTACAACACACACCAGATAAATTTATTCCAAAATCCCTTATGCGTTGGTTTGAAAAATACACCAACAAACGACTTGCACAACTGAAAAGTGATGTGATCCGCAAACGCTGGCAGACAATAGAATTAGAAAAGGCTGTTGATAATATCCACAATTGGCAGCAGCCATAAAAAAAAGAGGTTTCTCTTCTATATTATATAGTAGATTTACCTCTTTTTATTTGAACATCCGTTTCCTTTATGTTATACTGTTATTGTGTAATTGAAATGAAAGTAGGATGTGATTTCCGAGTTATGCCCTCTAGTATTACGAAAGAGGGATGATGCCAATGAACACAATGGAAGTTCTTACACTTTTATTAGTTGTTTTTGCGGCTCTATCTTACATAGATAACCATAACAACAAAAAGAAATAGCATCCCACCGTCCAAAGTGAATGCTATTTCATAGTTGCAACTGAGGGCAATCGGATAACACATCCGATTCGCTTTCTAAGTAGATTATACACTAGGGCATTTGAGAAATCAAGTGCCCTTTTTAATTGTTCTGTGATTCTGCTTGCTTCTTTGCGTTCCTTGCCTTTGTTGCTTCCGACTTCTTCTGTGCAGCCTTTTCCATAATGTGCGATTTGAAAATGTATCATATACATAAAACCCCTCTGTTTTTATAGGTGCAATATTCATATATTTTATGGCTTCCCTTACAGTATTGTATTGTAAAGCCTGTTTAATATCTGTTGTCTTCCTGTGTTTGCCTTTATTATTTAAGTATATATAGTATATTCCATTTGTCAGTACAATAGCCATTATAATTCCCTTCTTTCTACTAAGGATGCGAATTTTTTTCGTATCCTAACTATATGATTTTTTATCTCTCGTCAGAAAAACATATTGTAGTAGCTGTATCTCCTGGAATTTGTGAAATATTATTTGTGATAATATAAATTTTGCCTTTTGAAGTCTGATAAGCACCTAAGAGATATAAATTGTCAGAATGTTTCAGTGCCTCATTGTTTACTTGTTTATCTGATTCATCCAAAAAACCCCAATCTTTAACTGCATATCTGTGTAATGCGACTGTCACTTCAACAGCAAATCTATATTCTGCTGCCATATAGTAATTAACTGACTTTGTGGCTACCAATTTTCCTATATTAAAGAATTTTGATTTAACCATTTCTTTTTACCTCTCTTTTCTACATCAGACCAATAATACAAGCTATCTTGTAAACTGGATTCTTTGTTATCTTTTTCATATGCTCTGCCTTTTGTCTATGTTTGCATTCCATTCTATCCATAAAAAACATTTGATTATCAAGTTCCGTATATTCCATCATTTGCGTTGGTGTAAGTGCATCATATGGAGTTTTAAGGTTTCTATCTATAATCTGATTTCCGTCTGCTGTTGTGATGATTCTAAAATTAAACATATTGTTTTCCGTCCTTTCTATGCTTCCATTACCTCTGTAACAATTCGCTTTACCTTGTCAAACTGTTTATATACTCATTTCTGTTTAATTCCGTGATTATCCGCTATTTCCTTTAATGAATAGCCTTCTACCTTGTCAGAAAATATTTTCTTTTGTTCCTCTGTCAATCCGTTTTCAATCTGTTTTACCATTTCCCTATATTCCATATTAGAGGCTGTTTCCATTGTGGAATGATTAGAAATATTCATATCCATTGAATCTAAACTAATATCTGATCCGGCTTCTGTGCTTCTTTTTTGTGCTTTCTGTTTTCTAAAGTAAACAAATACTGCCCTTGCCTGTCTTGCAATCTCTGTATCTGTATAACCCTGTATCCTCATAGCAAGAACAATTTCAAGAAGTTCAGGCTCTGCATATCTGCCAACATTTGCAAACAAGTCACATCCTGTTTAAGTAATCTCATTGTGTCACCCCTCCTTCCTTATACTCTGACTGTATATCCTTGACTTTTCAAATAAGCAACTGCATCTCTTACCAATTCTCCATTATCAACAGTATTTGCCATCGTTGCATCCCATACATACGGTGTATTAGTTGCTAAATTCTTTCCACCATGCAGACCTTTATTCGCCCATGTTGCGACCTGTTGACCAGTTACACCATAGTAATTACTCATATAACCCACATCAATATAAACCGATGCTACCGCCTTACCTCTGACAATTCTTGCATTAACCTTAAAACCTGACCTCAAAAAATCATATTGTCTGCGATAGAAAATCGGATTATATGAATCGTAATATCCCTGTAGAAAGAAATTCAATGTCTTATATACGCTATCCGCCATATTGTCAACCATTTTCTTTATTACTGGCTGCAATGCAATAGCCAAATCGTCCATATTATTTATTTCTTTTGCCATGCTGTATGTCCCTCCTTGTAATTCTTCCAATGAAATGCGTATTTCTTATTTTGGTCATATAAAGGCTCTGTGACGCTCTCTATGGCTCATACAGGCACTTTATGACCATTAGTAGGTATTTGTGTGTCTTTCGATTTTAAGGCACTAAAATAAGTCCACATACTCATAATAAATACAAGTATATGGACTTATTTAGATGTCCTAATATTAAATTCTAAATCGTGAATAAACTCTTAGTTGTTATAAATTTTGGTGTCAAACTGGTGTCAAAACACTATTTTTTTCAATCTTGAAATCACTAAAATCCTTTATTTATAGGCATTACAACGATTTTTACTTATCCAAGCTCTTCATCGTTGGGACCCTTTTTGTGGTTCTTTCATACTCGACCAAGCTGGTGTTAATACTATGAAATTCTCCATATTCCAATTATCCCCCATACTTCATATTTTTGCTCTACTTTGAGTCACTTTGCGGGCAAATGATGTAAAATATGATGTAAATGATGTAGGGCGATAGTAGTATATGCAAGAGCATATTCATATACAAGAAATTATAACTTCTCTTATTTACAATGTCAATCCACATCAAAGTAACGCTGCCTTATCTTTTCCTGCTTCAAAACAAGAAAAAAGAACACACAACACTCTGTATGTTCTCTTTCTGTATGTGAAGTCCAATATTATACTTTGAAGTAGCTATCCAATCCTTTGAACTCTTCCGCTTTCATTTCTTTTGTAACATCAGCATAGATGTTCAGTGTAGTTGAAATATCTGAATGTCCGAGTGCGTCTTGAATGACCTTTATATTTACTCCAGCTTCACACATTCTTGTTGTAAATGTATGTCTAAGCGAGTGGCAGCTAAAATGAGGAAGTAACACATCAGGTTCATCACTGTGCAAAAACTGCTCATCATTGCAATCACGGATAATTCTTCGGATTGCTTTGTTGAGTGTGGCTTGGTGCTGTGCCTGACCAAAACGATTGATGAAAATAAAATCTGTATATCCGTCAATCGTGACCTCGCAATGAAGTCCTAAATCTTCCTGCTTCTGTTTCTCATGTTCAAATGCTTCTTTCACAAAACCGAGCATTGGAACCTGCCTCATACTCGCCGGAGTCTTCGTTGTATTTACATTGAAATAACAGCCACTTTTACTCCCCTCAGTTCTGTGGTCATAATATACAAGAGTATGATTAACATCAATCATTCCACTTTCCATATCAATATCACACCATCTCAATCCAGTTACTTCCCCCACACGAAGTCCAGTTCCTATCATTACTGCAAAGACCGGATACCAGTGTTCATATACAGGGTGGGTTTTCATGAAATTCAGAAATAGCTCCTGCTCAAGTTTCGTCAACGCTCTACGCTTTTCCGACTGAAAACAATGTGCTTTTTTCAATTCTCTCAACACATTATCTGACGGGTTATTTCTGATGAAGTCATCATCGACAGCAATCTGTAAAACCTGATGAAGAACCGTATGTATATTATCAATCGTTGAAGGCTTCAAATTTCTTTCATCAACAAGATAAGGGTGAGGAGCATTGCACCGCTGCCTTTGCCGTCAAATTCATAGGCAGTAGTCCCATCAAAATCCCATTTGCCGGCAAGCGCATCTGTTCTGCCGGAGCAGCCTTTACAAATCAGCACAATAATCAGAACAACAAAAAGGAGTGCTAATAACGAAACAATCACAGCTCTTTGCCTTTTTCTTCGCTTTATTGCGGTTTTGCGTGTAGGGGAGAGATACCTGCCTTTGCTTGACTGAGCTTGTCTTTTGTATTCTGTTTGATTTGATGTGCGGGCAATCCGTTCGGTGTCAGTTGGTTTTTGGGAAATTTGCCGAGGCTGCTTATTGTTTTGCTATGCTTGATTTTGAACACTATTCTCTGACGAAGGCGAAGGTGCTTTGTCAAATGTTCTGAGTATTTCTTCAATTTCTTTTTCTTGTTCGTCCATTTGATTTCTCCTTGTTCGATTTCTTTCCGAAAATCGGCAAAGCGCTTTTTTTGCCGCCTTTCGGAAAGGGACTTCCGAAGAAATCCTTTTCGTAAGGAAAAGGCGGCAGCGGAAGCTCCGCTACCGCCATCCTTAAATGGTTAGCTATCTGTTATTTCACAGATTTTCTTTTTTAGTATAAACAGTAGTTGTCACAACTCCGAAGCCGCTGACGAACAGCAGAGCGATCCACAGCCACTCATACTGTTGTCGCCGGTCTGCGGATTCTGAACATCATCCGAAGGCTTGGTGGTATCGTCAGACTTGGTAGGAGCGGCAGGTTTGGTTGCCTTCTGACCTTCTTCGATAGTCTGAGTCGTTACTGCAGAGCCACCGGCAGAATCAAAGGTTACGGTATAGTTTTTATTTCTTTGTTGTAACAGTCTTAGCTTTTGACCAGCCTGAATAAATCCTTATGGATTTGCCGTTAATCTTAACTGTCTTATAGGTGCGAACTCTTACATAATACTTTTTCTTGCCCGAAAGCTTTGAAATTTTCTTTGATACTGTTGTATTCTTGCCTACTGTTACGGTCTTAGCCTTGCTGAATTTACTTGAGGCACTGTACTGTACCTGATAGCCTGTTGTCTGTGTAGCCTGCTTCTTCCACTTTACTGTAAACTTCTTTGAACCTGCTGTAAGTGAGGAAATACTTGTTGCCTTTGGCTTGATTGTGAAATAAAGCGTCTTTGTTCCGCTGTATTTACCCTTAAAGGTAATCTTTACTGCGTACTTGCCAACATACTTTCTGCCTTTTGCATAAGACACAGTATAGTCAGTATTCTTAACAAGTGTCTTTCCTGTTCTGTCCTTAACAATAACCTTAGGTGTTCTAACCTTTCCGTTATATGTTAATGATGTTGCTTTAAGCTTTATGCTTGATGCATTTGGAATTACTGTTGTTGAAAGAGTTTTCTTACATACCGAACAGTAATTTACTATCGTGCCGTTTGCTGTTGGGGTTGCCTTTGTTACGGTTTGCTTTGTGGTGTGGGCAATCTTAGCAATATTGCCCCAAGATGCAAGGTCGGTTATTTCCTTTGTACCGAGTACATCTTCATAGAACTTGCCACAACCTTCGCACTTGTAGTATGCTTCCTTACCGCCCTCTGTGCAGGTGGCAGCTTTCGCAGCAACCAAAGTCAGATTGTGAGTGTGCGGTACAGTTTTGTAATATCCGCAGGTGTCGCAAACATTGTCAGAACCGTAATCGTGAGCCGCTTCGTCCTTTTTGTCGTGGCAACGAGAACATTCATGCCAGTGGTTAGTATCATCAGACTTCCATTCTGTGCCTGCGGTATGTCC
>OOCB01004879.1_pt1 | contig 10599 bp, 14 predicted proteins | sample 1671351 | NCBI WGS metagenome assembly OOCB01 (sample SAMN06348148, study PRJEB24527) | human gut metagenome | biome: human gut; feature: ankylosing spondylitis patient; material: feces | host: Homo sapiens | place: China | collected 2015-10
AAGGTGGCGGTCGAACGCAAGAGCCTTCCCGACTTGGTGGCCTGTCTGGGACGGGAGCGGGAACGGTTCGAGCGGGAGTTGATGCGCGGGGCGGCGTTGGATGCCTTCGCCGTGGTCTGTGAGGGCAGTTGGCTGGAGCTGGCCCGTGGCGAGTACCGCAGCCAGTTGAACCCGCACGCGGCTTGCCAGAGCGTGCTGGCTTTCACGGCGCGGTATCGGGTGCCCTTCCTGTTTGCCGGAACCCGTGGGGCGGCGGAGTACATGACGTGGGGATTCCTGCGCCAGTACCTCGAATCAGCCCGGAAGCGGTGGCGGGCTATCGCCAAGGCGCAAGGCGACGATGCGGCGTAGGTCAACGCCAAGGTCAACGCCGTTGACCACAAAAAAGGCCGTTCATCCGTTGCAGGGTGGGCGGCCTTTCTTTCGTCCCTGATTCGGGGCAAACGCAACGTCTCCCATTGCGCTTGGCGCGGCGATGGCAAAGCGCACAGGCGAGTGCCCGCAGCCGCCATAGTGAAAAAAAGGCGAAGTTGTGAGTATGGCAAGGCAAGCTCCAACATTTCCATCTGGTTATGCCGTGTTCCATGCAAAAGTTGTGGGCTGCCCACAACCAAAGTTCGGACGCCTGCGGGAAAAAGCCCTGTCGTTGCGGCGGGTAGCTGGCGGCGGCGGAGAAAAGTTCGGAGTGCCCGCGAACCTTCCGAACCGGAACGCTTGCCGTCAGCCGGAACCTGAAATGATGGTGTGGCACCACTCGCAACGCCAGCGGTCACGGTATCGCCGCACCATGCCCGTGGTTCCACAGTTGGGGCATGTCTGGGGCGGCGTGGCGGCTGACTGGTGGGCAGGTACAGGCGGTTCCGATGCGGCGGGGTATGTATCCGGCAAGGGGTGGGCTTCCTCCTTTGCCGGGGGAAGTGGCGGCAGGGCCGGGGAAGAGGCGGCGGGGCCATACCGACCGGACAACCACGCCCACAACTCAGGGACGTTGGCGGCGGGCACCGTCTCTTTCTTGCCGCCGGGAAGCAGGAGGATGGGCGCGCCCTGTTCGCGCCAGCCGTGGGCGACGGCCTGCGTTACGCCGAACGTCTGGGCAATCGCCCGCCAACCTTTGATGATGGTCATGCCTGATGGCTCCTTCCTGATTCCGGCAGATTGTGGAAAGTCGTTCACAGCCCTGTGGATGCCAAAGCTCTAGACTTTTGGTATACAAGCCATTGATATTATTATTTGCAAGTAAATTACTATGAATTGCTGTCCGATCTCGATCCGTACTCCTCTTTTCCCAAACCGGACCATGAACTGGACCTTTTCCACCATGCCGGGCCCTCCTCCCTTCAGGATGACCTACAGGCTGTCGAGATAGTCCCTGGCCCACTGAGGCCAGCGGAACGCCTTGAAGTCGTATTGGGGCCATTGCTTGCCGGGCGTCCACGGGTCGGGCTTGAACCAGAGCACGCCGCAACTCACAAGCGCGTCCTGCAATTCGGAGCAGGCGTATTCCGCGGCGTCCCCCTTCATGAAGTCCAGAACGTGAAGGGCGTCTTCCGGCTTCATGATGTACATGCCGGAGCGCAAGCCGGAGGGGGCAACATAGCGGCTCTTGGTGGGAAGGAAGTAGCTACGTTGCTTCATGCGCCGTTCAATGGCTCTGGTCACGCTCTGGTGGCGGCGGCCTGTGAGCCCGGCAAGGTCGAGGGAGCAGACCACGTTCTTGCTGACGGAACATTCGGCAAGCCCCTGTATGAGGGGATGCCAACGTTCGGCAAGGGCGCGGCGGCGGATGTCGTCGAGTGCGTCCCGGACGTGGTGGCAACGGGCCAGCACACGGCATAGAATGAGGTTGCTCGGGACGGTCGAGTAGTCTTGGTGAAGGACGTATTCACCGCCCGGCATATGGGGAAGAGGTCTATATCTCATGTGTGTAAGTATCTCATTAACACACTGGAATAACAAGCATGAGGGGTGCGGCGGCGGGGCGTGGGGAGACATCCTTGAAGCATCGTGTGGCGTGGCGATACAGGCAAGACGGGGGATAGTATCCACACTCTGAACCATTCCGAAGCGTTGCAAGGGGCAGGGGTGCAGGTTGGTTGCAGGGTGCAACCACAAAAAAGGAGAGCGCAGTTTTGCGTTATCCGGGTGCGGCGGCGGGGCGGGGGGGCAAATGTCTGGAGCCCATGCCGGAAGACCGCATGGTGCAGGAAGACTTTCTCGCGTACAAAATGGAGGGAGGGGGTCCAAAGTATGGACGCCCATAGGCCATGACCGGGTGCGCCCCTTTGCGCGCTGTTTCGGGGAAATTTTGGGGGGTAAAATGGAAGTGAACGGGGTGAAACGGATTCACACCCCTGCCGGGATGTTCCGGCAAACATGCTGGGGGAGGGCGCGGAACCTTCACCAGTAATCATCTCCCGTACGAAAAAAAAGTGGGACAGGAGTGGGACAGGAAAGGAAGTTACGAAAAAAGCCCTCACGGTTATTCACCGTAAGGGCTTTGATTTCGTGGAGCCTTTGTCCAGAATTGAACTGGAGACCTCATCCTTACCAAGGATGAAGTCATAACACTTTCAGGCACTTATCGAATAATCATCAACAATCATCATAACCGCCATATTCCCTTGACTATTTGACAGGTTACGATCAAGTGTACCCTCACCAATAATGTCCATTTTTAACCTCCCGTACGAAAAAAAAGTGGGACAGGAGTGGGACAGGAAAGGAGGTGCTATGGCGGGGAGATGGATGCCCTCACAGTTTCGCGGCGTCCGGTATCGGGAGGACGCGAAACGCAAGCATGGGGTCAAGGCAGATCGGTATTTCGCAATCCGCTACAAGCTGGACGGCAAGACGAAAGAGGAGGGCGTGGGGTGGGCGTCCGAAGGCATGACGGCGGCAAAGGCCAATGAGACGCGGGCTATGCTCATGGCAAACATCCGCGCCGGGATGCGTCCGCAGTCGCTTGCCGAGATGCGGGACATGGCGGAACGGGTGCGCCGGGAAGAGGAACGCGCCGCCAAGCTGGAAGAGCGCAGGAGCACCACCTTTGCCGAGTTCTGGGAATCGGACTACCTGCCCTCGTGCAACGCCAAGACAGCGCGGACGGTGGGCTATGAAACCGGAATGGCGCGCAAGTGGCTCTTCCCGGCAATAGGGGAGATTCCTCTTCAATCTTTGACCCCTGCCATGCTTCAGGCCATAGCGATACAGGCACAGAAAGAGGGAAAGAGTCCGGCTACCGTAACCAAGGTGCTCGGGATTGTCTCACAGGTATGGAACCTCGCCGCGGCTCGTGGCGTTGTTGCCGGGGACAGTCCCACCAAACAGGTCAAGACGGCGCGGCGGGACAATCGCCGGATGCGGTTCCTTTCCGAAGAGGAAGCCCGCAAGCTACTGGACGCCCTCCAAGCCCGTTCGCCGGACATGCACGATATCGCCCTGTTTTCTCTCTTTGCCGGGCTACGGGCCGGGGAGATTCACGGCCTGACGTGGGGTGACGTGAACCTTGACGCCGGAACCCTCTACATCCGCGACCCCAAGAACAAGGTGAGCCGCCATGCCCATATTACGCCGGAGATTCGGGCCGTGCTGGTGCGGCGGGGTGCGGACGGCATGAACAGGCCAGACTACGTTTTTCCCGCTCGAGACGGCGGGCAACGGCGTTGGGTGTCCGATACGTTCGAGCGCGTGGTGGAAGATCTCGGGTTCAATGACGGCATAGAAGACGCCCGGCAAAGGGTGGTGTTCCATTCCCTGCGCCATACCTTTGCCTCATGGCTGGTGCAACGCGGCGTTCCCCTCTACACCGTGGCGGAACTCATGGGCCATACCACGCTGGAAATGACCAAACGCTACAGCCACCTTGCCCCCGACACCATGCGGGCGGCGGCGATGGGACTTTCCGGCATTCTCGACAGGAAGCCGGGGAAGGTGTTGCCTTTCAGGCAGCGGGGCGCGGAAGGGGAGTAGCCGCTTGCCGTGGGTGGACAGAAAAGGGAACTGTGTATATCCTGTGTATATACAGGAGGCAAATATGGATACCACAACGGTTTCAAGGTGGGGCAACAGCCTTGCCGTCCGCATTCCCAAGGGCATTCTGGAGCGTTCCCGCGTCAGGGAAGGGGATAGCCTCGAACTGAACGTGTCCGAAGACGGCGGTCTTGTTTTGCGGCCCGTACGCCGTCCCTGCACGCTTGAAGAGCTTGTAGCGAGCATTACCCCCGAGAATCGTCCTTCCGAAACGGATTGGGGCGCGGCAAGGGGGGATGAGGCATGGTAGCCGCCGCACCGGAGAGGGGAGAACTTGTTTGGTTGGAGTTCAGCCCGCAAGCCGGACATGAACAAGCCGGAAGGCGTCCTGCGCTGGTCGTTTCCCCTGCGTCCTACAACAGCCGGAGCGGGCTTGCCCTTGTTTGCCCTGTCACCACCAAGAGCAAGGGATACCCCTTTGATGTCCATATCCCTGAAGGCTTGCCCGTCTGTGGCGTGATTCAATCCGACCAGCTCCGTAGTCTCGACTGGAAAGAGCGCAAGGCGTCCTTTATCGCTCGGGTTTCGGAAGATACCCTGCAAAGTGTTCTGGACAAGATACGGCCTCTGCTTGGCCTCTAGCCGCCGCAACAGGCACGATATTTCCCTGGCTAGGTGCGGCGTCATGAACCGTGCCGAAAAGGTGAGAGCGCCTCATTCAACTTGCCGAGGAATCTTTAACACATGGGTGGATACCTAGTGGCTGTATTATACTTTAAAGACTTTGAAGGAAATATCGTTATAGAAAAACCAGACGGTGGCGATGTTTCTCTTTACTCAATATATGAAGTAATAGAGTTCCTTTCTTGTTCTACTACTTGGATCTACCAGAAAATATGTATAGAACAGGTTATCACCGCAATACCTTTTAACATTGACTGGATCAATACTGAATACTTTGAAAATATAATAGATGGAAAAACTTCACCATCTCTAGCCATGAGCTATTTAAATGAATTTTGTGGAATACATTATAAAGATGTACAATTTTTGTTTGATACAATAAACCAGAAGCAATCTACTATCACAATCAATAAAGTCATCAGTACCGAGATAGAAAAAACTAATACGCTACAAGAAATCGTAACGGTAGACGCCGCCCTTTGGGAAACATCATGCCGGGCGGCCTGTTCCGTTCTAGTGGAGATTGTAGGTAGCGGGGAAAGAGGGATAACCAACGCTGTGTTTTTGGAACGGATGAAAGCTTTGGCTCCGGGGAAGAGAACCCACACCAAGGCGGACAAAATAGCATGGAAAGCTCTTCCCGATAGGCACAAAAACGGGCCGGGTTGCCCCAAAAAGTGACATGCAAAAACCCTGAACACGAATAAAAACAGACTGTTCAGGGTTTTTCTTGTTCCCGGCAGGGTAAAAAGGCCGCCGTACCAGAAAAACGTATCCAAAATAGCAAGCAATTCCAGACTGTTCAGGGTTGTTAGGATTTTTGAGGGGGAACTGTTTAGGGTTTTTCCCCTTTTTTGTTTTCTCCAACCCGCTACCATTCATGAAAAATCTTCACAAGGGGTTTATCCCCCAAAGGAGCCTTTTCATGAGTAGCGTTTTCATTGAAGCCCTGCGCCAAACCCTTCCCGCTACCTTTTCCCGACAGGTGGCGGCGGATGCCATCAAGGGCATCTATTCTGCCGGGAGACTGGCGACGCTGGACAGCAAGGGCGAGGGGCCGGGAGGTGTGCGGATTGGGCGTTGTGTGGGGTATGAGCGGGAAACGTTCCTGCGCTGGCTGGAAGGCCGCATGGATACCCCGGCAATGAGCAAGCGGTTGGGCGGTTGCGTGTCTCGCAAGGCGGAGGCGTAGGCCATGACGCAACAAAAAAGCCCCACCGTGAGCAAACGGCAGGGCCTCAAAAAAAGTATCACTGACAGGGAAGAGAATACCGTCAATCCCCTTGCCGGGCAAGGCTTTTGTGCCCCGTGCCCGTACTTTCGGGCCGTCAAGCTGGCGTCCGGGCGTGTGCGGCGTGTGTGCATGTTTTTGGGCGAGCGTTTGACTATTGCCGGGAACCCCCTGTGTGAATGCAACGGAGGGGGTGCGGCATGATGCGTTCCCTCTTGACTTCCCCCGTGCCTTTCGGCAATTCTGACGTTCCCCAAACAAAGCAAGGCGTAACCGACGCCTTCCCCGTGCCCCACACGATGGAAAAGAGCGGTCTTTTTTGTTTCGTCAGCAATATCGCTACAGGTATATCCTGTGGGCGGTGCTACATATTGACGGAGCACGTCCCGATGATCGTGAGACTCGGGCGGCCTTGCTTTGGCCGGGGAGCGTGTTCCGTCTTTTTTTATGCCTCAATCCCTAAACAAAGCAGGTGTCACATGCTCCGTTTCTTCCTTTCCAGCCGCTACCTGCGGTTGCGTCACCGTCTCCTTTCCCTGCTCATCACCCTTGCCGGGTGTGCTGGCGCAACGCTGACTCTTGGCGCATTACTGATGCTTCCCGTCGTCTACCTGTGGGAGGTGCGGTAATGAGTCAGAGCAACACCAAGCCCGTTACAGTGAAGCCCAGTTCCGTTCCGCAGTGCCTGAGGCATACTCATCCCTGCTCTGCCCTTGAAGAAGCGCAGGCTCTGGCGGCGTTCCTGAAGGATGCCGTGACAGGGATTATTGAGGGGGCAAGCGAACCTTCCAAAAACTGCGATTACGGTATGACCCTCTGTTTCAGCCTCTTGCAGGACAAGCTGGCAATTGCCAGTGGGGAGCTGGCCTTCCCCCTGATTGCGACAACGGACGAAGAGACATGGCGCACCCTGTGGAATCCCAACGGCGGGGGTGAACATGGTGACGAATGACGTTTTCCAGCACTTCGTGGACAGGCTCCGGGAAGCGGGGCTTGCGGTCGAGTGCGTTGAGGCGGATGGACTGCTGCACCGTTGCGGCGTGTTGGACAAGCCAAGCGGCACGGATGGGACGTACAAGGCGTTTCTGGACGCCCCGGCTTCCCTCTGGTGGAAGAACTGGCGGACAGGCGACGAGGGGACGTGGTGCGGCGTATCCGGCAAGGACATGACCACCGCCGAGCGTGAAGCCCTGAAAGCCCGTATTGCCGAAGCCAAGGAAGCCGCCCGTAAGGAACAGGCAGAACGGCACGCCAAGGCCGCTGAACTTGCCGGGAAGCTCTGGGAGGCCGCACACGCCGCAACGGATGCCCACCCTTACCTTGCACGCAAAGAGGTTCCCGCCTTCGGGTTGAGACAGGCGCAGGACGGGCGGCTGATGGTTCCCGTGCTGGATGCGGCGGGCACCATTCAGTCCCTCCAGTTCATTGCCGGGGACGGTTCCAAGCGGTTCCTGTCCGGGGGCAGGACGGCGGGCGGGTACTTCCCCATTCCGGCAAGGGACGGCTCCAAAGACGGGCCGTTGCTGATTGCCGAGGGCTACGCCACGGGCGCGTCCCTCCATCTCTCTACGGGCTACGCCGTGCTGGTGGCCTTCAATGCCGGAAACCTGCTCGCCGTGGCGCGCATGGCGCGGAAGCAATGCCCCGACCGGGAAATCATCCTGTGCGCCGACAATGACTGCGAGACGCGCAAACCTGACGGCACATCGTGGAATCCTGGAGTCGAGGCCGCGAGCAAGGCCGCTGCATCCATCGGCGGGAAGCTGGCGGTATGCCCGGCACATGAGGGCCGCGCCACCGACTTCAACGACCTGCACAGGGCAAGAAGCCTTGAGGCCGTCCGGCAAGCGGTGGAGAAGGCGCGGCGGGAAGACCCCGGCGTGAAGTACCCGGAAGGCTACCGCGTCATTCAGGACGGGAAGAACCCCGGCCTGTATCGGGACGAGAAGCGCGGGGAAGATTACGAACCCGTGCGGATTGCCCCGCCGCTCCGCATTCTGGGACGGACGAAAAGCGTGGGTTCCGACAACTGGGGAACGCTCCTGCAATGGTTTGACCCCGTCGGGAAGGAGCACCGCTACGCTCTCCCTGATGACGTGTTGCAGCGTCAGGGGAACGATTGGGCGGCAGCTCTGGCGTATCAGGGCTATTCCATCCGCCGGGGCAAGGCCAACGCCTTCGCCGTGTTCGTTCAGGAGTTGCAGACAACCAAGTTCGTGACCTGCACGGCGCGGGTGGGCTGGCACGGTTCGGCCTACGTCATGCCCGATACGGCCTACGGTGCGGACGAGGGCTCGCTTGTTCTTCAAGGCTGTGGACATGAGGGCCTTTATACCGTTGCCGGGGATGCTGAGGCGTGGATGGAGCTTGTGCGGCTCTGTACGGACAACATACGTCTTACCTTCGCCCTGTGTGCGGCGTTCGCGGGGCCGCTCCTGCGCCTTGCCGATGTAGAGGGGGGCGGCTTCTCCTTTGAGGGGGGAAGCTCCTGCGGAAAGACGACGTGCCTACAGGTGGCGGCGTCCGTCTGGGGCGGTCCCGCCCACATGAGGCCGTGGCGGGCGACGGACAACGGCCTCGAAAGCGTCTGCGTCCTGCACAATGACAACCTGCTCATTCTCGACGAGGTGGGGCAGGTTTCCGCCAGCGTCCTTTCCGAGTGCGGCTACCTGATAGCCAACGGCATGGGCAAGACGCGTTCCGGCAAGGATTCGAACCTCAGGAAGTCCCACACATGGCGGCTGCTGTTCCTGTCGTCCGGGGAAATCGGCTTTGCGGAAAAGCTCTCCGAGAGGGGCATCAAGGCCCGGGCGGGGCAGGAAGTCCGCTTTGTGGGCATTCCTACCGATGCCGGGATGCTCTCCGAACTGCACGGCCTTCCCGACGCCGGGGCCTTGTCCAACCGTCTCAAGGAACTTGCGGGCCAGCACTACGGACATGCCGGGCGTACCTTCCTGCAATGGCTGACGGACAACAGGCAGGACATCGCCGACGGCGTGGGGGAAAGCCTCACCGCAGGAGTGAACAGGCTTTGCCCGCCGGATGCGACGGAACAGGTGCGGCGCGTGGCGCGGCGGTTCTGCCTTGTGGCCTATGCCGGAAGAGCTGCACAGCTTGCCGGAGTGCTTCCCTCCGAAATGGATGTTGAGGCCGCCGTGCGCTCCTGCTTTGATGACTGGCTGGCGGTGCGCGGCGGGGCCGGGGCCGGGGAAGATGCGGCTATTCTCTCCGCCGTGCGCCTGTTCATCGAGCAGCATGGGGCCTCACGTTTTCAGGACATGGACAACCCCGCCGCAACCTGCATCAACCGCGTAGGGTTCAGGCGGAAGGACGAAACCGGCACAACCGAATGGATCGTGTTGCCGGAGTCCTTCAAGTCCGAAGTCGTCAAAGGGTACTCTGAACGGCGCGCCGCACGCGTCCTGTCGGAAGCCGGCTGGCTGCGCCTTTCGCAAGTCGGACGCTTGAAGTGCGAACGGCGTTTACCTGACTTGGGAAAGGTCCGTGCGTACATCGTGGTCATGCCCGATGAGGACGGCGAAAATGAATAAAAGCGTGCCGGAACGACTGGCGACACCGGCGACACCGGCGACAAGCCGCGCGCATCAACGGTTTTCGGCTGTCGCCACTTGTTTTTCGTACTGGCGACACTGGCGACACTACCGGCGACACCCCATTTTTGCTGTCGCCACTTTTCCGGTGTCGCCACTTTGGAAAAATGAAACTGGCGACGGGAAAACCGTTGATAGTCAAGGGCTGTCGCCACTGTCGCCAGTGTCGCCAGTGCATGGGACCATGACCCAAGTCATTTTTTCAGGGGGTGACGAATGATGCCCGACTACCTGTTGTCCATGTTGGAGGCCAAGGCCATCGCCGCAAGCGGACGCATGAAGGAATGGCGCATCACGCCCATGACCCACCGGGCGAACGTCCTTAAGTTGTGGGTGCGGCGGCCTGAGCGTGAGCACTGGTACGAGGCCGGGGACGCCATCGGGGAGTTCTGCACAGCCGCCAGCCCGGAAACGGTCCTCGAACTCATTGCCGAGATACGGGAACTGCGGGGGGAAAGCTGATGCCCATGCCCATATCCCTTTTCAGACGGGCGGAGGGTGGAGCCCGTGAGGATGGTTCCGCCTTCTCCATGCAGGAACGGGCCGGGGAAGATATGGCGGCTTCCCCTTCCATCATGCCGGAAACCTCTACACCTGCCCCCTGTTGTGCGAATCGAACCAAAGACGAACCAAAGGCCGCGCCGCACCCTGATCCCACCCCAAAGGATGTCGATATTCCCGACACCCTCTACCGTCTGGCGGCTCTCGATACCAATATAGCCGCACTGGTGGGGTGGGGGCTGGTGCCACACCTTCAGGATGGGGAACTTGTCATTGACGGTCTGGACGCGCTGGACGCCGAAAACCGGGCCGGACTGGAACGTTGGTTTGCCCATGCCGGGCCGAACGGCGAACCGCGCCGGGAGCGTGTGCTCCGTGCATTACGGACAGGGAGGAAGGCGACATGTTGATCGTGGTGGACAGCCGGGAGCAATGCCCGTTCCCCTTCGCCCATGAGCGGTACGGAGCGAAGACGAAGCAAGGCGCGCTGACCGTGGGCGACTACTCCCTTGCCGGGCTTGAGGACAAGGTGGCGGTCGAACGCAAGAGCCTTCCCGACTTGGTGGCCTGTCTGGGACGGGAGCGGGAACGGTTCGAGCGGGA
>OOCB01004887.1_pt1 | contig 10577 bp, 6 predicted proteins | sample 1671351 | NCBI WGS metagenome assembly OOCB01 (sample SAMN06348148, study PRJEB24527) | human gut metagenome | biome: human gut; feature: ankylosing spondylitis patient; material: feces | host: Homo sapiens | place: China | collected 2015-10
GAACTTGCAAAAGAGTTAGATCTGCTCGATCCAAACCAGTACAACTTCTTATGGGTAACAGAGTTCCCGCTGTTAGAGTGGTCTGACGAGGAGAACCGTTTTATGGCAATGCACCATCCGTTCACCATGCCGATGGAAGAGGACTGGGATAAGATCGATTCTGATCCGGGCAGTGTCCGTGCAAAAGCATACGATATTGTATTAAACGGTACAGAGCTTGGCGGTGGTTCCGTGCGTATCCATCAGGATGACATCCAGGAGAAGATGTTTGAGGTGCTCGGCTTTACCAAAGAGCGCGCACATGAGCAGTTCGGATTCCTGTTAGATGCATTCAAATACGGTGTTCCGCCACACGCAGGACTGGCTTACGGACTTGACCGTCTGGTCATGCACATGGTACATGCAGATTCCATCCGTGATGTCATTGCATTCCCGAAGGTAAAAGATGCATCCTGTCTGATGACACAGGCACCTGGTATCGTGGATAAAAAACAGTTGGAAGAACTGGGACTTGAAGTTGAAGAAGTGTCAGAAGAATAAGTAAAAATCTGACAGGGCGTCGCATGGCGCCCTGTTTTTGCTTACTTATTGGAAAATATATTATGGGGGAAAATATGGGAGAGGAAGTTAAGAAAAATGAGTCATGGGATGCCAGATGGCTCACCATACCGGAGTTTGCCGATGCCTTGCCCGTTAATCTCTTTCACAAAGAACAGGTCCAGCCAGCTTTTGAAGGAGAAAAAACGGCAGAATTTCAGAATGTCCATGTGTTTGTGCGCGGGTATTTTACTTTAGAGTGTGCGCAGAAGATTTTCTGCAGGGTCACAGCCGATGATCATTATAAGGCATATCTGGATGGAAAATTTATGGGGGAAGGGCCTGTAGCGGCATATCATACAAAGTATTATTACAATGTTCTGGAACTGGGGACATTTGCTGCCGGGGAGCATGTGCTGGCACTCCATCTGTATTATCAGGGACTTGTGAACCGTGTGTGGAATAGCGGGGATTTGCGTTTTGCCTTTGCGGCGGAGCTGTGGGATGAAAAGGGAAAGGAGATACCGGTTTCTTTTTGCTTTTTGAAAACGGATTGTTATGAGGGAGAGACAGTCGGATACGAGACACAGTTTTTGGAAAATTTTGACAGCCGGAAATACCCGTATGGGTGGAAAAATACCGGGTTTGATGCGGACGGCTGGGAGAAACCCGTTCCGGCGGTGTGGGCAGATTATACGCTAACGAAGCAGCCAACGGAGATGCTCTCTTACATGGAATATCAGTTGGGGACTATAAAGCTGCACGCTGGTAATGAGCATCCACTAGAACCGACAAAGCTGCACTCTGATGCCGTACAGCCATTGGAACCGGCAAAGCTAGAGCACAAGTGTGCAGATCATAACGGTCACATACATCAGATCACACCGTCCGTGATAAGACAAGATCCCGATGGTTCGATGCTTCTGGATGCGGGCGAGGAGATCACAGGCATGATCCTGCTCACCGCGGAGGGGAAAGACGGCGATCAGGTGAAGTTGTTTTACGGGGAGGAACTGGACGGGAAGGGCAGTGTGCGCTATGACATGCGGTGCAACTGCTGTTACAGAGAAATCTGGACGCTGGCGGATGGCAGATGTGAGTTTGATCCGTATGATTACAAGGGATTCCGGTATGTTAAGATCGTGCCGGACGGGGGCGTTAAACTGTCGGATATCCGTTTTCTGGTAAGGCATTATCCGATGGATGAATCACTTTGTGAGTTAAAGACAGAGGAGAAAACATTGGAAAATATTTTTCAAATCTGCAAAAATGCAGTGCGTCTTGGAACACAGGAGAATTATGTGGACTGCCCGACGAGGGAAAAAGGTCAGTACTTAGGGGATGCGGTCGTGACGGCGCACGCGCAGGTACTTTTGACCGGAAAGACGGATATGCTGTTAAAATGCATCGATCAGTTTGCACAGACAGCGAGGGTCTGTCCGGGACTGCTTGCAGTTGCGCCGGGCGGCCTGATGCAGGAGATCGCAGATTTTTCACTGTTGTATTCGCAGCTCCTTTTGCTGTATTATCGTTTTACCGGGGAGAAAGAGACGGTGGACCGTTATTATGGAATCGCAGATGGGATTTTAAAACATTTTTCGCAGTATGCGAGGGAGGACGGTCTGTTAGAGCAGGTCGCTGACAAATGGAATCTTGTGGACTGGCCGGAAAATCTGCGGGATGGATATGATTTTCCACTGACGAGACCTGTGGTGGCGCAAGGCTGCCATAATGTGATCAATGCACTCTACATCGGGGCGATGGAGACACAGAATACGCTGGCAGAGATCTGTGGAAGGGAAATGCCGTATCAGACGAAAGAAATTAAAAAAGCATACCGGAACGCTTTTTACCGGGAAAAGACAGGACTTTTAGCGGACAGCGAGACGAGCAGCCACGCGGCACTGCATTCGAATGTTTATGCGATGTACTTTCATTTACTTCCCAAAGCGGATGAACAGAAAATACTGACATTTATGGAACAGAAGGGATTTTCCTGCGGCGTGATGCTGAGTTATTTTGTACTGCGTGTGTTCGCAGAACGCGGACAGTACGATACGGTGTATGAGCTGCTGGTCAATGAGGGGGAACACGGATGGGTCAACATGCTGCGCGAGGGTGCAACGACCTGTTTTGAGGCATGGGGGAAAGACCAGAAATGGAATACCAGCCTGTGCCACCCCTGGGCATCTGCACCGGTCCCGATTTTGATCGAGGAGATTGCAGGGGTACATATCGATGCGGCAGAGAAGGATGGATATTACTGGACACCGCACATCCCGAAGAAAATCAGGGAGTTTCGGCTCTGTGTACCGGTGAAAGGGAAAAAAATCATTGTTGAAAAGAAAATGGGGGAAGAATATGCAGTTATCAGAGAAGACAAAGAATAATTTAAAAGGCGTTATGCCGATTACAAAAGAGGAGCGCGAGGATGCGCTGGCATCTGCCTGCATGCAGGTAAAGCGTGTTCTGCCGGAATTTACGACAAAATTTCAGAATGCATACAGTGAAAATGGATTTTACCGTCCAATCGACAACGTGGAGTGGACGACGGGATTCTGGACGGGGGAGATCTGGCTTGCCTATGAATATGGCGGGGAGGACGTTCTGTTAAAGGCGGCAGAGATCCAGATGCAGGATTTCCTGCACCGGATCGAGCAGAAGATCTGTGTGGATCATCATGATATGGGATTTTTGTATACACCATCCTGTGTCGCAGGTTATAAGCTGACCGGTTCCGGGACGGGAAAAAGAGCGGCGCTCCTTGCGGCAGACCAGTTAAAGAGCCGTTTTCAGGAAAAGGGAGAATTTATCCAGGCGTGGGGCGCTATGGGAGAGCCGGAAAATTACAGGCTGATCATAGACTGTCTGCTCAACGTACCGCTGCTTTACTGGGCGTCACAGGAAACGGGAGATGAGAGTTACCGTCAGATCGCTGACCGGCATGTACATACCACACTTGAAAATGTGATCCGCCCGGACTTTTCGACCTGGCATACATTTTTCTTTGATCCGGTAACTGGAAATCCGGATCACGGGGCAACCTGTCAGGGCTACCGGGACGGTTCTGCCTGGGCGAGAGGCCAGGCGTGGGGAATTTACGGAACGGCACTCGCATACCGCTATACAAAAAGAGAGGAATACAAATATATTTTCCGTGGTGTCAGTAAATATTATATAGAGCATCTGCCGAAAGATCTCGTACCGTACTGGGATCTGGAGTTTTCGGATGGTGATGCACAGCCGAGGGATTCTTCCTCCGCCTCCATTGCAGCGTGCGGAATGCTTGAGATGGCAAAATACTTATATGATGAGGAGGCGGCATTTTACCGGGATCTTGCGGAAAAATTTATTGGTTCTGTATACCGGAACTATGCGGTAAAAGATTTTGAAAAATCCAACGGGATCGTACTGCACAGCACCTATTCGAACCGTTCGCCGTATAACACCTGCAACCCGTGCGGTGTGGATGAGTGCAACAGCTGGGGCGATTATTTTTACATGGAGGCGCTGACGAGGCTGCAGAAAGACTGGCAGATCTACTGGTAAAGGGGAAGAGATGGAATTTTACAGGATAAATGCGCAGATGCTCCCGAAGGTAAATTTTGTGGATGAGACAGAGATAAGACCGCCTTATGTCCACAGGAAACGCAGGGCGGGAGAACAGATCTTATATTTTATCCGGCACGGGGAGATGCATCTGCTTGAGGACGGAAAGCCTCTGATCTTAAAGCCGGGGGATGTCTGTCTGCTGGATAAGGATCGCACGCATGAGGGAACAAAGGCGACGACCTGCAATTATTATTATGTACATTTCATGCATGGGGAGATGGAACTGGTCGATGCAAAAGAAGAGGCAGTCGCCAGGCAGCAGTTTGAACGCCGGAGAAAGGCGATGGCAAAGGAGCCGTGTGAGCCTTATGGAAGTTATGATGAGAGTGAGATCTGGCTGCCGAAATACTGGCATATCAAAAAAGTCACCGACCAGATCCACATTGATGAGCTGATCAAGCAGGCGATCGCGGAGGATTACAGCACGTTTGAGAATCATAAGATCCTCTGTGCCTGCCGGATACAGGAGGCGTTGATCGAGATCGCGCGCTGTTTTGCGACAGCGGAACGCGAAAGGACTGAAGGCGGGTTCCCGGAAAGCTATTATAAAGTCCAGAAAATACAGGAATGGCTGAATGCGTCTTATGCGGCAGACATTTCGGGGGAGCGGTTAGAGGAGGAGTTTGACGGCAATTTTGATTACATGAACCGCATCTTTAAGCGCGTGACCGGACAGACCATTTTCCAGTATCTGACGGCAGTCCGCATGGAACATGCCAAACGTCTGATCGCGCAGACGACGATGCATACCGGGATGATCGGCCAGAAGGTCGGCTACCCGGATGAATATTATTTCAGCAAAGTGTTTAAGCGCAATGTCGGGATGTCACCGCGCGCCTACGCAGATTCTCTGTCAAAAAATAAATCATGAAAAGTCGCTAAAAGACAAAAAGTGTCACTATTCTCCATTGTATCATACCTCTGTTTTTTACTATGATGTGTTTAAAAGAAAACATAGACCGTAGTAAAAATGGAGGTATTTTTTATGATTATGAATAAAACAGAACTGTTATTAAGTGAGGGATGGAAGTTTCATTTTGGAGAATGTGAGGAGGCATGGTATCAGGGATATGACGATCGTGCATTTGAGCGTGTCATGCTGCCGCATGACTGGGCAGTGGATTATCCTTTTTCAAAACAATATTCCAGCGGCACCGGATATCTCACGGGCGGGATCGGCTGGTACCGGCTGCATTTTTATCTGCCAGAGGAATATCAGGGGAAATCGATCCGTCTGGTATTTGACAGTGTGTATAAAAACAGCCAGGTGTGGGTCAACAGTTATTATCAGGGAAAACACCCGTATGGTTACACCGGATTTTCCTATGATATCTCTGGGATCGCACATTTTGGGGAGCAGGAAAATGTGGTCAGTGTGAAAGTGACACACACGGACATTGCGGATTCGAGATGGTATACGGGAAGCGGGATCACGCGGAAAGTCACTCTTGTGGTGGAAGAACAGGTGCATCCGGCAGAATATGGCGTGACGTTTGTGCCAGAGAAACTTGTGGCCGATGGTAGAGGACTTACAGCAGTGCAGGCGGCAGTCAGTATCCGTCATGAGATATGCAACCAGACGAAGGAGCAGAAAACATGTGTGGTCTGCACAAAACTGTCTGATCCGCAGGGAACACCTGTGGCAGAGTGGAAAGAACAGGTACAGATCCCGGCAGGAAATACGGTATCCTGCAGCATGCATGGCACCATCCGTGATCCGAAGTGCTGGTCGCCGGAGCACCCGGATCTCTATGGGATGGAAACCTGGTATGAGACAACGGATGAGGATGGAAAGAAAATATCTTATCTTGCAGACACACAGAAGGTCGGGATCCGTGTGGCAGAATTTGACGCGGACCGGGGATTTTTCCTAAACGGTGTGCCGATGAAGATCAAAGGCGTCTGTGTGCATCATGATGCCGGCTGTCTCGGTGCTGCGGTGACAAAGGAGATCTGGCACAGACGGCTTGCAAAATTAAAGGAATGTGGCTGTAATGCGATCCGGTGCAGCCACAACCCGCATATGCCGGAACTGTATGAGCTGTGCGATACGATGGGATTTCTTGTGATGGATGAGGCGTTTGACGAGTGGGAAAATGCGAAAAATAAATGGTCTACGGGACACAATGTCTATCCGCCAAAACATCAGGGCTATTTTGAAGATTTCCCGGAATGGCACGAAAAGGATCTGCGTGCCATGGTAAGGCGTGACCGCAATCATCCGTCCATCATTTTGTGGAGCATCGGAAATGAGATCGACTATCCGAACGATCCGTACTGTCATCCGAGTTTTCTGGAGATGACCGGAAATAACGACGCGAATAAACCGGCGGCAGAACGGCAGTATGATCCGGCAAAACCGGACATGCGAAGACTGCTTCCGATCGCCGAAGAACTTTCCAGTATTGTAAAGAGTGAAGATAAGAGCCGTCCGGTCACCATGGCGCTTGCCTACCCGGAGCTGTCTGCAAAACTTGGTATATTAGAGCATCTGGATGTGGCAGGCTACAACTATAAGGAGCAGTATTACGAAGCCGACCACAGAGATTTCCCACAGATCCCGTTTTTAGGGAGTGAAAACGGACACAGCTATGAGGCGTGGGATGCGGTAAAATCAAACGATTATATCAGCGGACAGTTTTTGTGGACGGGGATCGATTATTTAGGGGAGGCACATGGCTGGCCAATTCATGGATCGGGAGCCGGGATTTTGGACTGCGCCGGATTTGAAAAAGCAAGATATTTCCGCAGGAAATCGTTGTGGTGTGAAGAACCGCAGCTTTATCTTGCCACAAGACTGTGGAGTGAGGAGTCTGCCGAGTGGATCCCGTGCCAGGAAAACTGGAATTATAAAGCCGGAGAAAAAGTCATCGTAATGTGTTACTCAAATCTGCCGGAGACAGCTGTTTTTATCAATGGAAAAGAGGCTGGCAGACAGATCGGCTACAACGACGACGGTGCATATCGTTTTGAGGTACTCTGGGAGGCAGGGATCCTTGAGGCAAGCGGTTATGATGAAAACGGAAATATCATAGAACAGGAGAGACTGCTTACCACGCAGAACGTTGCTGGCATCAAGGCAGAGGTCTATCAGCCGGAGGAGATTCCTTTCCAAGAGACACAGAAAAACGGATATCTCTATCAGATCGCGCTCACACTTGTGGATCAAAACGGACAGAAGGTTGTCTGGGATGATAAAAAACTGCGTGTGGCTGTGAGCGGGGCAGGTATGTTGGCAGGGATCGAGAACGGGGATCTGTCGGATGTGACTCCATATGCGGAAAATGCGAGAAAGACAAAGGACGGAAAGCTCATGATCTATGTGAGAAGAATAAACAGGGGAAAGATCCGTGTAGAAATTTCAGAGACAGACAGCATAGCACAAAAGAACTGCATAGCAGAAAAAGGAGGAATGCATCTTGAAGTGGAAATGGATTGATGCAGACTGCACCAGCGTTACTACGGCAGAGGGAACGCTGACGCTGAAAGGATTGTTTATCCCGTTGTTTATTGAACAGCTTTTGATGAATATGACCGGTACGGTCAATACGCTGATGCTTGGGCACTATGCGGATGATGCGGTCGCGGCAGTCGGTGCGGCAAACCAGGTGATCGGATTTTTGTACACGTTTTATGCGGTATTCAGCGGCGGCGCATCGGTCGTCATCAGCCACAGACTGGGGGCGGGAGATGAAAAAAGGGCGTCGGATGCAGCGTTTACCTCCATCGTGTGCGGAGGCGCGATCAGCCTGATCTTAGGAACGATACTGGCATTTTTTGCAGGTGCAGTCATGCGTCCGATGCAGTTAGAAACATCGGTGTATGAGATGGCGGTGGTATATTTTCGCATCTGTATCGGCTTTTCCGTACTGCAGGGCATTATTTCTGCTATCTCCGCGGTACTGCGCAGTTATGGAAAACCGAAACTTGCAGTGACGGTATCTTTGTTTATGAATATCGTGAATGCAGTGTTAAATTACGTTGTGATTTTCCAGCCGGTGAAAATTGTGCCGGAGGGCGTGGAAGGGATTGCAATGGCAAACGTGGCAAGTCATGGGACGGCGCTTTTACTTGGCGTCTGGTTTCTGTTCCATTGCGGACTGCATCTTGATTTTGCATCGAAAAATTTAAAGACATTATCCTGCGTGGGTGGAATCTTAAAGATCGGACTGCCGGGAGGGATCAGTTCCCTGTCGTATTCCTTTTCACAGATCGTGTCAACATCGATCTTAGCAGTGCTTGGAACAGCGGCGCTCACCGCAAAGATCTATGTTTCATCCATCGTGTTTTATGTCTATGTGACCGGAATGTCACTTGGACTTTCCACGGCGATCCTGATGGGATGGATGACGGGGGCAAAGGAGTATGAAAAGGCATACCGGCTGAACCAGCAGGTGTTAAAAATCGCGGTCAGCTTAAATATCGTGCTTTCGGTTCTGATCTTTCTCTGCCATAGACCATTGATGCATTTGTTTACGCAGAGTGAGGAGATCATCGGGATGACGGGCGTGATCTTTTTTATCGATATTTTTGTGGAAATCGGGCGTGCATTCAACCATGTCGAGGACAATTCGCTCCGGGGAGCGGGGGATGTGTTCTTTCCGATGGTCATCGCCGTGATTTCCTGCTGGGGCGTCAGCATTTTGTTTGCATATCTGCTTGGGATACGCCTTAGGATGGGGCTGGCAGGATGCTGGATCGCGTTCATGCTCGATGAGATGTTCCGCGGAAGTATCTTTTTTATCCGTTTCCGCTCACGAAAATGGACGAAAAAAAGAATCTGACCGAATATTGACAAACCTGCAGAATCCCGATAAAATTAACTTGAAAACGTTTTCAAGTTAATTTTAAGGGGGATGGCCGATGGGCAGTGAGTTAAATATTTATAAAATTGCACAGGAAGCGGGAGTTTCACCGGCAACAGTGTCGAGAGTCATGACAAAAAATGCGAGGGTGAGCGAGGAAAAGAGAGCGCGTGTGGAAGCAGTGATCCGCAAATATGATTACAGGCCAAACGCGCTTGCGCAGGGACTGATCAAGACGAAAACGAACGTCATCGGTGTGCTTGCTGCAGATCTGGTCAATCCTTATTATTCATCCATGGTGGAAAACTGTGAGAAGGAGATCATTGCGCGCGGGTATGTGCCAATGATCTGCGGAACATTAAGCAATCCGGATCTTGAGGTGGAATATATTCAGAAAATGTTTGACATGCGTATGGATGCGATCATCATTATCGGGGGAAAATCAGACAGCCTTGTCACGGAGCCGGAATACGCAGATCTGATCAACCGTGTCGCTGAATCCATCCCGGTCATCACAACAGGAAAAGTGGAGGGCGGTGAGTGCTGCCAGGTCACAATCGACGAGGCAGAGGGTATGAACCAGAGCATGGAGTGTCTGATCGGTTTAGGACATAGAAGGATCGCACTGATCGGCGGAGTCGAGGAGATGAAATCCACCTATGATAAACGCATCCGCTACCGCAGTCTGCTGCGAAAGAACGGTCTGACCTACCGTGAGCGCTATGTGATCAATTCTGATTATTCGATCGAGGGCGGTTATCAGGGATTTGAGGCACTCTTTCAGGGAAATAAGACACTTCCCACGGCGGTGATCGCGATCAACGACTACAGTGCAGTGGGTGTGATGCGCTCCATCAAAGAGCATGGATTTAGGATCCCGGAGGATATTTCTCTCATCAGTTTTGATAATACGTTTATTGTAGATACCGTCATACCAAGGCTGAGCAGTATTTCCTATGATTATGAAGCATTTGGAAAGCTTTTGGTTGACACCGCATTAGATAAGATTGGCGGAAAAGAAGTACCGGAGGTACAGAAAGTAACACCGACTCTGATCATCAGAGAATCCGTAGCGGAGTTAAAACGGTAAAATCCGTTAGAATGACGGAAAAATAAAATAAATGTGAAATAAATATGTACAAAAAGTAAAATAACCTGTTGACAACTCATAATATGTATTGTAATATAACAATATGAAAAGGGTTTCAAATTAAAAAGCACTATAAAATACACAACTGGTGTAAAAGCCGGCTGCATGGATGGTGTTTACGCAGCGAAGGTGTAAGATAAGTGCGGGAAACATGCAAAAAAGAAGATATAAAGGCGTTTCTGACACTTAAGATCAAAAAATATTACACCTTATGGAAGATGGCAGACAGTTTTGTGAAAAATATAAGTGCTTTGTTTTTACAAGGTTTTGAAATCGGTTTCAAGAAAACGTTGGAGAGGGGAAAATATATGAAAAAGGTATTTGACGACAAGACATTAGGATACGATCCGACAGAGCATTTCCAGTTACCCGAAGGATTTGATCCTTGTGCCGGATCGGAGATTGGCTCAGAAGACTCTGGAGAACTTGGACTAGACGATCTGTTTAATTAAAAATTCTACCATTGAAGCGTT
>OOCB01004898.1_pt1 | contig 10552 bp, 9 predicted proteins | sample 1671351 | NCBI WGS metagenome assembly OOCB01 (sample SAMN06348148, study PRJEB24527) | human gut metagenome | biome: human gut; feature: ankylosing spondylitis patient; material: feces | host: Homo sapiens | place: China | collected 2015-10
TATGGAATATTAGAAGTTGTTGCTATATCCTTTGGTTATGCAATTACAACCTTTGTTTCACAAAACTATGGAGCTAAAAAATATCAAAGAATGAAATCCGGTGTTTTTCAAGCAAATATTTTATCTGTTTTTATTTCCATTGTTATTATGATCGTTATTCTATTCTTTGGTAAAAAAATATTATTACTTTTTATATCTACGACACCAAAACAAACACAAATTGTTTTAAAATATGCTTATGATTATTTATTTACAATGGCTGTTTGTTTACCAGTTTTATATATGTTATATTCTTATAGAAGTGCTCTTCAAGGGATGGAAAATACGATTATTCCAATGGTATCAGGAATTGTTGAGTTAATTATGAGAGTATCAGCAGCACTTATTTTACCGCATTATATGGGTGTTTATGGAATATATTTAGCAGAGGTTCTTGCTTGGATTGCTGCTGCAATCATGCTTTATATTTTTTATCATATAGATTTACATCAATTAGATAAAGGAGTTATGTAATATGGGTTGGCTTATTTTTATGTGGTTTGTCATTTTAATTGTAATGCTTATTCTTTATTTTATCATGATTGCATTTAAGGTAAGTAAGTTATATCATGATATAGAAAAAAGACAAAATGATGATTTTGAAAATATATCAAAGTTTAAAGAAAGGATGATGAAATAATGTTAGGAACATTATATGTTGTTATATCAAGTTCAAAAGAAGAAGATTATCAAAAAGTAAAAGAGGAATTATTAGAAATCTATCCTGATTTTTCAGTATCTCCTTACAAAGAATCACAAATGGAAAAAGATGCTGTTGAATTCTTTGCGACTTGTCAAATAACAAAAGAAAAAGCACAAGAAGTTTTAGGTCAATTAAATAATGATTGGGATGGAGAAGTAGATGATTGTATTGCTTATGGATTTAATACAAAAATGTTTGATTCTCTTGTCTATCATTTAAATTTTCAATTATACGATTAAAATGGATGCCATGGCATCCATTTTAATTTGTATAAATTCCTGAAACAGTAAGCGTACTAGTACCTACAGGAATAGCTAAATTAGGAATTGTAAGTGTTGTTCCAGTAACATAAGTTGTTGGATCATAGATAATAGGTGTAGGTGAATCAGGTGTTGTTAGAGAAATACTATTAATTGTATATCCTGTTGGGAAAACATCACTAAATGAAACATTTGTTGCAGTTTCATTACCATTATTGATAATTTGGAAAGTATAAACAAGTGTGTCTCCACTATAAATACTAGCTTTATTTGCTGATTTGGTAATATCTAATGATACATAATTTGCTAGTGTGACAGTTGCACTAGGATTTGGTGTGACAGCAACGATAGGACCAGTGGTTGATCCACCATTGGCTGTAATTGTTTGTGTATTTGTAAGCACATCTGGTCTTGTTGTAGGTGTCGTTGTTTCAAAAATAATAAGCACATTATCATTAGGATTTATTACATTATCAATGGTAAAAATAACTGTATTATTTGTTATTTGTACGTTTACTTCAATCGGTGTACCATTTAAATAACCTTCTACACTATTATCAACATATTGAGTGAGTCCTTTAGCTAAATCATCGACAACTGTTAAATTATAAAGTGAAGCACTTCCTGTATTTTCTACTCTTGTTACATAAGTGATTGTTTGATTAGGGGTATAAGTATCAAGAAGTGCTTCTTTAGTAGCAGTTAAGTCATAGAGACTTAATATTTGAGTTGTTACTGTATTTGAATTAGTTGTCATATTGTTGTAAAGCAAAGTGGCTTGATTGGCTATATTGTCCATAAATAACCTCCTTTCATTGTACTATATGAGGAATTAAAAAAAGATGTATGGACAAAAGGGCATAGAATAATTATTATTTTTGTGATAGAATTTCAAGTAATTTAAGGAATCGAGGAAAGATATGGATAAGAAAAAAAGGTTATCGGATGATATTGCTGAAATGCTCCTTTCGATGATCGTCGTTGAAAAGAAATATTTACCAGGAGATAAACTTCCTAATGAGATTGAATTATCTAAAGAATTAGGAGTTAGTCGTATTACATTAAGAGAAGCGATACGTATTTTAGTAACACGACATGTTTTAGAAATTAAAAGAGGGAAAGGAACTTTTGTTAGAGAAGATTATGATGTTCAAAGTTATGAAAAGTTCAATATACTTCCAGAAGTTAAAATGGGGGCAGATGATCTTTATGAAATTCGTTTGATTTTTGAACCAGAAATTGCTTATTATGCAACCCTTCGTGCAACAGATAAAGAATTAGAAAGAATTAATGCTTTAAAAAACGAAATTGAAGAATGTATTACAAATAAAAAAAGTTATGCAAAACAAGAAATGTTATTTCACTGTTCTATTGCTCAAGCAACTCATAATGAATTTATGTCTAGGTTAGAACCAGTACTTCAAGAATCTATTCAAAAAGGGGTATTTCTTTATGAATATGAACATGTTTCTAATCAAAATATTATTTCAGATAATAAAACGATTATGGAGTTTATGAATGCAAGAAACGCTGAAGGAGCTAAAAGTGCTATGCGTATTCACATCTTGAGGGCAATCAATCAATTAAAGTTAGAAAAGAAATAATTGACGATTGTTAAAAAAATATTTAAAGAGAGCAGACAACGCTATTGACATAAGACAACGTTAGACGTATAATGGGTAACGAAAAAGGAAATCGAGTAATAAAAATTAAGGGGGATATTAAAAATGGCAAAAATTTTTTATGAATCAGATTGTGACTTATCATTATTAGATGGGAAAACAGTAGCCATCATCGGATATGGTTCACAAGGACATGCACATGCATTAAACTTAAAAGAATCAGGAGTAAAAGTCATCGTAGGATTATATGAAGGATCAAAATCATGGAAAAGAGCTGAAGAACAAGGATTAGAAGTTTATACTTCAGCAGAAGCTGCTAAAAAATCAGATATTATCATGATCTTAATCAACGATGAATTACAAGCAAAATTATACAAAGAATCAATTGAACCAAACTTAGAAGAAGGAAACATGCTCATGTTTGCTCATGGATTCAATATTCATTTCAACCAAATCGTACCACCAAAAAATGTTGATGTAACAATGATTGCACCAAAAGCACCAGGACATACAGTAAGAAGTGAATATCAAGCAGGAAAAGGAACACCATGTCTAGTAGCCGTAGAACAAGACTACACAGGAAAAGCACAAGACATCGCCTTAGCATACTCACTAGCAATTGGAGGAGCAAGAGCAGGTGTACTAGAAACAACATTCAGAACAGAAACAGAAACAGACTTATTTGGAGAACAAGCAGTCTTATGTGGTGGAGTATGTGCTTTAATGCAAGCAGGATTTGAAACATTAGTAGAAGCAGGATATGATCCAAGAAATGCATACTTTGAATGTATCCATGAAATGAAATTGATCGTAGACTTAATCTATCAATCAGGATTTGAAGGAATGAGATATTCAATTTCAAATACAGCAGAATATGGAGATTATATTACAGGACCAAAGATCATTACAGAAGATACAAAGAAAGCAATGAAACAAATCTTAAAAGATATCCAAGATGGAACATTCGCAAAAGACTTCTTATTAGACATGTCAGCAGCTGGAGGACAAGCACATTTCAAAGCAATGAGAAAATTAGCTGCAGAACATGAATCAGAAAAAGTCGGAAAAGAAATCAGAAAATTATATTCTTGGTCTGATGAAGATAAATTAATTAATAACTAATCAACACACTTTAGTGTGTTGTCATTAGAAAGTCATGACTTTCTAATGACAACCTACTAAGGTTAAAAATGAAGGGGGAATTTAAAAAATGGCAATGACAATGACACAAAAGATCTTAGCAAAACATGCGGGATTAGATCATGTTGAAGCGGGACAATTAATTGAAGCAAAATTGGATGTTGTAATGGCAAATGATATTACAGGGCCAATGGCATTACCAATTTTTGATAAAATGGCAGATAAAGTCTTTGATAAAGATAAAGTGGTTTTAGTGCCAGATCACTTTACACCAAATAAAGATATTAAATCTGCAGAAAATTCAAAAGCAATTTTGGATTTTACAAACAAACAATGTTTAACACATCGTATGGAACAAGGTAAATGTGGTGTAGAACATGCTATCTTACCAGAAAAAGGAATCGTTGTGGCTGGTGAATGTATTATTGGGGCAGACAGTCATACATGTACTTATGGGGCATTAGGAGCTTTTTCTACAGGTGTAGGAACAACAGATATCGCCACTGGAATGGCAACTGGGGAATTATGGTTTAAAGTACCAAGTGCAATTAAATTTGTGATTACTGGTAAACCAAGTGAATATGTTAGTGGGAAAGATGTTATTTTACATATTATTGATAAAATTGGTGTTGATGGTGCTTTATACAAATCAATGGAATTTGTGGGAGATGGTATTCAATACTTAACAATGGATGATCGTTTTACAATTTGTAATATGGCCATTGAAGCAGGGGCTAAAAATGGTATTTTCCCTGTTGATGATCAAACAATTGCTTATATTGAAAAACATTCTAAAAAGCCTTATGAAGTTTTTGAAGCAGATGAAGATGCTAAATATGAACAAGTATTAGAAATCAATTTAAGTGAAGTAAGACCAACTGTTGCTTTTCCTCATTTACCAGGAAATGGTCATACAATTGATGAAATTGAAGAAATGGATAAAATCTATATTGATCAAGTCGTTATTGGATCTTGTACAAATGGACGTTTATCTGATTTAGAAAAAGCAGCAGCAATTTTAAAAGATAAAAAAGTTGCAGACAATGTACGTGTTATGGTCGTACCAGCAACACAAAAAATCTTCTTACAATGTATTCAAAAAGGTTTAGCTGAAATTTTTGTAGAAGCTGGATGTGCATTCAATACACCAAGTTGTGGACCATGTATGGGTGGTCATATGGGTGTTATGGCTAAAGGTGAAAAATGTGTTTCAACAACAAATCGTAACTTCGTAGGACGTATGGGAGATACAGAAGCACTTATTTATTTAGCTTCTCCACAAGTTGCTGCAGCAAGTGCGATTGCTGGATATATCGCAAATCCTGAAAAGGTAGGTAAAGAATAATGAAAATTTATAAATATAAAGATAATGTAGATACTGATGTAATTATTCCTGCACGTTATTTAAATTCATTTGATGCTAAAGAACTTGCAAGTCATGCAATGGCAGATATTGATCCTACTTTTGCTTCAACTGTAGAAAAGGGAGATATCATTGTAGCAGGTCAAAACTTTGGTTGTGGTTCTTCAAGAGAACATGCACCTCTTTGTTTAAAAACTGCTGGAATTAAATGTGTTATTGCGAAAAGCTTTGCACGTATTTTCTATCGTAATTCTATTAATATTGGATTCCCAATTATGGAATGTGAAGAAGCAGCTGATAAAATTGAAAAAGGTGACGAAGTAGAAGTTGATTTTTCAACAGGTGTGATTACAAATAAAACAAAAAATGAAACTTACCAAAGTCAACCATTCCCAGAATTCTTACAAAAAATGATTGATGCTGATGGTTTAGTAAATTATGTAAATTCTAAAAAATAGGGGATAAAAAATGGAAAAGAATATAGCGGTTATTAAAGGTGATGGAATCGGACCTGAAATCGTTACAGAAGCGATGAAAGTTTTAGATGCTGTTGCAAAAAAATACAATCATAAATTTAATTATACAGAAATCTTAATGGGTGGTTGGTCAATCGATGCTTATGGTGTACCATTAAGTGATGAAGCTTTAAAAATTGCTAAGAAAAGTGATAGTGTTTTATTAGGGGCTATTGGTGGAAATACGACAACTTCGCCATGGTATAAATTAGAACCATCATTAAGACCAGAAGCAGGTTTATTAAAAATTAGAAAAGAATTAGGATTATTCGCAAATTTACGTCCTGCTTACTTATATGATGAATTAAAAGGGGCTTGTCCACTTAAAGAAGAATTAACTGAAGGTGGATTTGATATGATAATCATGCGTGAACTTACAGGTGGTCTTTATTTCGGTGAACGTTCTACTGAAAAAGAAGGAGATCAAATGGTTGCTCATGATTCAATGAGTTATAGTGAAGTTGAAATTCGTCGTATTGCTAAACGTGGATTTGACATTGCGATGAAAAGAAATAAAAAAGTAACAAGTGTGGATAAAGCAAATGTTTTAGATACTTCTCGTTTATGGCGTAAAGTTGTAGAAGAAGTTGCTAAAGAATACCCTGAAGTTACTTTAGAACATATGTTAGTGGATAACTGTGCAATGCAACTTGTGAGAGATCCAAAACAATTTGATGTTATTTTAACTGAAAATATGTTTGGTGATATTTTATCTGATGAAGCAAGTATGGTTACTGGTTCTATTGGAATGTTATCAAGTGCTTCTTTAAGAGAAGATAGTTTTGGTATGTATGAACCAAGTCATGGTAGTGCACCAGATATTGCTGGGCAAAATATTGCTAATCCAATTGCCACAATCTTATCAGCAGCAATGATGCTTCGTTATTCTTTTGATTTAGATCAAGAAGCAAAAGATGTTGAAGATGCTATTGAAAAAGTATTAAAAGAAGGATATCGTACAACAGATATCATGTCAGAAGGTAAAACATTAGTAGGGACTCGTGAAATGGGAGACCTTATTGTAAGTCATTTATAGGAGGATATAGGGATGAAAAGTGATTTTGTAAAAAAAGGAACTGAAAGAGCGCCTCATCGTTCATTATTTAATGCCGCTGGATATACAGATGAAGAATTAGAAAGAGCAGTAATAGGGGTTGTAAATTATTGCAATGAAATAGTTAAAAAACCTATGAATTTATAGAAGATTTGTGTAGCTGTAAAAAAAGGAATCTATCTTGCTGGTGGAGTACCCGTAGAAATTCCAGCAATCGCTGTATGTGATGGTATTGCCATGAACCATACAGGTATGAAATATTCACTTGTTACACGTGAATTAATTGCTGATAGTACAGAAGCAATGGCTGAAGCACATCAATTTGATGGTTTAGTTATGATTCCTAACTGTGATAAAAACGTGCCAGGATTATTAATGGCAGCTGCCAGAGTCAATGTTCCAACAATCTTTGTTTCTGGTGGACCGATGTTAGCTGGTCGTAAAATGGATGGTAAAAGAACTTGTTTATCTTCATTATTTGAAGCTGTAGGACAATTCAATGCGGGAAATATGACAGAAGATAAACTTCATGAATTTGAACAAAAAGCTTGTCCAACTTGCGGTTCATGTTCAGGTATGTATACAGCAAACTCTATGAACTGTTTAACTGAAGTTTTAGGAATGGCTCTTCGTGGAAATGGAACAATTCCAGCTGTTTATTCAGAAAGAATTAGACTTGCGAAACATGCCGGTATGCAAATTGTTGAATTAATCAAAAAAGATATTCGTCCTCGTGATATTATGACTGAAAAAGCATTTACCAATGCTTTAACAATGGATATGGCACTTGGATGTTCTACTAACTCAATGCTTCATTTACCAGCTATTGCTCATGAAGCAGGAGTTACTTTAAATCTTGAAATTGCGAATGAAATTTCTAAGAAGACACCTAACTTATGTCACTTAGCTCCAGCGGGTGATACATTTATGGAAGATTTAAATGAAGCAGGTGGAATTTATGCAGTAATGAATGAAATTAATAAATTAGGTTTATTATCAACTGATTTATTAACTGTTACTGGAAAAACTGTGGCTGAAAATATTGAAGGATGCGTCAACTTAGATCCTGAAATCATTCGTCCGGTGGAAAATCCATATTCACCTTATGGTGGTATCGCTGTTTTAAAAGGTAATATTTGTCCAAATGGTGCGGTTGTAAAACAATCAGCGGTTGCTAAAGAAATGATGGTACATACAGGACCAGCGCGTGTCTTTGACTGTGAAGATGATGCCATTGTAGCTATTCGTGAAGGAAAAATTGTTAAAGGTGATGTTGTTGTTATTCGTTATGAAGGACCTAAAGGAGGACCTGGAATGCGTGAAATGTTATCACCAACTTCAGAAATCGCTGGTATGGGCTTAGATAAAGATGTTGCTTTAATCACAGATGGTCGTTTCTCTGGAGCTACTCGTGGAGCTTCTATTGGACACGTGGCACCTGAAGCTGCTTTAGGTGGACCAATTGCTTTTATTGAAGAAGGAGATATTATTGATATTGATATTACAAATCATTCAATGAATGTTCGTGTTAGGGATGAAGAAATGGCTGCAAGAAAAGCTAAATGGCAACCAAGAGAACCTCGTATTAAAAAAGGTTACTTAGTAAGATATGCTTCTTTAGTAACATCTGCAGATAAAGGTGCGGTATTACAAGCACCAGAAGAAAAAAAATAAAAGGAGGAAAAACAAAATGATGTTAACTGGTTCAGAAATTATATGTGAATGTTTAATTGAACAAGGTGTCGATACAGTGTTTGGTTATCCGGGAGGAACTATTCTTAACGTCTATGATGCACTTTATCGTTATCAAGATAAAATCAATCACGTTTTGACTTCTCATGAACAAGGTGCTTCTCATGCCGCTGATGGTTATGCAAGAGCAACAGGAAAAGTTGGTGTTTGTATGGCTACTTCAGGACCAGGGGCAACAAACCTTGTTACTGGAATTGCGACGGCTTATATGGATTCAACACCACTTGTTGCTATTACAGCAAATGTTGGTGTTGAAATCTTAGGACGTGACAGTTTCCAAGAAATTGATATTACTGGTGTGTCAATGCCAATTACAAAACATAATTTTATCGTTAAAGATATTAAAGATTTAGTGCCTGCAATTCGTAAAGCATTCTATATTGCAAAAGAAGGTAGACCAGGACCTGTCTTAGTAGACGTTACTAAAAATGTTACTGCAGAAAAGATGGAATTTGAACCACTTCAACCAAAAGTTATTGAACCTACAACAGAAACATATACTGTTGAAGATTTAGATCAAGCAATTGAAATGATTAAAGAAAGTGAAAAACCATTTATTTTTGCTGGTGGTGGTGTTATTTCATCTGGTGCAAGTCAAGAATTAAAAGAATTTGCTGAAAAAATTGATGCACCTGTTTGTGAAACATTAATGGGTAAAGGGGCTTTTGATAATACAAGACCTCGTTATACAGGAATGCTTGGAATGCATGGAACAAAAGCAAGTAACTTTGGGGTGAGTCAATGTGATTTATTAATTACAATTGGGGCACGTTTCTCTGATCGTGTAACTGGTAATACAAAAACATTTGCTTCAAATGCTAAAATTATTCATATTGATGTAGATGCTGCTGAAATCAATAAAAATATTCAAGTTGATTTAGGTATTATTGGTGATGCTAAATGTATTTTAAGTGAATTAAATAATAAACTTGAAAGACAAAATCATCCTCAATGGTTAAAACAAATTCGTGATTTAAAAGATCGTTATCCATTAACTTATGATGAATCAACTCTTACAGGACCTTATGTCATTGAACAAATTGATTACTTAACAGATAGTAATGCAATCATTTGTACAGACGTAGGACAACATCAAATGTGGGCTGCACAATATTATCATTATCGTAGACCTCGTCAATTAATTACATCAGGTGGTGCAGGAACAATGGGATTTGGTTTAGGTGCTGCTATTGGTGCTAAGTATGGAAATCCTGATTTCCCAGTATTTAATATTGCTGGTGATGGATGCTTCAGAATGAATATGAATGAACTTGCTACAGCAAGTCGTTACAATGTACCTATTATTCAAGTTGTTATCAACAATAAGGTATTAGGAATGGTAAGACAATGGCAAACATTATTCTATGGTAAACGTTATAGTAATACGATTTTAGATGATAAAGTTGATTTCTGTAAAGTTGCTGAAGGATTAGGATGTAAAGCAATTCGTGTTTCTACTAAAGAAGAAGTGGCTCCAGCTATTAAAGAAGCCTTAGATACAAATGGACCTGTTTTAATTGAAGTAATGATTGGTAAAGATGATAAAGTCTTCCCAATGGTTGCTCCAGGTGGTGCTATTTCTAAAGCATTTGATGAAACAGATTTAAAAAATAAATAATTATTAAATGATCAAATAGAAATATTTGGTCTTTTTTATTGAATTATATTGACCTTCTAGCTGCTCTAACGTGTATGTTTTAGTTAGAAAGAAGGGAAATAAGATGAAAAAGTTAATAAAAATAATCATACTTGTTGTTTTAGTAATGGTAAGTGGATGTGCAATACAAAAGAAAGAAGAAAATGCAAAAGTTATAGATACAAGTATGTTTTTATATAAAGTATCTAATCAAGAAGGAAATTATTCATATTTATTTGGAACATGTCATCCAGGAAGATATCCCATTAAAAGTTTAGATAAAACAACAGAGAAAGTATTAGATGAAAGTGATTCGATTTATTTGGAATGTGATATGAAACCATCGCCAAAAGAAACAGAAGAAATCACTAAATACAATACGTACAATTCAATTCGTGATTTAGGTCTAGAAGATAAATATGAAAATCTTATGAAACAATACAAAAGTTTCCAATGTCGAAATAGAAG
>OOCB01004914.1_pt1 | contig 10524 bp, 10 predicted proteins | sample 1671351 | NCBI WGS metagenome assembly OOCB01 (sample SAMN06348148, study PRJEB24527) | human gut metagenome | biome: human gut; feature: ankylosing spondylitis patient; material: feces | host: Homo sapiens | place: China | collected 2015-10
AAAGCGAGCTTTGTTTTGCTCCGCTCTCGCTTATTCGTATATTTGTAGAACATAGGAGCAGTTCGGTAGAGCCAAGCCGGAAATGTAAATTTCGCTTGCCTTTGCACTCACCTTTCGCTATATTTGTATGTAAATATGAAAATAAGCTGCACATCGCCAGAATTTCTTTTCTCGAATTGCACTATTTTTGTAAAGCAAATGTAACACAAAGGAAACATGAATGACGTTTCTTTGTTTCAATAAATAGGAATCTTCATACTTTTAAAAATCTACGAAAATGATATACATCGAAAAAGAACTCGACGATCTGAAAAAAGAAGTCCTCGAAATGTGGGACTTGGTTAATTCTCAGCTGAACCGTGCAGGAGAAGCCCTTTTGTCTATGGACAAAGAGCTGGCGCACGAGGTAACCTACCGGGAAAAAAGAGTGAACGCATTCGAGCTGAAAATAGACAGCGATTGCGAAGACATCATCGGATTATACAACCCCGTAGCTTTGGATTTGCGCTTTACATTGTCCATGATGAAGACAAGCAATAACCTCGAACGCATAGCCGACTTTTGCGATGGAATAGCCCGATTCGTTATCGACTATCCCGAAGTAAACATTGAATCGGAATTGTTCGAAAAAACGGGTATTAAAGAAATGCTCGACATTGTCAAAGCCATGATGTTGCAAGCCGAAAATGCTCTTATCGAAGAAAAATCGTCCGAAGCGATAGCCGTCTTCAACAAAGACAACCGGGTGGACGAACTGAATCACGCCGCAGTCCCCATCATCGCCGAATATTTACAACAGTTCCCCGAAAGAGCCATAGAGTGCCTTAATCTCATCAGCATTATCCGACGACTCGAACGCATTGGCGACCACTGCAACAATATAGCCGAAGAAATCGTATTTTACTTGGACGCAAAAATATTGAAGCACGCCGGAAAACGTTCTTAATCACATTACGGGAAGGAGAAAGGTCTGACAAAATAAAATGTTTTTATCATCTTTTACAGTAAAAAAGCGGGTTACTGTCAGAAGAAAATAATATCTTTGTTTAGGTAAAAACAGAGACGTAATTTTTTTTTGTTAGCCGACAAGGTAATGACAGCCGTTTCTTTTACCAGAAGCCACAAGAAACTTCGAGTACATAATTAAAAAGATGAAACATTTTATCATAGCTATCATACTTTTCTTCGGTATCTCCTCCATGCATATCTATTCTGCTGAGACAGCCACAGTAGAAATTCCCGATATGGAGAAAATAGAAAATGCCGTCCGAGATAGCCGCTCGCCCTATTATTATCCCGACCTGATGAAAAAATACCTCGGCAACGACACGACAATGACGTTGCAGGATTTCAGACATTTATACTTGGGATATGCCAGCCAAGAAGATTACAATCCCTATCGCACAGTCGAGATTCCCGAAAGGATAGAAAAACTTTATGCTCAGACCGTTCATACCGAATCGGAATGTGATTCGCTTATCAAATACGCGCGAATCGCCTTATCCGATATACCTTTCGATTTACGACAAATAAATTTCTTGATTTACGGACTTCGACAAAAAGGAGAGACAGAAGAAGCCAACCTATGGGAATACCGGCTGAAAGGTATCATACAAGCCATACTTTCGACCGGCGACGGAAAAGCGCCCGAAACAGCTTGGTTTGTCATTTATCCTGCCGACGAATATAATATCGTAAATCGACAAGGATTTACCGCTACGGAATTTACATTCGTCGAGCCTTATTTCGATTACATATCGATAGAGAAGAACCCTCTTAAAATCGAAGGGTTCTATTTCAATGTAAAAAAACTGCTCAAAGAATACAACCGTAAATTCTACGAGCGTTAATCTAACCCTATTCGAATTATACTAATCATTTAATCATATAAAACCATTATGGAAATAAAACCCGGTAAATTTGTAGTTCTGACCTACGACCTGTACGCAGGCGCAGGCGAACCGGAAGAAACATTAATGATGCGCGCTACCGACGAAATGCCCGACCAATTCGTGTTCGGAGTGGACCAAAATATTCTTCCTTCCATGTTAAAACGGCTCGAAGGATTAAAACAAGGCGACAAATTCGATTTTGTACTTTCTTGTGAAGAGGCCTTCGGAGAACGCAACGAAGAACACGTCATGGAGTTAGACAAGGAGATTTTCATGGTAGACGGAAAATTTGACGACCAAACCGTATTCGAAGGAAATACCGTGCCGATGATGACATCGGAGGGCTACCGTATAAACGGCTCCGTACTAAAAGTTACAGACGACAAAGTTTTGATGGATTTCAATCACCCGTTAGCCGGTGAAAATCTGCATTACGTAGGTATGGTCAAGCTCGTACGCGATGCCACGGAAGAGGAACTTCACCCCCGCCATAGTTGCGGTTGTGGTTGCGGTCACGATCATGGCAGTTGCGGTGACGGCTGTGGAGATTGCTGCGACGGTTGTCATTAACAGACACATAAGAGCGAGGGCGGGTGCATGGCTGCGACCCGCCCTCATCGTTTCCTACTAATAAGCTAATATCCGATTATCAACATAACCCCGACAGCGATTATCACAGAAAACAGGAGATAAAGAACCGAAGCCCACAGTGTGCGCCCCAACGTTTTCCAAAACTTATCGGGGAAAAACGAATACGCCGCCCAATAAGTGGGGAGCAAGCAAAGAACCATCGAAGTCCACTCATACACCGTATAATACGAGGCGTCCAACACCCACCCGATAGGCATTAACACCAACGAAAGCAAAATATACAACACCGACAGGTAACAACAACCCAGCAGATACTCTACCCAATTGTACCGCGCAGCACCGGCCTTGCGGAAGGCAATCTTGACAGCCAACACCATGAACGGAACCGTGACGATAGTGAGTAAAGTATAGTGCTCGACAATCCAATTGTGAGTAGCCGATCCCTCGATAGTCGAAATAGTCCCGGCCCCACCCTCGATATGTCCGAAGAAAAGAAGGATTACACACCATACCGCCAGTAACGGGATAGGAGCCATATAACCTTTGCGACGTCCGGCGAAGTAATCACTTATTAGCCGGTCGGGGTGGACGACCAACGTACGCGTTGTCTTAACAAAGGTATTGTCGACATGAAAAATACCATGCAGAATATTGTCCCACACACTCTTCCAAGTCAATCGCTCCACCGTGGATTTTTGACCGCAATGGTTACAAAAGTTACCTTCAAATTCGGTTCCGCAATTTTTGCAAATCATCTCCTTCTCGTCATTAAAAATCGGGAGACAAAGATACATCGTCACACACTTCTCGCCAACAAACAACAGCCCGAATTTTCAAAAATAGTTCGTCGGGCGGTGTGGCCGGCGGTTACAGGCCAACCGGATATCGCTCTTCACGGCCGACATCGCCCCCTTGTATTGCAACTGACGGCGAACGCTCTCCTCGGGTTGTTTCGTAGCGAACCATTGATTCAAAACATGATGTACTATCGCCCGTTCAAGCTGATGACAAATTGATTCATCGAGCGCCAACGGGCGTTGCCGAGACAAAAAAACGGCAAAAACAAGTGCTGTTTCGGAGGAAACAGACTCATCGGATAAATAGGCAGACAAAGCCCGCATCATTTCGTCCCGGGCATCGGCAAGCCAACGGGAAAGAAATGGTTTATCGTCTTCGGAAAAAATTATAGAACGGCTCCACCCCAACTTCAAATCAGACTGTCCCACTAAACTTTTTGCCACATAGGAACTTTCGGCAATCAACTCACGCAATATCTGTTCTTCTGAGAATGAAAATACGACTGTCTCAAACTCAAACGGATTTTCTACATTTCTTATCTTTTTCATTTCCTTCTTATGATATAAAAAAACAATATGACAATAAAAATCATTAGGACACACCCCGACACTCTATGAGTGTCCATTTCCTTTGAACTACGATGGTTTTGTTCCTTCTCCGAACGAGATTGTAAGGCAGCGGCCTCGTTTAATGAATCAGAAACGGCAGTCTCGTTCCGAGCGACAACTTTTTTCGATTGTTTCAAACGAGTAATCGAAATGGAAGGATTGACAGTTTCGTCCCGTACGGAATCGAACACATCGACATGTGTCCATTCCCATTCGGTAAGCCCCGACCATTCATTCCGACACAGCGAATCAATGACGACATGTAAATCGCGATCAATAGAATGCACACGATTTTCCCGAGCCTCACCGACTGTCTGCCGAGACGTATGACATGCCCAAACAAAAACTGGAAAAACAATACACAAAATATAAGGAAACCTTTTCACGATACACCTCCTTTTTGCATACGATAAATTGTCAACAGAGCCGACCGCTCGGACAAATAAAAACGAGGAGCTCGTTTTTCTGCCAATATCGTACAAAGCGCATCGTTAAACGGGACTTGGGGACGTCGCCTCAAATAGCTCGCCAACATATTGGCCAAATCGTTGTACATCTCTGTTCTTGTCGACGACACACATCGAGGTGAATAGCCTTTAAAAATTCGTTTCACATTCCGCCTCGCTTCCTCATAACTGATATAGAAACGAGGAGCTATGGAATAAACCACATGCCTGACAATCTGCTCCCGGGGAACATTCACGGCCATTTTTCCCAATGATTTGAGGGCTTCGTTGTATGCCCTAAACAAATCTCGGTCTCTTTCTTCCTTGTAATATAGTTCCATATAATTCTTATTACAAGAAGAGATACAAAAACATAGCTTTCTCAAAAGCCTTTACGAAACGGGTAACACAAATATATATCCAAATTGGTATAAATACAAATATTTATGGTTATTTTACCACAATATTATATTTTTTTATTTTTTCAGATGTTAATTTAGAGACGAGATGGAGTAGAAAATATGTATTTTTGAGGTGATAAACCAAATAATAAAATGAATTTCAGAACGGCCATAAATTTTCCCGGTAATCCCGGATATATCGACCATCGGCAACAAATTTTGTTGCTGGGGTCGTGCTTTGCCGAAAACATAGGCTTATGGCTGCAACAGCGTAAATTCAATGTCGATATAAATCCATTCGGCACATTATACAATCCCCTTTCCATTGCCCAAAGCTGGGAACGAATCGTCGAGGGAAAAGCGATTATTGAAAACGAACTTTTCGCTTTCAATAATCTATGGCACAGTTACGATCACCATTCCCGATTCTCGGGGTGCGACAAGAAGGCCACGTTATCGCTCATGAACCGCCGAATCGAAAAAAGCCACCGCCAAGTACCGAATATCGACCGAATAATCATCACATGGGGAACCGCTTATGTATTCCGATTAAAAGAGACGGGTAAAGTTGTCGCCAACTGCCACAAACAACCGGCCTCGATATTCGACCGAATGCTGTTATCGGTCGATGAAATAGTTTCCCGATGGAGAGACATCATAAAATATATCGAAGACAATCTACCTCAATGTCGTATATTGTTCACCGTGAGCCCCATACGTCACCTTAGCGACGGAGCACACGGCAACCAAATAAGCAAATCGACGCTGCTACTGGCGATAAACCGATTACAACAAGAGTTCGGGATTTGCGATTACTTTCCTTCTTATGAAATCATGATGGACGATCTGAGGGATTATCGTTTCTACGATACCGACATGACGCACCCCTCGAAATCGGCGATCGCTTATATAACCGAAATATTGGAGGAAGCATACCTTTCTCCCGAAAGCAAAGAAATAGCCTCTCAATGGTACAAGATACAAAGAGCTTTGGAGCATCGCCCCCTGATGCCCGATAAAGACGAGTACACTATTTTTTTACAACATACGCTCGACAAGGTCATGAGATTTCAACAAATGTATCCTTACATAAATGTATCGAACGAAATTACAGAATTAAACACAAGAATCAGTCAAATATGAATTACACGATTACCGAAATAGCAACTATCGTCAAGGCACAGAAAAGAGCCTACAAAGACTATACTATCACGGCTCTATTAACCGACAGCCGTTCTCTCACGTTTCCCGAGGAGACTTTGTTTTTCGCCTTGGTTACCGAACGAAACGACGGTCACCGTTACATCAAAGATCTCTACCGAAAAGGAGTACGAAACTTCGTGGTAGAACATCGGATAGCCGATGAAGAGCTTATGCCCGAAGCAAATTTCATCATCGTAAAAAACACATTAGATGCCTTGCAACAATTAGCTGCGACACATCGAAAAAAATTCGATATACCGGTAATCGGTGTTACGGGAAGCAACGGAAAGACCACAGTCAAAGAGTGGCTTTATCAACTTCTCCAACCAGACTACAATACGGTGCGCTCTCCCCGCAGTTACAACTCTCAAATAGGAGTCCCGTTATCGGTATGGCAAATAGGGTCGAAAACCGAGATGGCTATTTTTGAAGCCGGAATTTCTCAACCCGATGAAATGATTCATTTGGAAGAAATCATCAAACCGACGCTCGGTTTGATAACCAATATCGGAGAAGCCCACCAAGAGGGATTCCAAACCATACAGCAGAAATGCATCGAAAAACTCACTTTATTGAAAGCCTGTGATTGCATTATTTACGATGGAGACAACGAACTTATCTGCGAATGCGTGGAGAAACTCTGCTTCGGGTGTCGAGAAATTGCTTGGTCCAGAAAAGACCGGGACAAACCGCTGTACATCTCCAAAATAATCAAAGGCAACGATTCTACAAAAATAGAATATACTTACTTGCAATACCACAGTTATATTACTATCCCATTCGTAGAAGATGCTTCCATCGAAAATGCGATTCATTGTCTGGCAGTCATGCTTTACTACAACCGACCGCCCGAAGCGATAACCGACCGCATGAAGCGTTTGACTCCGGTAGCCATGCGTATGGAAGTCAAAGAAGGGATAAACAACTGCCTAATTATAAACGACAGCTATAACTCGGATATCAATTCACTCACCATAGCCCTCGACTTTCAAAATCGAAGGGCGGCAGCCAAAGGTATGCGCCGCACGCTTATACTGTCGGACATTTACCAGACGGGGCTACCCCCGGCCAGCCTATACCGGAAAGTCGCCGATATCATATTGCACAAAGGAATAGAACGCCTCATCGGGATAGGCCCGGTAATCTCGGATAACGCTTACCTTTTCAATCTCGAAAAAGAATTTTATCCGACGACCGAAAGTTTCCTTGCACAACTTGACCCGGCCGACTTTCATAATGAACTGATTCTAATCAAAGGTGCGCGAGAATTTCATTTCGAGCTCATCTCCGAAACCTTAGAACTGAAACAGCATGAAACCATACTGGAAATAAATCTCGACGCCATCGTCCACAATTACAACCTATTCAAATCGAAATTACGTCCCGAAACAAAAATCATCTGTATGGTAAAGGCTTTCGGCTACGGAGCCGGTTCTTATGAATTAGCAAAGACCTTACAGGACAGAGGAGCCGATTTCCTTGCAGTAGCCGTTGCCGACGAAGGAGCCGAATTGCGGAAAGCGGGAATAACCATGCCCATCTTGGTGATGAATCCCGAAATGAGCAGTTTCAGAACACTGTTCAGCTATTATCTCGAACCCGAAATATATAGTTTCGAACTGCTGAGAGCGATTATCGCAGAAGGGGAAAAATTAGGTTTAGCGGGCTATCCTGTGCACATAAAAATAGATTCAGGCATGCATCGGCTCGGATTCGAAGAAAAGGATATGGAACAAGTCGTGGAAATTCTCAACGACCAAACCGTCGTCATCGCCCGTTCGGTCTTTTCTCATTTCGCAGGAAGCGACGAAAAAAGATTCGACGATTATTCTCATCGTCAAATCGAAACATTCTCCCGTTGTGCCGACTACCTACAACAACACTCCAAGCATAAAATACTGCGACACATACTAAATACGGCGGGAATATTACGCTTCCCCGAATACCAAATGGATATGGTAAGGCTGGGTATAGGATTATACGGAGTCTCCCCTATCGACACACCTTGCGGGCTGGAAACAGTCAGCACATTGAAAACAACTATCCTTCAAATCAAGACACGGTCTGCCGGAGAAACCATAGGGTACGGAAGAAAAGGTGTATTATCTCGCGATTCCCGCATAGCGGCAATTCCCATAGGATATGCAGACGGACTCGACCGCCATCTGGGAAATGGAAAAGGGGGTGTCGTTGTAAACGGAAAACGAGCTGCCATCGTAGGTAATATTTGTATGGACGTATGCATGATCGATGTAACCGATATAGATTGTAAACCGGGTGACCGAGTTGAAATATTCGGAGAACAACTGCCCGTCACCGAAATCGCAGAAAAACTCGATACAATCCCTTATGAAATTCTCACTTCGGTTTCTACCCGGGTGAAGCGAATGAAGCAAATCTATTACAGAGAATAAATACAGGCATCTTAGGAAATTATTATACATTCCTTTTTTACAAAATTCCAATCGTTCAAAAAAACAATTTTTCTTTTGCCGATTCAAAAAAATAGAGGCCCTTCGGGGCCTCTATAAACTGAGATAATACTCTCTCATTTTTTAATTTCAATTTCTTCTTTCAGGTCAATTTCATTTCTCTCGGCATCATAAAATTTATATTCGAGATAAGCGAGAGACTGATTAGGAATTACTTTCAGCTGAAAAGTGTATTTACAGCGCCACTTCATCTTCAAAGAAAATACACCTTGATTGACATATGCAGCTACAAAAGGATGTACGTGTAATGTGAATTTCTTTATTTTCAACTTATACACCAGATAATGAATCTTCGACTCCAACAGATCGGTAAAAAGTAAGGAAGGAGGAATAGTACCTTTACCATGACAAGTCGGGCAATCTTCACTGGTAATAATATCGAGTGCCGGCCGCACCCGCTGGCGGGTAATCTGCATCAATCCGAATTTACTCAACGGCAAAATATTGTGCCTTGCCCTATCATTAGCCATCAGCTCACGCATGCGGTCATATAGTTTCTGACGGTTCTCGGCTTCGTCCATATCGATGAAATCGATCACGATAATACCGCCCATATCGCGCAACCTCAGTTGCCGTGCTATTTCTTCGGCGGCATTCATATTTACATCAAGGGCATTGCTCTCCTGATCGGAAGAAGCCTTCGAACGATTTCCGCTATTTACATCGATAACATGCAGAGCCTCTGTATGTTCGATAATGACATACGCTCCACTTTTAAAAGAAACGGTTTTTCCTAATGAAGATTTTATTTGCTTGGTAATAGCGAAATTATCAAAAATAGGCAACTCCCCATCGTAAAGTTTAACTATATCTTTTCGATCGGGAGAAATAAGACTCACATAGTTGTATATTTGGTTATATGTTTCCTTATCGTTTACATAAATATTTTCGAAAGAAGGGCTAAATATATCACGCAGTATCCCTACGGTTCTACCCGTTTCCTCATAAACGAGCGACGGAAGCTGAGCCTTTTGCAACTTCACTAACATATCTTCCCAACACCTTACCAACGTTTTAAGTTCGTTATTCAACTCTGCGACCCGTTTCCCTTCGGCAACAGTTCTGACAATCACACCGAAATTGCGGGGTTTAATACTTTGTATGAGCTGCCTAAGGCGCAATTTTTCCTCGTTCGATTTAATCTTTTGCGATACAGATACTTTATCTGAAAAAGGGATTAACACTAAAAAACGACCGGCAAAAGAAATCTCTGCCGTAAGGCGAGGTCCCTTAGACGAAATAGGTTCCTTAGCAATTTGAACCAACACTTCTTGACCCACCTTCAAAGCATCGTTAATCGTACCGTCTTTTTCAATATCGGGCAATAAATCAAATTTAGAAAGAGACAACACTCGTTTGCGATCGGCAAGCGACTGTTTAAGAAACTTTGCACTCGAATTATATTGTGTACCTAAATCGAGATAGTGCAGGAAAGCATCCTTTTCGTAACCTACATCAACAAATGCAGCATTAAGTCCCGGCATCAGCTTTTTGACCCGTCCCAAATAGATATCGCCCACAGAAAACGATATGTTCCGAGCCTCTTTCTGAAGCTCCACCAATCGATTATTCTCGAGCAATGCAATAGAAATCTCTTTGGGTTGTACGTCTACTACAAGTTCGCTGGACATAAATTGTTATTTAGATTACTGATATTCACGCAGCATGTCGGCCTTCTTAAAAAGAACAGGCATCCTGCCAAAAGAGTTTTTAATACTAACCATTTGTTATACAAAATGGTTTCGATAAAGCAGAAAGAACAAATCTAATGACTAAATCGCATTAAATTTGTTCTTCGTGTTCTGTCATTCATTGAGCCGACAGACATTATTTCTTCTTATGTCTGTTTTTTCTCAATCTTTTTTTGCGTTTGTGAGTAGCCATCTTATGGCCTTTTCTTTTTTTTCCACTCGGCATAACGGTATGCTTTTAAAGATTAATACTTATATTTATTGATTTTCTTATTTTACTTCACCCATAAAAGTTTTTGCAGGCTTAAATGCCGGAATGTTGTGGGCCGGAATTATTATCGTAGTATTTTTGGAAATATTGCGAGCCGTTTTCTGTGCTCTTTTCTTTACGATGAAACTACC
>OOCB01004926.1_pt1 | contig 10492 bp, 7 predicted proteins | sample 1671351 | NCBI WGS metagenome assembly OOCB01 (sample SAMN06348148, study PRJEB24527) | human gut metagenome | biome: human gut; feature: ankylosing spondylitis patient; material: feces | host: Homo sapiens | place: China | collected 2015-10
GGTTCTTCCCTTTTCTCCCTGTAAGCCGTTGGCGACATCCCCGTATGGTGCTTGAAGTATCTTCCTAAATATGATTGATCCGGAAAATTAAACTGATTCGCTATCTCCTGTATGGAAAGCGCCGTAGAGTGAAGCGTCACTTTCAGCTCAAGTATCACGTAATCGTCTATCCATTCCTTCGCTGTGCACCCCACTGTCTGTTGTATCGTCTTACTCAGATGCCGGCCCGTGACGCAAAGTTTATCCGCATAATAATCTACCGACCGCTGTTCCCTGAAAGATTCTATCACCAACGCAATAAACCGGTCCTTCAACCGCCAGCGCAGATGATTCGGTTTCGTTTCCCGGTAAAGTCTTTCTGACTGATTGCAAATCTCATAGAACAGCATCCGGCAACAATAAACAATCAGTTCGCGCTGGTACACATTCCCATCCTCCGCAGACTTCCGGCGTAACAGTTCCAGATAGTGATTCCGCACTCCGTCCCATTCCTCACCCTGGAATGAACTGTAATTATGCTCGCGCATAAAAGACACTTTATCCGAAGGCAACGAATAGAAAATCTCATGTCTGAACTGACTGGAAAAGGCAAAGACCGTCAGTTCCAAATCTTCTGTAGCATCTTTATAGAGCGTAATCTGTCCGGGAAATACCAGTATCACGCTTCCGGCAGACAGCGCATACTTTTGTTGGTTAATGTAAATCTGCACCTCTCCCTGCAGACAAAACAGAAATTCTCCTTTCTCCGCCCTGCAGGGATAGGAAAGAAGATCCGTCCGGCGACGGGTATGGAACAGGTATTCTTCACTCATAAAGTTCCGTTTTTGAAGTACAAAGATAGTATCTGAAAAGCTCTGGCACAAGAAAATCCCACATTTTGAACAACCTGCTTCGATTTTTGAACCGTGAAACAGTAGATAGTTGCCGTAACTTTGCAGCAGTTTAAAAAGAGAATTTTTACTTGTTGAAGGAATTTATTAAAAATGGCAAAAAGAGAATTAACAGCCCGGTATCTGTTTTTCATTGCGGGCTTATTTGTAAATGCGTTTGGTATTAGTTTAATTAAAAAAAATCTGAGTTCCTCACCTATATCGAGCCTTCATTATACGCTCAGTCTGAAATTCCCCATTACACTGGGGCAATTCACACTGTTGCTGAATGCCGTGCTGATAGCCGGACAAATAGCACTGCTGAAAAAGGATTTCAGGAAAGAACAATTTCTGCAAATCCCCATAGCGATACTTTTCAGTTTCTTCATAGACTGTTCGATGGCACTGCTGTCTGGTTTCACCCCTGCGGGATACGCTTCACAGATTCTATCACTGGTGACCGGCTGCGCCATACTCGGACTGGGAGTGAGTATGGAAGTGATAGCCAATGTAGTGATGCTGTCCGGTGAAGCCTTTGTAAAAGCCATCACCCTGCGTACCGGAAAAGAATTCGGAATTACCAAAATCGGCTTCGACACCACACTGGCACTTCTGGCCTGTGCAGCTTCCCTGCTATTAGCCGGAACCATAGAGGGAGTACGCGAAGGCACAATCATCGCCGCATTGATTGTCGGGCTTTTCGCACGCTTCTTCAACCGCCGGCTGGCGTTTGTGAATAAAATGATTACCTTTGCACCGAATAAAACTCCTATTCAGCCCTATGAAGACAATCGCAATCACCGACGCAGCGGAGATTGAAGCAATCATCCGCAAATGTCCTTACTGTACGGTAGGTATCACCGATCCGGAAGGTAATCCCTACGTAGTCCCCATGAACTTTGCTTACCGGGATGGCATCATCTATCTGCATTCCGGTCCCGAAGGCGGCAAAGTGGCAATGGCAGAACGCCACCCGCGCATTTGCATCACCTTCTGCGAAGGACACGAACTGGTATATATGCACCGACAGGTGGCATGTAGCTACAGCATGAAGTCGCGTAGCGTAATGTGCCACGGAAACGTCCGTTTCATCGAAGACATGGACGAAAAGCGACGTATACTCGACATCATCATGCAACAATATACGAGCGATGAATTCAAATACAGTGAACCTGCCGTGCGCAACGTAAAAGTGTGGGAAGTAAAAGTCGAGAAGATGAGTTGCAGATCATTCGGATTGCGCCCAAGCGAGGTATAATCTTCCCTGCACCACACAAAACATTCCTTTTTCCCCTTCCAAATTTATCAATGTAAATAAATCAGACTACATTGATTCCTCATTGACATGCACTTACGTATTTTTATAAAATTAATATCTAAAACTATTTGTTTGCTATATTAAAATCTAATATATTTGCAAGAGAGAAAACAATCGTTTTGTTTTTAAAATGCAAATAAACGCAATCAAATTATGAAAAGCCAATCTTTTAAACCAAAAAGTAGAGAGTCTCCATATCAGGCATATAGATCCAATGTACAGGATATATAGATCTGGCACACAGGACATAAAGATGCAACACATCAGATATATAGAGCCAGCACGACATACATATAGATCCAAGAAACTAAATCAAATCATTTAAATCATACTCATTTATGGAACAGAAAAACAAAAAATCTCTCCGCACCTGCGGATGCTGCCTGAAGAAACTCCCACTTGAAGCCTTCTACATCAACAAACGTACACAGAATCCGGATAATTACTGCAAAGAATGCCGCAAGGCAACCTGCAGGAAGCGTTACCATCATACACAGATAATAAATGATACACGCAGCTACCCCGTGATAACCGAAACCAATGACTACAATCTCCGTATGACCCTTATTCTCCACGCCCGCCAAGTGGTAAGAGAAAGTATAGCCCGGAAACGGAGGAGTCTTAGAGAAATAGCCATAGATTAATTCATTTTTCACTAAAAACTAAACACCCAAACACATGTGTAGAATAAAAAAACGAGGACTCGATTATTTCCCCATCGATATAGACTTCATGCAAAACCGCCTGGTACGCCGCATTATGAAGCGCGAAGGCGAAGGCTCACTTGCCACATTATTTGGCGCCCTCTCCTGCATCTACGGCGGAGAGGGTTACTACGTCCGTGCAGACGAACTCTTCTACGAAGACATTTCCACAAGCCTCTACAACCAGACAGCCAGTGACGTAAAACGCATCCTTGCCCTTGCTGCCGAATACGGTATCTTCCATCCCGGGCTCTTCAGCGAGTTCGGCATACTCACCAGCAGCGAGATACAAAAACAATACCTCTTCAGCACCAAACGCCGGAAATCTTCCGCAATAGAAGAGCGGTATAATCTTATTGACGACGCTCCCGACTCATTCACGGAACAGAGCACAGAGTCTGAAGTTGAGAATGCAACATCCAAGGGCGAAAGTGTAACAATTAAGCCCGAAAATGTAACATCCGGTACACATAGCATAGCACAGAATAGAATAGCACAGCATAGAATAGAAAAACCCCTCCTCAATAGTTCCCCCGTCGGGGGAACTCAGAACGCGGACGAAATGTCCGCGGAGGAAGAGGAGGAGGAATTAGTTTCTTCCGGGGGAGCTCCCGACGTTTACATACAAACTACATCCGGTAACGACAAGCCTCACCGGAGGGAATGGACCGATGAAGACGTGGCTCGCCTGCAACCACCAGCTGACGGCCTGGATCGCAATCCGGACGGTCTTATTTTCAATCTCCGCCAGTTTCATATTCCTCCGCAAGAACAATATGTCATTGTCCTGAAGAGTAACTTCGGCATTATCGGGCATCCCGTATGGAAGGGATTCTTCGATCTGCGGGAAAGTCATGGCAAAATACGACAGCCCGGAAGATATCTATTGAGTTTATGTATCAAGCAAAAGGAAGCCACGAAACGTGAATAACATAGGCTGAAATTCATGAAGAAAAACGGCCTTTTTTATTTTTCAGTTCACATAATAAGGCTTATCTTTGCAATGTGGTTAAGCTTAAGACACAAACAATAAATTAGCTATCAACACATTTAAAACTTTACTAAATTATGGCAGTACTTTACAAAACAGCCCAATCCATATTGGCAAATAAGGACGGCAAAAAACTATTCTATCCGCGCGTCGTGCTGAAAGGCAACGTGTCAACAGACCAGATTGCCCAAGAGATTGCAGAATACTCTTCCCTCTCCAAAGGCGACACGAAAAATGTTATCGACAACCTGGTGAGGGTATTGACTACTCACCTGCAATCCTCGGAAAGTGTAACCCTGGACGGCTTCGGCACATTTCGTATGACCATGAAGTCGAACGGCAAAGGCGTGGAAAGCGCCGACAAGGTATCAGCTGCGCAAGCCACCATGACCGTGCGCTTCCTGCCTTGCTACACCAAGAATCCGGACCGTACCGTAGCTACCCGCTCGATGGTGACCGGAGTGAAATGTATTCCCTACGGAACAAGTCAGGCAGGCGGTTCCGGCGGCAACGGTAATGGTGACTCCGGCGGTGACGGGGGCATAGAGGACGATCCGCTGGGTTAAAGATACAACGCAAACACATACACGGAACTAAACTATTACAGACTAACTAAACTATTTCCTTTTTTACCGGTAAGTTACTTATTTTTATCAACTAAACTATCCAATCAAAAACACATGAGAAGTATCAACTTAATAGTGGTGCATTGTAGCGCCACCAGGGCGGATCATGCCCTTACCACAGAGAATCTGGAATCAGAACATCGCCGCCGTGGCTTCCATGGCATCGGTTATCACTACTACATCCGCAGGGATGGCACCGTCGTCCCCACCCGCCCCCTGGAACAGATAGGGGCACATGCCAAAGGGCACAACGCCCATTCGATAGGCATCTGCTATGAGGGTGGACTGGATTGCAACGGACATCCTGCAGATACCCGTACACCGGAACAAAAAAGTGCGCTCCGCCTGCTGGTGCACCAGTTGCTGAAGCGCTTCCGGAACAGCTATGTCTGTGGGCACCGCGACCTTAGTCCGGACCTGAACGGGAACGGGGTGATAGAACCGGAAGAGTGGGTGAAAGTATGCCCGTGCTTCGAGGTAGGAAAGGAACTCTGATTATTATTCAGAGCATGAAATCATTCAAAAAGAGAACACGAAAGGAGGTGTGAAACTATGGCAATCAAGAAATCAGTATGGGATATGATCCTGAAAATGGTTATCGCGGTGGCTTCGGCTATTGCGGGGGCGTTAGGGGCAAATGCGATGACGCTGTAAAGCCTTAATCTCATAAAGATATCCCGCCATTCGATACATAGAAAATGATGCAATGGTGGGATATTTTTTATCACAATCAATTATTCATTCACAACAGACAATCATTATGAGAAATATTCTATTTATTCTATTATTAGCGTTGGGCATCCTTGCCCATGCACAGGGAGGTCAGGAACTGCAACAGTTCTACACCCCCAATACGTATGCCTTTGCCCGCTACGGCGACCTGCCCGTTGACTACAGCACCGGTCTTCCGCAAATCAACCTTCCGCTGACTTCCATCAGCGACCGCGACATCAAGGTGGACGTCTCACTAAGCTATTACGCATCAGGTATCAAGGTAGACCAGGAAGCCTCGTGGGTAGGCCTGGGATGGAGCCTGAATGCAGGCGGCATGATCACTTGCCAGCTTCGGGGAGCGCCCGACGAGATGGATGCCAAGACGGGAAAGATGCGTCGTGTGAATCTGCGCTTTCAGAATTATCCTTCGGAAACCATGGACCAATACATCAAAACCGAAAGGAGCAACTGGGTGAGTGCGGCCGACCTGAGACCTAACAGCTTCGATCCTGCACCGGATATCTTCTTTTTCAATTTCTGCGGAAGAACCGGAAAGTTCTACCTGGATGAAAACGGAAAAGGGCGTATGATCAATCAGGATGACTGTATCATAGAGTTCCAGCCGGACGGCACTTTCAAGATTACGGACGAAAAAGGGGTAGTATATCTTTTTAAGGATAAGGAATACGCTTATTACGGTGCGATAAAGGATAACTGCACTTCCGGATGGTATCTTTCGTCTATTACAAGTCCTGCCGGGGGCAGCATCACTTTCACTTATGTAAGTGGCGGTACGCTGGGAACGAGCGTCATCCACCGCATTGATGATTCTTGCTATATGACCCTCAATAAAGATCTCAATACGCATGAGATTCCCCCCAGCTACCTGCGGCCTGCCATTGTCGATAACTCCAATGAAGGGATAACCGGACTTGTGGTCAGCCGCATTACTGCTTCTTCGGGAGCACACATCGACTTTACGTGCAGCAACGAGAGCCGTAAGGATGCCCACAGCATACGGGGGAGCATGCTCGAGAGTATCACTTCTTATAATTCGGCAAACGACATTTATAAAAAGTACAGACTGTTCTATGGCTACTTTGAACCGGATGAAAGGCATAAAATAGCCGCTTCATATTACCAATACCTGAACTATCGCCTGCGTCTGGAGAAAGTACAGGAACTTCCGTCTACAGGCACATCGGCACTTCCTCCCTATCGTTTTTCATATTATGGAGACGGTGGTTCCAAGACGGATAATATATATGCATTGCCTTATCGGTTGTCACCTTGCCAGGACCACTGGGGATACTATAATTATACGGATAACAAGACCATTTTTGCGAATAATGCGGCGAATGAACCTTTCTACATTGACCCGTGGTTCCGAGAATTGTCCAACAGTTATGAACTGGCAGGCATAAAGGGTTATAAAATATCAAATGGTGGTAATCGCGAAATGGATACCGAGGCTGTCAAGGCCTGTACCCTGAAGAGGATCACGTATCCCACAGGCGGTTATACGGACTTTGATTTCGAAACGCACGATACCAACTATACGTTAGGGAAAATCGGCATCGGCGGCCTGCGCGTCAAGAAGATAACGGACAATGATGAGAATGGCAACCAGAAAATCCGTAACTACGAGTATCCTTATTATTCGTGGGGAGACAGCAAGTATCATTTAGCGGAGAATTTATATCATGTCTGGTATCATCAAATGCTTGATTCGAACACTAATCTGGGGCGATGCAGGGACTATCTGGCAGGCTACGGAGTTCCTACCGACCTCATTGATTCACCGGATATCCTGCAAATCACATCTTTCCCAGCCCTGACTCTGGGTGTGGAAGGCGACTTCATGTACCCCAATGTGACGGAATACATAAGCGGGCAGGGACGCACGGAGTATACCTATACTTATGAAACGAACCATGAACCCTATATCCGACCGGGGGATGATGTCACGGCTCCCGACTGGTTCCGTTCTTCCTACATCTACATAAATTCGGGCGGGGTAATCCCTTCCACGATTTTGGGGGGCACGGCTACTTCTTACACTTTCCCTTTCATGACGGACGTCGACCTGGGCTGGATGCGCGGGCAGTTGGAGAAGCGTGAGGTGTATGGCGAAGACGGCTGGCTGGTGGAGGCTGACTATATGACCTATGAGGAGTGTCTGCTGGGCGTGGAAGCCGGAGGCAAGGCGGTGCAATTCAATGAATACGAGTTTCTCTTTGCCCGGGATTACCTGACAACCGGACGATCACGGTTGGCACAGGAGACTCATGAGGTTTATGGCGACAAGGGTGGGGCCTTACGTACCACGAAAGAATATACGTATGCCCCGGATTATCATAAGCTGGTGTCGGAAGTGAAGGAAACGGCAAGCGATGGTAGCGGGATTGTGACGAAGTATTATTATCCGCACGATTACACTTCTACTGCCAATGCAGCCCTTCAGACAATGAAGGATAAGCACATCCTCCTTCCGGTAGATGTACGCTCGTATAAAGGTGGCCGCCTGGTATCGGGTGAGCAGACCAAGTACAATGTATACGGCCAGCCGGAGACTGCCTACCGTGCGGAAACCACGGCTGCGGAGATTGCTTTCAACGGGAATACCCCTTTCACGTTCACGCCCTACCTGTGGCGTACGTATGATGCTAACCGGCTGCTTGTATCCGAGGAGACACGTGAGAATGGCCTGAAGTATACTTACTTGTGGTCGTACGGCAACCAGTATCCTGTAGCACGGATAGAAGGTGCGGATTACAGCGATGTGACCGGCTGGTTGAGCAGTGCCTCGGTCGGATTACCAAACACGCTGACCCGCCCTTCGGATATTGAGAACCGGCTGGCTTCCATTCGAAATGCCCTTGCCTCCAAAGACGTATTGGTCACCACCTATACTTATCTGCCACAAGTGGGCATGACGGGTATGACGGATGCCAACGGTAAAACTACCGGCTACGTATATGATGATTACCGGAGGCTGTCTCTGGTAAAGAACCATGAGAGCAAGGCTGTGATGCAGTATAAATATAATCTTTACGACTAACCCTAAAAAGAAACAATGCGTATGAAACGATTTAGTATATTTCTATTATTCCTGATAGTCGGTTGTGCCCTGAATGCACAGGATGACTACCGGAACTACGTGCTCAGTCGCACGATGCTGAATGGGACAGGAACGTCCTATCTGGACAATATCACTTATTACGATGGACTGGGACGTCCTTTCCAGACGGTACAGAAAGCGGTGCAGAGTGGTTTGCCTGTAAACAAGAACCTTGCCACCCTGCAGGAATATGATGCTGCCGGACGCGAATGGAACAGTTGGCTGCCTACCTTTGCCGGTTCTTCCGATTATCTTGCTCCTGCCGGTATCAAGAGCAGTGCACCTGGAAATTACGACAATGACAGCCGGCCCTACAGCCAGCCGGTTTATAAAGCTTCGCCGCTAAACCGCCTTACAGCACAATATGGCCCGGGAGCAGCCTGGTATAATGCCGGGCGCCCGGTAAAGACGGAGTATCTGCTGAATACGAATGCTTCCCCATTGAAGTGTATCAAGTATGGCGTAAGCTCTACGGGAGGGCTGACCGGTAATTCTACTACTTTCTATACTTCAGGTGAACTTTCTGTAGTGAAGACTACGGACGAAGACCTGAACGTAAGCTATTCCTTCACCGACAAACAGGGGCGCACGGTGCTTACCCGCCAGATGAACAACAGCGAGGAACATGACACCTATTATATATATAATGATAAGGGGAATCTTTGCTTTGTGCTTCAGCCCAAATATCAGGAGTCGGCGGATCTTGGCAAGTATGCTTTCCAGTATGAATATGACGCTCGCGGACGTTGCACGAAGAAGATACTTCCGGGTGCTGATTTTGTGGAGTATACATACAATGACGCGGACCAGCTGGTCTACTCCCAGGATGGCAACCAACGGGCGCAGGCTACCAAGAAATGGACTTATTATCTGTATGATAAGTTCGGTCGTCTGACCGAGCAGGGGGAATGTACGAACAAAAGTGCTACTTCAAGTCCGGTGGTGTATATTCATAATTATTATGATGGATATGGGTTTATAAACGGGACAGGCTTTACTGATTCCAACTATAAACTTACAGAAGCTCAGAAAGCTTATGGCAAGGGCTATCAGACGGGTAGTGTCATCAGTATATTCGGTGATAGCAAGAAGATATATTTGATGTATCAATATGACATTCAGGGACGTGTGGTGAAGACTGTACAGAACAACTTGCTGGACGGGCTGGATGTGACTGAAACGACTTATACCTTCAGTAGCAATCCACAGACAGTGGTTCATAAAAATACGTATAGGGAGGATGGGACACAAAAGTCTATTACCGAAACTTACACTTATACTTATGATTATGCCGACCGAATCAGTAAAGTGGAACATACGCTGAACGATACCAAAGTTGTGCTTAGTGAGAATACCTATAATAAATTGGGCCAGTTGGTAAACAGGTCCTTGCATGGCGCTTCGGCTGACATAATGGGATATGCATATAACATCCGGAACTGGCTGACCCGTATTGAGAGTCCCAACCTTATTTTAAAGTTGAATTATGGTTATTCTGCCGGTGGAGGGAATATCGCTTCAATGTTCTGGAAAAGCGGTGAGGAAGGCCGGCAGAAATATACATTTACCTATGACGGACTGGGACGCATGTTGAATGCCGATCATTTAATCTTGGGCCAGCAGGATGAAGATGATGACGACTGGGGAGTGACAACCGGGCTTATGAGTATTCAAACCGGAAGGCAAATAGAAGAGACGCCTCTTGCCAGAGAAAACGCTTTCACGGAAAGAGTGACGGAATATGATAAGAATGGAAATATCCTGAAGTTGGTACGTTACGGACAGACAGGCGCTAATTCCTACGGTGTGATTGACAACCTTACGATGACGTTGACCGGTAATCAGCTGAACCGTGTGGATGATGCCTCCACAGCTTCTGCCTATGGTGGTGGATTCGAATTTAAAGATGCCGTGAAACAGGATAATGAATATGCTTATGATGCCAATGGTAATTTAACACAAGATTTAAACAAAGGTATAGAGGATATTCAATACAATTGCTTAAATTTGCCAAGACTGGTAAAGTTTAAGGATCAGAGTACTATTACCTATACTTATGCGGCGGACGGTACAAAGCTCCGTGTGGAACATAAGATAGAAAATAGCACTACCCGGACGACTTACTGCAGTAATGTGATCTATGAAGATG
>OOCB01004938.1_pt1 | contig 10464 bp, 10 predicted proteins | sample 1671351 | NCBI WGS metagenome assembly OOCB01 (sample SAMN06348148, study PRJEB24527) | human gut metagenome | biome: human gut; feature: ankylosing spondylitis patient; material: feces | host: Homo sapiens | place: China | collected 2015-10
ATAGAAGAATACGAAAATTACGCTGAATATTGAAAATAAAACCAGACCTGGAAATCAGCTCAGTTACTTAGTGGGCCCACAGTAGAATCTCTGAACGAGACCGAAAAATATCTGGCTGCACATGAGGGAAGCAAAAAGATTAAAACCATCCTGGCACCTCGTTTTGCTCCAACCTGCAGTGAAAAACTGATCACAGGTCTTGGAAAGCTGGCTGAGAAATATCAATGTGGTGTACATACTCATCTGGTAGAATCCATCTGGGAAGCTCAGGAAGCCTTGAAACTGTTCCCTGGATACGGCTCTGATGCAGAAATATATGAACGTGCAGGGTTGATGGATCATGGCCCTTCAATTTTTGCCCATGTAATTTTCCCATCTGAAGAAGATAAACGTATCATGAAAAAACATGGCAGCATTTCTGTACACTGTCCAGATGCGACAGTAAACATTATTGCCGGTATTATGCCTTTGCAGCAGATGGCTTCTGAGAATCTGAAGATTGCCATTGGTTCTGATCTTGCAGGGGGCCATGGCCTCGCCATTTATCGTCAGGTAGCAAGAGCCGTGCAGCTTTCTAAGTTAAAAGAGTTCTACGAACCAAATGAGAGCAAGACCATCACTATTACACAGGCCTTTTATCATGCTACAAAGGAAGCTGGAAGTGTATTTGGCAAGGTTGGTTCTTTTGAAACAGGATATGCATTTAATGCCCTTGTGATCGACAATATGGAAGATCCATGGACCAAGATTACCGCACAGGAGAAGCTTGAAAGATTCTGCTATACTGGAGATGATCGAAATATCCGTGCACGATATATTGATGGAGAACTGTTAAAATAATAAATAATATGTAATAAAGATAACGACATTGTATGTTACAAACGTGATATACAATGTCGTTATTTTTTGTTTTTACGAAACAAAAGAAAAATCAAGCTGATATACCCAACTTCAAAGATTTTGTGATATACTTCTATATAGATTACAGCTATTGCATATCTGTATAAACCAAGGAGGCTCTTATGAAAAAGAAAATACAAGTTGAAAGGAGAATTGCGTTATGACTTACAAAGAGAAAAAGCGTTCTATGTTTCTTGGTCTGCCATGGACCTTCACTACTTATACCGTAACGGATGAATTCATATCAATCGATTCCGGTTTGCTCAACAAAGTGGAGAATGACTGTTACATGTACAAGGTAATCGATGTCCGTCTGGAAACCACTCTGATGGAACGAATCCTTGGTATCGGTACCATTCACTGCTTCACTGGAGATGTAACGGATCCTGATCTCAAATTACAGCACATAAAAAATGCCAAAGAGATCAAAGATTTTATCCTGAAACAGTCCGAACAGGAAAGATTAAAGAGAAAGACCTTAAATATGCAGCATCTGGATGGTAATCCGGAAGTCAGCAGAATGGCCGCAACGGACAGCTGCAGATCATAAATAAAACTCACAGAGGTGATATCCCACAACGGAAAATCACCTCTTTTTTATATCAATTTTCCTGATATTTTCATTTTTTTTGAAATCACTAGCAGAAGTGTTAGTGATTATCTGAAATATGTCCGTATAATAATAATTACAGATAGTATTTGCAGAAAAATCTGACAACATTTTATTCCAAAGATGAAAGGAGAATCAGGTATGAGTAAAAAAATGAAAATCTTTACAGCGGGTGCGTTAGGAATTATGATGGCAGGTCTTGTTTGTACAAATGTTTACGCATTAGACAACAAAGATGTAGTTGGTACATGGTACGCAAACAGTCTTTCTATGGACGGTATGAATGAATTTCATCCAAATGCGATCATGATGGAAATGTCAATGGAAATCAGTGAAGACGGCAAAGGTAAAGTAACAACATCTTCTGAGTCAGAAGAAGCAGACGTTGACGATTTTGAATGGAAGATAGACGGAGATAACATTGTCATAACTGCTTCAGATGATGAAGTTATGGAAGGCACCTATGAAGATGGAAAAATCACAATCAGCATGGATGGAATGACTGTAACTCTTGGACAGGAAAAAGAAGAATATAAACCTTATGAACCTGGAAAAGCACTCACAGACACCAAACTTGAAGATTTTGATGGTGAATGGAGCAGTTCCATAATGTCTGCGTTTGGAATGCAGGTTCCAACCGGAACACTCTTTGATATGCAGTTTAATCTTACAATCGATGGCGGTAAAGCAACACTTGTAACAATTGAAAGCGGAACAGAAACCACCACTGAGCTTGAAGGCGATCTGGACACAAATGCCCTCGTATTAAAATCAACAGAAGAAAAAACCGAAGAAGACGCCGAAGACTATTCATTATTCGACACAGATACCATGAGATTATATCTTCTTGATGATGGCAAATTATGTTTCACATCTGCTGACAGTATGGATGATCCAGAAGAAACAGAAGAAGCTGCAGACGGTGAAGACAGTGAAGATTCCATGGATTGGACTGTAAAAGTATTCTTTGACAAATTGGAGAAAAAATAACATAAATTCTTTTACTCTTTGAAGGAGGTTTAAATAATGGGATTATTTGATAAAAAGAACTGTGATATCTGCGGTGAAAAAATTGGACTTTTAGGAAACCGCAAACTGGATGATGGAAATCTGTGTAAGAACTGTGCCAGCAAGCTTTCCCCATGGTTTGAAGAAAGACGCCACAGCACCGTAGAAGATATCAAAAGACAGCTGGCTTACAGAGAAGAAAACAAGAATGCTGTTCGCAGCTTCAGTGTTACTCGTGAGTTTTCTGCAGACAGATATCATGTGTTTATCGACGATAACAAAGGAATGTTTGCCGTTGCATTTAATATGAGTGAACAGGATAATCCGGATATCGTACCTCTGTCTGCAATAACCTCCTGTCGTTTAGACATCGATGAACAGCGAGTAGAAGAAGAATACAAAGATCAGGATGGTGAATCCAGATCTTATGTGCCACCAAGATACAACTATTCTTATGATTACAAGATAAAACTTGGCGTGAATACATCTTGGTTTGATGATATGGATTTTAAACTTAATACTTTCTCAGTCAGAGATCATGAACGCGCTAAGATGATGAAGTATGAACAGCTTGCAAGTCAGATCATCACCGCACTTACCGGTGCACCGGCACCAGCACCAATTTATGGCAACGGCATGATGAATCAGGGCTATCCGCAGCAGGGCGGCATGATGAATCAGGGTTACCCACAGCAGGGCGGCATGATGAATCAGGGCTACCCGCAGCAGGGCGGCATGATGAATCAGGGCTACCCGCAACAGGGCAATATGATGAACCAGGGCTACCCGCAACAGGGTAACATGATGAACCAGAATGCACCACAGCAGACTTCTGGTGATACATGGGTATGTGCATGCGGTGCTACAAACACAGGTGCTTTCTGTGAATACTGTGGATCACCAAAACCGTGATACTGAATTAATGCTACTGAATTAAAAGGAGGAATACGGAATATGTCTGATGTAATAGAATATAAGTGTCCATCCTGTAATGCCTCGATGGTATTTGATTCTAAATCTCAGCACATGAAATGTCCGTACTGCGATACGGAAATGACGGTCGAAGAGTTTCAGCGCACGCAGAAATCCGAAGATACACAGACGACCGGAAAATCAATTTCAAACGACAACTGGTACTCAATGAGCACCGGTCAGTGGCAGAATGATGAACTGAACGGCATGCGCGTCTACAGCTGCCAGTCCTGTGGAAGTGAGATCGTAGCTGAGGAAACAACAGGAGCAACGACCTGTCCGTTCTGCAATAATAAAATAACTATGAAAGGTCAGTTTTCAGGTGATCTGAAACCAGATTATATCATCCCATTTAAACTGGATAAAAAAGCTGCCAAAGAAAACTATTATAAGCATCTGAAAGGTAAAAAATATCTTCCCAAGGTATTCAAGAAAGAAAACCATGTGGACGAAATCAAAGGCGTATATATCCCATTTTGGCTGTTTGATGTAGATGCAGATGCTCAGATTACATATGAGGCAGAAAAAGTCCACTCTCATACATCTGGTGATACGGAATATACAACACGTGAAATCTATAGTGTCTATCGTGAAGGAAGCATAAGCTTCGATCATGTTCCCGCAGATGGTTCCAGAAAAATGGATGATACACTGATGGAAGCCATTGAACCATATAATTTCCAGGAAGCAGTACCGTTTCAGCAGGCTTATCTGGCAGGTTACCTGGCTGACCGTTATGATGTCAACGTAGATGAACGTATAGACAGAGCCCGTGACAGAATTCGTGTATGTACTGAGAGAGCTTTTCGTAAAACTGTCAGAGGTTATAACGGTGGTGCCTCAGTTAAAGACAGTAATGTACAGATTCATAATGCCAGTTACTGGTATGCCATGTATCCGGTATGGCTTTTAAACACCACCTGGCACGGTCAGAAATTCACATTTGCTATGAACGGTCAGACCGGAAAAATGGTTGGAGATCTTCCGATTGACAAATCAAAATTCTGGAAATCCGTTGGAATTCGCACCGTCCTTATCTGGGGAGTGCTGTACGGTCTGAAGTGTTTATTTTTAATGTAGCAGGAAGGAACAGATAATATGAAGATAAAAAAGAAAATATGGGGCTGCCTGCTTTCTCTTCTCTGTATATTTATGCTGGTACTTCCGGTAATGGCTTCTGAGAGCCAGGAAACAGATTCTGAGATTCCTGCAGTGACTTCCGAGGATCTTGCAGTACCTACTGAGATTCCTGCAATTCCGGAAAAACGTCAGAAACCGCTTCTTGTGGATGATGCCGGTCTTTTGACCGAGGAAGAGAGCAATGCACTATTAAATAAACTTGAAGATATCAGCCAGAAATATGAAAATGAGGTCGGCATCGTTACCGTCAACTCTCTGGAAGGTAAAACAGCCGAAGCATATGCTGATGACTACTATGATTACAATGGCTACGGATATGGAGAAAACGATGATGGTCTGCTTCTTCTGATCAGCATGGGCGAAAGAGAATGGGCAATCTCTACTTATGGATATAGTCATACTGTAGCTTTTACAGATGCTGGTCTTGAATTCATCAGCGGTCAATTCCAGAGCAAGCTTTCCAGCGGAAACTATGCAGATGCGTTCAATTGTTTTGCAGACCAGTGTGATGATTTTCTGAGACAGGCAGCAACCGGAGAACCATATGACGTTGACAATATGCCTTCAAAAGGGAAGGTTCATCCTTTCTGGCTCGTTACCGATTTAGTTGTCGCTTTTCTGATTTCCTTTAGACTCGTTAAATCTAAATCAAGGAATCTTAAATCTGTAAAAAAACAAGAATCAGCAGAAGCTTATGAACGTAAAGGTTCCATGTCGCTTCGAAGATCTACTGACAGTTTTGTCAACAGGATCGTCACTCAAAGAACTATCAGAAATGAAAAAGACAGCTCTTCCAGTTCCTCTGGCGGAAGCTCATCACATACAAGTTCTTCCGGCCGTTCCCACGGCGGAGCCAGTGGCAAATTCTGAGATAAGAACAATTCCGAAATGACAAATAGAAAAACTTTGTCATTGCTCAATATTCAGGCATTATAGTATAATGTAGTTAACAGGTTACCGCTCAATATCCGACCGGTAACCTGCATACTTTACATACTTTTTTTCTGGAAAGGGATCGTAATGCCATATCATAAGAAAAGGTTTTTATCATATACAATTGTTATATTATGCTTTTTGACAGCGTATACATGCAGGCTAATTCACACCAATAATTCTTTAATACAAGCTTTAGTTGATCAGAGCCGTACCAGTATTTATCTTGGAATGTATTGTGCATGGGTCATTTATCTGAACAAACATGTTGTATATAAAAGAATGCGTCAGTGCCTGACGGTCATTGGCTGTTTAATGGTATTCTGGTTTTTTCTGCGCACTGTAAAATACCATATTTTTCAGGATCCTCTTAGCACACACATTTGTTGGTATCTGTATTATTTTCCAATGATCCTGATTCCCACTTTAGGTTTAAATGCTTCCTTTCTTTTGGAAGAAGAACATGACAAAATAAAAAAGAGAAGTATCTTCTTACTATTCTCGGCTATGTTGCTGATCATATCCGTATTTACAAATGATCTGCATCAACAGGTCTTTCATTTTTATCTGAATCCCCCTTATTCGGACAAGAATTACAGCTATGGATTTCTCTTTTTTATAATACAGGGCTGGATTATATTTTGTCTCATTGCTATGGACATAATTCTTGTTCGCAAAAGCAGAATTGCAGGTAAAAAACGTTTCTGGCTTCCGGTAATACCTGGCATTATACTTCTGGCATGGAACATTGCAAATATTCTCCGAGTACCTATAATCAACACCATTGCGGGCGATCTGACTGCAATCTGCTGTCTTTGTATAGCCGCCATCTTCCAAAGCTGCATCTTTTGTGGTCTGATTCCTACCAACAGCCGCTACTTTGAATTATTCCAGTCAAATGGCAGTCTGGATGCAGAGATTACAGATAACACTTTTCATCGATATTATTATTCCGGAAACTTTCCAAAACTTACCGAGGAATTGCGTGAATGTGTGATTGCCAATTCTTCAATACAAGAGAATGGAGTTTTGATCAAACATATTCCTGTTAAAGGCGGGCATTTATTCTGGACAGAAGATATTTCTGTACTTCTGGATCAGTACCAGGATATTGAAGAACAGCAGGAAGAATTAACCGAACGAAACCAGCTTTTACAGATGACTTATCAAAAAGAAGCTGCGAGAAAAAAACTAGAAGAACAGAACCGACTTTTAAATATGATTCAGGATCAGACATACAAACAGTATGAGCTGCTTTCCTCATATATGAAAAAGCTTGAACAAACTGAATCCAGAGAAGAATATGATATGCTCCTGAGTAAGATTGTAGTCGTAGGAACCTATTTGAAAAGAAGAAAAAATCTTGTACTTACCAGATACAGTTCACAAGGAGATTCTCTTACTATGGCCGATCTGAAGCAGAGTCTTGCAGAATCCTGCGAAAATCTGAAACTATGCAGGATCCGTGCAGCTTATTATGTACAGGATAAAGAAAAGCAGCTTCAAGCAGATGATATTCTGAACTGCTATGACTTTTTTGAATGGCTGATTGAACAGCTTTTTGATGTTATAAATTCAGTCTTTTTCCATGTAACCCAGATTGACGAAAAACTACAGATTTCTGTCCATGTTATGAGTTCAACAGATATTCATAATTTTCTGAAAGAACGACCTGAACTTTTAATACAGCAGGAGGAGGAACAGGAATGGTTTATTCGATGTCCGCTCTCATAAATGATACCATAAAATTACAAAATGTTCTTATGATCCTTATGGAAATATGTCTGATTCTTGAATTTATCCTACTATTTTCAAGAATTATGCGTGCTGTTGAAAAATGGAAGATAGCTGTTTCCGCATCATGGCTGATCATTTCTTTTCTTATTATGGCCGGACTTTTGAATGACCATCGACACAGACTGGATAAACCTCCGCATAAACCTATCTTTTATTCATTTCCGGCATATGCATTGGTGATCATAATTGTTCTGCTGACTGTTTATCTTATTCTGGCAATTTGCAAAGAACTTAAGGAATACCATAATACATTGTCTCCCTGGTCTGTTTATGAAGCGGTAAACAATGTTCCCTGCGGTGTCTGCTTCTCAGATTCTCTAGGGCGTATTATCTTAAGCAACACAAAAATGCAGGAGCTGTGCAAAATGCTTACCGGTAATTATCTTCAGAATTTTGATTCTTTCCGTTATGCCATAAATTCCGAGCCAGTACAGGATAATGTAATCAAATTAAACTCTGATAACAATGTATTCTATTTTCAGGATGGTTCCGTCTGGATGTTTCAGGAATATCACCTTACAGAACCCTCACTGAAAGGCTATGTACAAACTGTCGCACTCGATGTTTCCGAAATATATTACAACAGTGAAGAGATTAAGAGGAACAATGAAAAACTGGCAAAACTAAATCAAAAGCTGGAAGAAATGTATGAACGAATCGGTGATGAAATACGCGAACAGGAAACTCTGTCCATGAAAATGCAGGTACATGATAACTTCGGAAGGAGCCTTCTCTCTATACGAAGAATCTTAGAAGACAAAGAATCACCAGAAAATATGAAGGAACAGTTGGAAACTTTAAAGCAGCAGGTTTATATCCTTACCAATACAACCGTCGCTAATAAAGAAAACCAATATGAGGATACCGAAAGACATGCAGAAGAACTTGGTATTTCCATTCAGATCCAGGGCAGCTATCCAGATACTCCCGCATACCGGTGCCTTACAGATCGCGCTATTCGTGAATGCGTAACAAACTGTGCCCGACATGCACATGGAAATACTGTTTTTGTTATTATGAAAAGGAAAAGCAACGAATATCAGATTCAGATCACCAATGATGGTGAATTGCCGTCAAAGGATGCCAAAGAGGGTGGTGGACTGTCTGCTCTGCGAAAAGCAGTTGAAGCAGAGGGTGGCTCTATGAACACTTTTTTCGAACCTGCTTTTTATCTGTTGCTGAATTTACCTCTGTTTGATGAAGAATACTAATTCAATTTTGGAAGGAAATGATTCTATGGCACGCATACTCATTGTAGAAGATCAGAAGATCATGCAGAAATATTTCGAGTTTATTATTTTACAGGATCCGGATTTAAAGCTCGTAGATACTATTTCAGATGCCCGTGAAGCCATAAAGATCTGCAATTATTCTGTCATCGATCTGGTTCTGATGGATGTGCAGACCTTTCATAACCATGACGGCCTGTCTGCCGGAAAGGCAATCAGAGAAGAGCATCCTGGAACCAAAGTACTCATTGTAACTTCTCTGATCGATCCTAAAGTTCTGGAAAGAGCTAAGACCGGATGCGCAGACAGTCTCTGGTACAAAGATCATGGGGAAGATGAAATACGTGATGTGATACACAGGACTCTTAATGGAGAACATGTTTTTCCGGATGTGACCCCGGACGTAGAACTGAACTGGATCACCAGCGGTGAGATCAGTCCACGACAGTTAGAAATGCTCCGGCTATATATCTGTGGTATGTCCTATTCCGAAATTGCAAAAGAAATGAACTGTACCACTTCCGGAGTACGCTGGAACTTTCAGGAAATGATTGCAAAAGCCGGATACAACTGCAAAGAGGATCTGATTGCTGCTGCATTAGAAAGTAAATTAATAGTTACCACGCTAAAATAAACCAAAGAGAGGAGATGACATCATGAAGAAAAAATTAATTGCAATATGCCTCAGTGCTTTGATGCTTACTTCTGTTACCTCCGTAAACTGTATGGCGGAAAATCCATACCCTGATGAAGAATCTTACAGCGAATCCAGTTTTGCTATTTTACAGGATATTCTTCGAGAAAATGACTGTCAGACAGGAATCGCTTTTCTGGGGTATATCGGATACGATGCCACAACCGAAGAAATTCTGGATTATACAAACCAAGAGGATTATGTTGCATCTTATCCGTTTCTTAAAAATGGTACCATCGTGGATGCGGGTGGTTATGAAGTCTTTGCGATCGTTCCGGCTTCGGACTGGTCGATCAGCGTATACGCCTCTGAGATGACCGAAGATGCCGTCTACAAAGATTATCTGGATTTCCCGTTATATGAGGGTTCACCTGATGAAGTGATCATTCTCCGATGCAACCTGAGTGAGATTTATTCAAACACAATGGTCACATCCAAAGAAGGCAATATGAGCGTTTCCTACCGTCCTTCCATTTCTTTGAAAGACGGCCACCTGGCAGAAGAACAGCGTTGCTACGATTTTTCAATCTACTACGATTTCGACTATGGACATAATGGTTCTGACAACTGTATGGAAAGCAATCTTCCTGAAGATTATTATGAGGATTATTACAGTGATACAGTACAAAACGCTTATGAACTTCTCTGTTCAACTGATGAGGTCAGCTACTATCTGGGGCTGGGATTCTTTGTATGGTATACCGGAAACAAAGATATGATCGATGACAAAGAATGCAGAGTATTCGTTCTCGGAAAAGACCTGGACGATCATATCGAAGTCAAAAATCATTACGCAGTCAGTGATAATCAGGTATATTACCTTGATGTGATTGAAAATACCTGGAATATTCTTGGATCCGGATAATGTAATTCCTACTTCACAATACCATAATGCTTCCTGATTCTTGAGTTTATACATTCTTGAGTTTGTACCCTTTTTGGCTTGAATTCCTTTTGTAAAGCATATATAATAGGAATACTGTGAAGAAATGTCGCTGCGATAAATTTTGTTGCGAAATTTTCTTCATGTAACCAGTTATATAACAACCTTCGAAAGGAAAACTATGAGAAAATTAGCATTGCGCGATGAAATACTTCTGCAGATTGATAAAGCTGCCCGTTACATCGGTGGTGAAGTCAATGCAGTTATAAAAAACAAAGAGGATGTCGATATCCGTTTT
>OOCB01004945.1_pt1 | contig 10448 bp, 8 predicted proteins | sample 1671351 | NCBI WGS metagenome assembly OOCB01 (sample SAMN06348148, study PRJEB24527) | human gut metagenome | biome: human gut; feature: ankylosing spondylitis patient; material: feces | host: Homo sapiens | place: China | collected 2015-10
CGGCGACCGCAGGTGCGGCGACTGCGGGTGCGGCAGTTTCCGGTTTGCCGGCGGCTGGTACGGGCTGCTTGTTGGCAGGCGCGGGGGATTCCGACGGCTTCTCATCCTTCACGGCAGCGGGAACCTCGGCTTTTTCCACGGGGGATTCCTGTTTGTCGTCAGACTTTGGAATGGGGGTGAAATCCATCGGCACAGCGGGGATGTCGCTGTATTTCGCGTTGCGCGCGCGGTCGAGTTTCTCGATGATACCTGCCTTGGAAATGCCCGCGCCGAGCTGCACGCCCATGGCCTTGGCAACCTTGCGCAGCTCCAGCACCGTCAGCTGACTAAAATCTTGATTCTTCCATTCGGACATAGCTTGAAAAAGCCTCCTTGCTCTCCCAAATCTCTGTAATCTATATTATCCGTTACGGCTGTTCATTGCGGGCGACGATGAAGTCGCGGTGCACTGCCTGCTCGACGAAATGCGAAAAGTCATCATACGGCGGCTCGGTCAGCGGCGTGAAGCCTGCGTTTTGCAGCAGCGTCAGCAGCGTATCCTTGCGCAGCGTCAGCGTGTTGAAGGAAATAGCCGCCGCGCCGCCGGGTTTGAGCGCCCGACGCCACGCGGGGAGGATGCGCTCCAGCAGCTTGGGGAAGCTCTCCGCCTTTTTCCCGTTCTGCGGCGCGTGCTGCACGCCATAGGGAAGGTCACAGACGAGCAAATCCGCCGGCCGCTTCTTCAGCAGGTCGCCGACAAGCCCGCTGTCCCCCTCCGCCAGCATCAGCGTGCGCACATCATCCGCCGCGAAATGCTCCTTCGTGTCACTGAAGGTGTATTCGGCAATCGGCACGGCGGTCTTTTGCAGCGTGCGGCTGCTCTGCGCGAGGCGGTGCTTCAGGCGGTGGAATTGCAGATAATTGCTGAAATAATCCGCCGCTTCCTTCAAATCCTTGCGGTCTATGTCGAGGCAGACGGCGTTCATGCCGTTTTGCAGCGCGACGAAGCCGGTTGTGCACTTGCCGCACATGGGGTCAAGCACGGTCAGCGGCTGGTCTGCAAGGGCGAAATCACTCGCGGCACGGGCGCAGTTCATCATCATATGGGTGAACGCGGCGCTCGTTTTGCCCTTGTACTTCAAAATCTCCGAGAGGTCGTCGGGCAGATAGGCAGTGCGCGGCCAATCCAGCGGGCGCAGCAGACCGCCATCCACGCACTCGAAGAGCATCAGACGTGTGCTGTGCGTGCCAAGCAGCGCAAGGGCTTCAGGAGTCAGCGCCTTCGCAGAGAAAGTCAGGCATGGTACGCCGCCGATGGTCGTCACCTGCGTTTCAGCGGGCAGGGAAAGCGCGCACAGCAAACAGGTCAACTCGGCTTGACCAAGTTTGACCTGCGCGTCACGGTAGCGGATATTCGCGTGTGGGGCTAACTGCAAGCAAAATTGCATAGAAGAAACATACTCCTTAGCGCAGTAAAATCAGGGTATCAAAAAAGGCACACAAAAAAAGAATAATGATGTAAAAAATCAGCCAGCAGGGACGTAAAGTGCAAAATCACCATATAGAAAGGCATGAGAAACCTGCTGTTGCCAATAGTATAGCAAAATACACGCGATTATGCAAGGGGCGATAGGAAAGATTTTTCTTATTGCGGAATTCGGAATTAAAAAAGAAAACCCCTTCCGAGGAAAAACCTCGAAAGGGGAATGCCATTGCGCACAATCAGCACATTCGTGGCGAAGGGCAAAGAACCCTTACAGCCGGACCATTGAGAAATGCCGCGGGGCAATGATGACAAAAGTCATCAATACTTGCGCTTGCGGGCAGCTTCGGCCTTCTTCTTGCGCTTGACGCTGGGCTTTTCGTAATGCTCACGCTTACGAACTTCCTGAATCACACCACTGCGGGCGCACTGACGCTTGAAGCGCTTCAGAGCACTCTCCAGGGATTCATTCTCACGGACGCGTACCTCGGACACTGTTATCCCTCCTTTCGCTCATCTCGCCTTGACATCAGCCACATAGACAGACGGATGGCGAACCGTATAGCTATTATAGCAAAAGATGATGCGCACGTCAATGCCTAATTGCAAATTTCCGAAAAAAATCTCCTGAAAAATTGCGGATTTACGCGTTGCGGACGATGCTTTCCAGCACATTGACCATTGCTTCCATCGCCTCGACGGTAATCATTTCCTTTCTGCCATGGAAATTATAACCGCCGGTGGAGAGATTCGGGCAGGGCAGCCCCATGTAGGACAGGCGCGCGCCGTCCGTGCCGCCGCGGATGGGGGAGATGATGGGGGTCACGCCGTTTGCCTCAAACGCCGCTTTCGCCTTCTCCACCACGTCCATGTGCTGCTCCATGATTTCGCGCATGTTGCGATAGCTGTCGCGGATGACGCACTCGAACGTCCCCACGCCCCACTTCTGGTTCAGGTAGTCGGTAATCTGCTGCACGGTCGCCTTGCGCGCGTCGAACTTCTGCGCGTCGTGGTCGCGGATGATGTACTGCAGCGTCGCCAGTTCCTCGTCGCCCTCCATGTGCATCAGGTGGTAGAAGCCCTCGTAGCCGCAGGTGTGCGCGGGCGTTTCCGCCGGGGGCAGCATGCTGTTCCACTCAATGGCCATCAGCAGGGCGTTGCGCATCTGGTTCTTCGCGCTGCCGGGGTGGATGTTCACGCCGTGTACCTTGATGGCGCACGACGCGGCGTTGAAATTCTCGTACTCCAATTCGCCCAGCGCGCCGCCATCCACCGTGTAGGCGTAATCCGCGCCGAAGCCCGCCACATCGAAGTGATCCGCGCCGCTGCCGATTTCCTCGTCCGGCGTAAAGCCGATGCACACCGTGCAGTGCTCCGGCGCATCGGGGGCGGTCAGCCGCTTGCACAGCGCCATAATTTCCGCCACGCCCGCCTTATCATCCGCGCCCAGCACGCTGTCGCCGCTGGTGACGATCAGCTCCTGCCCCTGCAAGTCCTTCAGGAACGGGAAGCCGTCGATGACCACGCCGTTTTTGAGCGTGATGGCGCTGCCGTCGTAGTGTTCGATGATGACGGGGTGCGTCGGGCCCTTCACGCCGTCGGATGTATCCATATGCGAAATCAGCCCGACTTTCGCCGGATGATTGCCCTTGGCGGGAATCGTCGCGTACACATAGCAGTGGTCGTCAACGCGGGCGTTTTCGATGCCCATTGCGTGCAGCTCGTCCACCAGCATTTTTGCCAGCACCCACTGGTTCGGCGTGGACGGGCAGGTGCCGCTCGTCTCGCTGGAGGTCGTTTCAATCTGGACATACCGCAGGAAATTTTCTTTGACGTTGGACATGGGAAACCCTCCTTATATAATGTAGATTTTGTGGATGATGTGGATTTTTGCCGTCGCTGACCGGGCTTGGCGTTTCACAACGGCGAAAGCGCTTTATTCCGCGTGATGATGCAGCGCCGCGAGCGCCGTTTGAATCCCATCCACCGCCGCGGATACGATGCCGCCCGCGAACCCTGCGCCTTCGCCCGCCGGGTACAGCCCATCCACCCGCTCCGCCATCAGCGTCTCCCGATTTCGGGGCAAACGCACCGGCGACGACGAGCGCGTCTCCACGCCTGTCAGCAGCGCATCCGGATGCGCAAAGCCATGCAGCTGCCCATCCATCCGCCGAATGCCGAACTTCAAGTCCTCGATGATGAAATCAGGCAGGCACGCGCGCAAATCCGCCGGCACAACGCCCGGACGGTAGGTCGGCAGCACGTCGCCAAGGCGCGCCGTGGCGCGGTCGTGCAGCAAATCCTCCACACGCTGCACCGGCGCTTTGTACCCGCCGCCGCCAAGCCGGAATGCTGCCTGCTCAATGCTCCGCTGCCACACGAAGCCCGCCAGCGGGTGATCATCGCCAAAGTCCTCCGGACGCACGCCCACCAGCAGCGCGCTGTTCGCGTTTTCGCCCGCGCGCGCGTGGTAGCTCATGCCGTTGACGCACAGACCATCCGGCTGACTTGCCGCCGCAATCACCTCGCCGCCCGGACACATGCAGAAGGTGTATGTTCCGCGGCCGTCGGGCGTATGGACGGCGAGCTTGTAGTCCGCCGCCTTCAGCGCGGGGTGCGTCCAGCATTTGCCGTATTGGCTCTGGCTGATGAGCGCTTGCGGATGCTCAATGCGCACACCCATGGCGAATGGCTTCTGCTCCATGCGCACGCCCTGCCGGAACAGCACCTGCATGGTGTCGCGCGCGCTGTGACCGATGGCGAGAATCACCGTGTCGGTGCGGATTTCCTGTGTTTCGCCGCCGCAGAGCACCGTGATGCCCTCTATGCTTTCTCCGCGCATCATCAGCCCGGTCAGGCGCGTGTCAAACCGCACTTGACCGCCCAGCTGGATGATTTCCTGCCGCATCGAGCGTACAACGCCCTTGAGCAAATCCGTGCCGACGTGCGGTTTTGCGATGTACAGGATGTCCTCCGGCGCGCCGTGATCGACGAAGGTTTGCAGCACCGTGCGAATCAGCGGTGATTTCGTGCCGGTGGTCAGCTTGCCGTCGGAGAACGCGCCCGCGCCGCCCTCGCCGAACTGCACGTTGCTTTCCGGGTCGAGGATGCCCTGCTCCTGCATCATCTGCACGGATTTTGTGCGCTCCTCGACGGGCTTGCCGCGCTCGATGAGAATCGGCTGCACACCCGCGCGTGCTAATGTCAGCGCAGCAAACAGCCCCGCCGGGCCAGCCCCGACGACAACGGGCGGATGCTCGAACCGCGCTTTCGGCAGCGTCGGCGCCTTGGGGAAGGTGAACGGCGCCGCAACACCCGGCTTGAGCCTCGCGAGTACCTTCGTTTCATCCTTCAGCGTCACCGCGACGCTCAGGACGAAGTGCACATCCGCCTTGTCGCGCGCATCGACCGCCTTTTTGAGCAGCACGACGCTTTTGAGCTGCTCCGGCGCACATTTCAGCTTGCGGAGAATCAGCGCATTCAGCGTTTCAGGGGTGAAATCGAGGGGGAGGGAGAGAGAATCGAGACGAAGCATGGGGAACTCCTTTGTTTAATGCGGAATTAGGCACGCCGTCCCCCGGATCAACACGCGGGCACAGCATGAAGATGTGACCAGCTGAATCGCGCGAAAGGGTCAAGGGACGAAGTCCCTTGTGGAGTCCAGAGGCAAAGCCTCTGGTGGGGGTTAGGGGCAACGCCCCTCGTCTCTCCCTTTACATCGCTTCCGTCCGCTGCACAACGCCGCCGTGACCGGGGAAAAGCAGGTAGCCTTTGCCGTCCAGCATGGCGAGGACGGCGCGGAGAATCGCGTGGTAGCGCGGGGAATCGACGTTCACGCTGCGGGCGAGGTAGGGGGCAAGGCGGTCGAACTCCTTCTGCGGCGGGGTCATGTTGTGGGGGTTGATGTAGTCGTCGCCCGTGAATGCCACGCGGTGCACGGGGTCAATCAGCATCGTTTCGCCCGGCACATGCCCGCCGTTCCCTTGTAGGACGTTAAAGCGCATGTCGCCGAAGAGAAATGCGCCAATCGGGCTGATGGGCTGCTCGTCATCGCCGTGGGACGTGTTCAGGATGCGCAGGCGGTTCAGCGGCGGCACGGCGTATTCCGTAATCAGCTTGTTCAGCCGATAGTAGGGCAGCCCCGTCGCGCTGGCTTCCCGCGGGGATGGCAGCCCCAGCGATTCGTTCGCGAAGCAGTCCGCCGTCCGCTGGCTGCACCAGATGACCGGCATACTTTCCGCAAGCCCCGTGTGGTCGGAATCTGAGTGGGTCAGCAGCATTTCGCGCTTCCGCTCGTCAAAATCAGGAAAAATCGTCCGCAGCTGCCGCAAGGTGTAGCGCGCACAGCACCGGAAGCCGCTGTCAATCACCAGCAGCGCCCGCGTTTTCACGTCCTCCAGCACGGTGATGTTGCTCCCGAACGGCGGCTCCAGCACAACCGCCCGAACTTGCTCCGTCAGCGGCACATGCGTCACGCGGCACTCGTACGCCGCGCCGTTGTGCTCCGCCACGAAGCGCGCAAAGCGGTTGATGTACTCAAACGTCTTGCTCGGCGGCTCGTTCCGCTCGTCCAGCTCCTGCATGATGAGGTTCGCGTAATAGGTGAACTCGTTCGTCTGCTCCTGCGTCAGGCGCAGAAGCCGGCGGATTTCCGACGCGAAGCGCAGGTAGAACACGGTTGTATCCAGCTTCTTTTCGCCGGAATCGTACGAGAGAATCTGCACCGGGCACAGCGCCGACAACTCCTGCAGCAGCGTATCCATCACGCCCGGCTCTTCGATGTACAGCCCCATTTTCAGCGACGCATGACCGCTGTCATTCGACTGGCTGGAAATATAGGAGATGTTGACGTGATGGCGGTTCAGCACTTCCAGAATCGGCACGACCGCGCCCGGATGATCCGGCACATCGAACTGCGCCAGAATAATCTTCGCGTGCGGCACGGATTTGAGGAATCCCGCCTGATTCAGTTCGCCCTCGATGGCACTGAGCACCGCGTCGTCCGCCTCAACATCCAGAAACAGCGCGTGCGCATCCACTGCTTTGTTGTAGCTCACGCGCACGATGTTCCCTTGATGGCGCTCGATAATCCGGCTTGCCGCCAGAAACGCGCCGCACTGGTCGGGCATGTTCGTCATGAATGATTTTACCATGGATCAACAGCTCCTGTGGGGTAAAAATGGTTATTCCTCGTGCCAGCGAACCGCTTCGGGCATCCGAAACGCTTCCTCCGGGTAGTAGACTTTCGTCAGCTCCAAGCCGTGCGGCGGCGCGGTCACGCCCAGCGACAGGCGGTCAAGCGTCCGGAACGCCTCGGTGAAGGCGTCCGCGCTGCGCCGATGCAGGCCGATTTCGATGAGCGTCCCGGCAATGATGCGCACCATATTATATAGGAAAGCATCCCCTTCGACAAGGAGGATAATCTCGTCGCCCTGCACGGTCATTTCCGCCATGCGGATGGTTCGGATGGTCGTCTTCGCCGTGCCGCCGGACGCCTGATACGCGGCGAAATCGTGCGTACCAAGCAGTGTCGGAAAAGCCTGACGCATCGCGTCCACATCCAGCGGAACGGGAATGTGCGCGAACGTGTTCCGGCGGATGGCGCTGCCATGGCGGCTGTTCAGGATGCGGTAGGTGTAGCGCTTGCCGCAGGTCATGAAACGCGCATGGAAGCCGTCCGGCACTTCGCGCCCCGCCTGCACGCGAATGTCGCGCGGGAGCATGGTGTTCAGCACGAACGGGTACTTTTCCGGCGGAATGCGGGAGGACGTGTCGAAATGCGCGCATTGCCCCAAGGCGTGTACGCCCGCGTCCGTCCGGCTTGCGCCTGTGATAGTGATTGCCTCGCCCGTCGCGCGGGTGAGCGCTTCCTCAATCAGCTGCTGCACCGCCAAGCCGTTATACTGCCGCTGCCAGCCGGAATACGCCGTGCCGTCGTACTCGATCGTCAGCAGAATCCGCCGCGCCATCAGAGGATTCCCCCGATGTGCGACACGACGACGCCTTCCAGCACAATCAGGAGCATCAGCGCAAGCACCGCGCCGCCGGCGATGTAGTCGTTTTTCGTAATTTCCAGCTTGCGCAGGCGCGTGCGGTTCTCGCCGCCGTGGTAGCAGCGGGCTTCCATCGCCATTGCCAATTCACCCGCGCGGCGGAACGCGCTGACGAACAGCGGCACCAGCAAGGGAATCATCGCTTTCGCACGGGCGAAGAGGTTGCCCGTCTCAAAATCCGCACCGCGCGCCATCTGCGCCTTCATAATCTTGTCCGCTTCCTCCATCAGCGTGGGGATGAAGCGGAGCGCAATGGACATCATCATTGCCAGCTCGTGCGCGGGAAAGTGGAAGCGCTTGAGCGGCGATAAAAGCAGCTCAATGCCGTCGGAGAGCGCAATGGGGGAGGTCGTCAGCGTCATCAGCGACGTGCCGAGGACGAGGAAGACAAGGCGCAGAGAGTAATGCACCGCCTGCGTCAGCCCTTCGCGGGTGATGTGGATAATCCACCAGTCGATGAGCGGGGTCGTGCCATTGGAGAAGAACAGGTTCAGCACAAACGTCAGAATCAGGATGATGCGCAGGGGCTTGATGCCCTTCATCAGCATCTTGAAGGGGACATTCGAGCATTTCGCCGCCCAGTAGAGGAACGCCAGCACCAGCGCGTACCCGATGAGCGAATGCACCATGAACACCGCGACAATCATCAGGATGGTTAGAAGGATTTTTGTGCGCGGGTCAAGGCGGTGGACGAAGCTGTCAACGGGGTAATACTGCCCCATGGTGATGTTCAGATTCATTTCGCCGCCTCCTTTTCCTGCTTTTCTTTCCACAAACGAAGCAGATGGTCGTGCAGCTCCTCCTGCGTGAACAGGTCGTCGGGCAGTTGAAGCCCAGCGGCGCGCAGGCGACCGCACAATTCCGCCGCTTCCGGCACACCCAGCCCGATGGAGCGCATCAGGTCAGCTTGGCGGAAGACATTGCGCGGCGAGTCAGTCAGCACCAGTTCGCCTTTGCTCATCACAATCATGCGCGTCGCCAGCCGGGCGCAGTCGTCCATGCTGTGGCTGACCATGACGATGGTCACGCCGCCCTCGCGGTGCAATTCCTGCAGCATCCCCAGAATGCGCTCGCGGCCGCGCGGGTCAAGCCCGGCAGCGGGTTCGTCCAGAATCAGCACCTTCGGCTCCATCGCCAGCACGCCCGCAATCGCCACGCGGCGCATCTGTCCGCCGGAGAGGTCGAACGGGCTGCGTTCGGCGTACTTGTCGTAGTCCAAATGCACATGCGCCATGGCGCGGCGCACGCGCTGGTCGATTTCTTCCTCCGACAGCCCTTGGTTCTTCGGGCCGAACGCAATGTCCTTGGCAATCGTCTCTTCAAACAGCTGATATTCCGGGTACTGGAACACCAGCCCGACTTTCTGCCGGATGCGGCGGCGGTCGACGTTCTCGCCGTTCATGTCCTCGCCGTCGACGAGCACCTGCCCGCTGGTGGGCTTGAGCAGTCCGTTCAAATGCTGCACCAGCGTCGATTTGCCGCTGCCCGTGTGCCCGACGATGCACACAAATTCGCCGTCCTCAATCGTCAGCGACACGTCATGCACGGCGGTTGCCTGAAAAGCGCTGCCGGCGCTGTATGTGTGGGTCAAGTGCTTTACTTCGAGGGACATAGCAGCGTCAGCACCTCCTTGGTCATTTCGTCAACGGTCAGGATGTTCCCCGGCAGGGGCATCCCGTCCCGGCGGAGCGAATCCGCCAATGCGGTCATGTGCGGCACGTCAAGGTGCAATTCGCGCAGGGTATCCACCTGCGGGAACACTTCGCGCGGCGTGCCGGACAGCGCTACCTCACCCTGATTCATCACGATGATGCGGTCTGCCTGCGCCGCTTCTTCCATGAAGTGGGTAATCCACACGACGGTGATGCCCTTTTCGCGGTTGAGACGGCGGATGGTGGACAGCACCTCCTGCCGCCCGGACGGGTCGAGCATGGCGGTGGATTCATCCGCGATAATGACGGACGGCTGCATGGCCAGAATGCCCGCAATGGCGATGCGCTGCTTCTGTCCGCCGGAGAGCATATGCGGCGCGGCTTCGGCGAACTGGCTCATGCCAACCGCTTGAAGCGCCGCGTCGATGCGCGGAATCATCTCTTCGCGGGGGATACCAAGGTTCTCCAGTCCAAACGCGACATCCTCCCGGACGACGGTCGCGACAAGCTGGTTATCAGGGTTCTGGAAAATCATCCCTGCCTTCTGGCGGATTTCCCAGAGCTCCTCGTCGCTTTGGGTATCCATGCCGCAGACGGTGATATGCCCTTCTGTGGGCAGATAGAGGGCATTGAGGAGCTTTGCGAGGGTGGATTTGCCGGAGCCGTTATGGCCGAGGACAGCGAGAAATTCGCCCTCGTGGACTTGCAGGGAGACATGGTGGAGAGCGGGTTCAGGGGCCTCCTCATAGGTGAAGGAAACGTCCTGAACGTCGATGCATACATTCATGGTGATAACTCCTTTTCGGGGTGGAAAGTGAAACCGGGTTTTATTTTAGCACTAATAAGGTAAAAAAGCAATTAGGAATTAGGAAGGGAAGGGAAAAAGGGCGGAGCAGCACGCGGAAGAAGTAAGAAAGAGAGCTCAACTCAATCGCGCGAAAGGGGTCAAGGGGAAAATTTCCCCTTGCAGGGTCAAGGGACAGCGTCCCTTGTGGGGTTTGGGGCAACGCCCCAACTGTTTTTCGGGCGACCAATTCCAAGGAAACCGCCAACAAAGGCGCAGGCAGCGAAGCGTCCCTGCCAGTAACTTTGCGCGTCCGCAGACGCGCCCCCCAAGCCGCTCTACCAACCTTCTGCACATTGTCGCGCCAAATGGGCGCGACCGAGTTGCTGGTCTTTCAGACATAGCGGCTCTTTTCCGAAACGCAGGGATTTCGCTCCTGCGGGAGCGAGGGGGGGGCTTTGTGCTCGCCCCCTCCACCCCTTCGCAGTGCACACTCC
>OOCB01004951.1_pt1 | contig 10431 bp, 8 predicted proteins | sample 1671351 | NCBI WGS metagenome assembly OOCB01 (sample SAMN06348148, study PRJEB24527) | human gut metagenome | biome: human gut; feature: ankylosing spondylitis patient; material: feces | host: Homo sapiens | place: China | collected 2015-10
TCCGCCCCGCCACCTGCATCTCCGCCCCCAGGGCGGAGATGCGCACCGCCCGGACCCAGCCGCCCCGGCGGCGCAGGGCGGCATAGTGGCCCAGCTCGTGGCACAGAGCCGCCAGCAGCACCGCCCCCAGCACCTCCGGCGACGACAGCCACACAAATACCGCCAACAGCGCCGGGGCCCCCGGCGACACCCGGATCCGGGTCCGCTCAGGGGGCCGCATAGTAATAGATGGGATTCACATACACCCCGTCCTTATGGAGCTCGAAGTGCAGATGGGGCCCGGTGGCGTTGCCGGTATGGCCCACCTCCGCGATGGGATCCCCGGGCCGCACCTGCTGGCCGGAGGAGGCGTTGATGCGGCTGCAGTGGGCATACAGGGTGACAAAGCCCCCGGGGTGCTGCACCGTCACATAATTGCCCAGCTCCGCGCTGTCCCCCACCGCCGTGACGGTTCCGGCGGCAAAGGCCGTGATCACTGCCCCCTCATCGGCGGCGATGTCCAGGCCGTAGTGGAACTGCTGCCCGCCGCCGTTGGGGTCCTGTCGATAGCCGAACCGGTCCGTCACCGGCCCGGTCAGCGGGTTGGCATAGGCAAAGCCCAGCACCTGCTGGGTCAGACACACGTCCCCCGGGGTGTTCTCCGCCGTATAGGCCGCCGGGTCCGCCGCGTCCTGAGGAACCGTGACCCCGGTATCCTGGGGGCCGAACACCGCCGTGTAGGCGTCGTTCAGCGCCTTCCCCACGGCGCCCTGGCCGGATACCGCCCGGCCCACGGCGGAAAACGCCGCCCGGAAGTCCGTCTGCCCGGCCATCAGGTCCAGCAGCCTGTCCCGGTACCGGTCCATAGCCGACGGGGCCGTGATCTTCACCACCACCACCGCCAGCAGAAGCACCGCACTGACGGCCAACTGGGCCAGGCGGCGGTCCCATGACCGGGAGGCGGGCTGTTCCCGCTTGCCCCGGGGCGGAGGCGGCGTCCGGCGCCGCCGGGCGGGCCGCGGTCTGTCTGTCATAGCGCATTCCCCCTTTTTGGAGCAGTGTATGCCCCCGGCGGCAGGGATAGAACCGAAAACCGCGTCAACCTCAGCCTGCTGGCCAGTACCATCGCCGGCGATCCCGCCGACGGCACCATCTCCGGCATCGCGCCCCAGGCGCAGCTGGTGGTCATGAAGGTGTTCGGCGACAACTCCACCGGCGCGGCAGAGGACGACATCCTGGCCGCCCTGGAGGACTCGTGAAGCTGGGCGTGGACGCCGTGAACCAGAGCGTGGGCGCTGTCAGCAGCCACACCTTCAGCAAGCTGACCACCGGCCACACCATCCGGGCCGAGTTCGAGCCCATCACCTTCACCGTCACCTTCGTGGACGGCATCACCGGCGAGACTCTGGACACCCAGACCGTGGCCTACGGCAAGGACGCCGCTGCCCCCCAGGCTCCCCAGCACGAGGGCTATACCTTCTCCGGCAGGGATGCTGCCTTCACCAACGTCCGCAGCGGCCTGACTGTCACCGCTCAGTACGACAAGAACAGCGAGCCCACCACTCCGGACCAGCCTGAGCCCGGCCAGCCCAATCAGCCGGACCAGCCCGACCAGCCCGACCAGCCGGACGATGGCAAGCAGGCCGACAAGCCCGCCACCAGCGACAGCTTCTCTGCCGGTTGGCTGGCCCTGACCCTGTTCAGCGGCGCTACGGCCGCCTGCATGGTCCTCCTGCGCAGAAAGAAAGCTGACTGATTTCCTTTCCCCCTATAGGCAGAACCCCCGCAGCCGGTGGGCTGCGGGGGTTCTGCCCGTTGCGAAGGTGTTCCCTCCAAGCCGCTGCCGAGGGCAGCAGGCCCTACGGGCTTGGCTCTCCCTCTGGGAGAGCTGTCACCGAAGGTGACTGAGAGGGCCTGATGGGCGGGGCCCATGTCTGCCCACCGTCGTGCCAAACGCAAAAAAGCAGCCTTTCGGCTGCTTTTTTGCTATTTCTCATGTAAATTCAGAACAAACCGGGGATGTTCAGCCCGCCGGTGAGAGCGCCCATGGCGGACTCCATGGCCTCCTCCGCCTGGCGCAGAGCCTCGTTGACGGCGGAGATCACCAGGTCCTGCAGCATCTCCACGTCCGCCGGGTCCACGGCGTCGGGCTGGATGGTCAGGGCCGTCAGCTGCTTCTTGCCGGACACGGTGGCCTGCACCGCGCCGCCGCCCACGGAGGCGGTGAAGCTGCTCTCCTCCACGTTCTTCTGGGCGCTTTCCATCTCCTGCTGCATCTTGGCCAGCTTCTGCTGCATTTGCTGCTGCTGGCGCATCATCCCGGCGCTGCCGCCGAACCCGTTGCGGGCGCTGTATCCCTTAGCCATGGTCGAAATCTCCTTTATAATACTGATTTAATATCGTGCGATCACTTGATTTTGAAATTTTCCAGCTGGCGGCCCTGGGCGGCCACCTCGTCCAGCTTGTCCGGGACCTTTTCCGCCGGAGGCTCCTCCCAGGGGGGCGTCTGCTCCGGCTCCGGGGCTTTCTCCAGGGGCTTCTCCGGCGCTTTTTCTGTCACTTTTTCCGGCTTGGGCCGGGGCTTGGCGGGCTTTTTCCCCGCCGGGGCGCCGCCTACCGTCAGCGCCACCCGGATGGTCTGCCCCTCGGCGGCGGAGGCCACCTCCTGCAGCACGTGCAGCACCGTGTTGTTGTTCAGGGAGTCCCGGACGAACTCGTTCTGGCAGTACAGCGTCAGGCAGTCGCCGTCCACCGCTCCCTGGACCATGTTCAGAAACACCCGGTGGTTCACCGCCAGGCGGCCCTTGCAGTGCTCCTTCATGGCGTCCCACTTGCCGGTGTCGCCCACCACGGCGGCAGACTTTGCCGCCACAGGCTTCCGGACCGGTCTGGCGGCAGGGCGAGCCGCAGGCGGTTCCTCGTCCGGTATATCGTATACCCGCTCCCGTCCGCCGGGTTCCTCCGGCAGGGGCGGCTCCTCCGGCATAGGGGGCCGGTCATCGCTTGGCACGTCCCGGCTTGTCCCGGCGCTGTCCCGGGACAAAGGGGCGGTTTTGGGGGACGTCCCGGCGGTTTGCGGGACAGTTTTTACCGGTATTCCGTTTGCAACCTGATCTTCCAGACGGTCGATCCGCTGGCTCAAAGCCGTCAGGTCGCCGGACAGACTTTCGTCACACAGCCGCAGCAGACACAGCTCCGCATCCGTCCGGGGCTGGAAGCTGTCCCCCAGCCCGGCGCAGCAGGACTGCAGCGTCTCCGTCAGATACAGAAACCGCCGCATGGGCTGGCTGCCGGAAAGGGACCTCAGGGTCTTGGTATCGTATATGCCCGTCAGCAGGGCGGCGGCCCCGTCGGGGGCGGCCTTGAGAATGGTCATGTCCCGGGCCAGGTCCCCCAACTCCCCCAGCATGGCGGCCACGTCCTTGCCGCCCCGGTACAGCCCGTCCAGCCGGGTCAGAGCCCCGGCGGCGTCCCGCCGCAGGATGCAGTCCATCAGCTCCACCGTCTGGACGCTGCCGGCCAGGCCCAGAATATCCAGCACCGCCCGGCTGTCCAGCTGGCCCTGGGCCACCCGGCACTGATCCAGCAGGCTCAGGGCGTCCCGCAGGGCGCCGTTGGCCATCCGGGCCAGAATCTCCGCCCCGTCGGGAGTCAGGTCGATCTGCTCCGCCCGGGCGATCTCCAGCAGGTGCTTTTCCATATCCCGGGGCAGAATGCGCTTGAAGGTGAAGCGCTGGCACCGGGAGAGAATGGTGGCCGGGACCTTGTGCAGCTCCGTGGTGGCCAGGATGAACATCAGGTGCTCCGGCGGCTCCTCGATGGTTTTCAGCAGGGCGTTGAAGGCCTGGGTGGACAGCATGTGGACCTCGTCGATGATATAGACCCGCTTTTTCAGCACCGTGGGGGTGTATACCGACTCGCTGAGCAGCTCCCGGATGTCGTCCACCCGGCTGTTGCTGGCGGCGTCCAGCTCCGTCACGTCCAGCAGGGAGCCGCTGTCGATGCCCCGGCAGGCCTCGCACTGGTTGCAGGGGGCCCCGTCCTCCGGGTGCAGGCAGTTGACGGCCTTGGCCAGGATCCGGGCGCAGGTGGTTTTGCCGGTGCCCCGGGTGCCGGTGAACAGATAGGCGTGGGCCGTGCGGCCCTCGGCCACCTGGCGCTGGAGGGTGCCGGTGATGTGGTCCTGGCCCACCACCTGGGAAAACGTCTTGGGCCGCCATTTGCGGTACAGTGCCTGATACATGAAGCAGCCCTCCCTTTGCGTTTGCGTAAAAATAAAACTCCTCCGCTGCCAGCCGCGGGGCCGGTGGACTCGCGGCACATGGATGATCCCTCTTAATGCTGCTCGGTTCCCCGCCTGACATGATTCGTGGGTATCCATTGCGCGAGACCGGCTCCGCAGCTGGCGGCGGAGGAGTCGTCATAGGAGTATTTTATCACATTTCCCCTCGGTTGGCAACAGGAAATTTGCAGCCGAAGAAATCGCCGAAGCGCCGCCCGCGGTGGAAAAAGCGAGGCGATTTCGAGGAAGCGCCCCGGCTGGCGGGCATGATAGTGACCGGCAACCGGCTGGCACGACAGTGGTATCATCGTTGACAGAGCGCTTTGTAGGGGCCAACGTCCTCGGTGGGCCGCTGTTGGGGGAAAATCCCCAGTTTATGGCGCAAACGGGCCGTTTTCCCGGCTATCCACGGCGTATTCAAACAGCGTCTGCCGGTAGACGGCGGCAAAATAGCCGCTGCGCGCGTAGGCGTCCGGGTACTGCCCCTCGATCCATCCCAGCAGATCCTGCAATTGCAGCATGACCGCCGCCTGGTGCTTGCAGCAGCCGCTGCAGAAGCAGGAGCAGACCAGACGGCTGATTTCTCCGTTTTCCCAGGCAAACTCCACCTCATAGGGAGCCGTGCCCTCCACAAGGGCGTACCCCGCCCGGCCGTCCAGGCTGATATAGCGGACCAGTCCGCGCTTGTAGTAGTCATATCCCCGCTGGAACATGGCATCGCTGGCCCACAGCTCATCCAGGGAGAGTGCTTCGTCGTCCGCGCCGCTGGCAAACTCCTCCTCCGGGTCCGCAGGCGGCAGGAACCATCCGGCGGCCTGACAGGCCGGCAGAGCGCCGCGGTCAAAGGTAACCAGGTGGGAGCCCGCCGCGTAAAACAGCCCGTCCACAGCGATGTCCGCCACGGAAATCACTCGCTTATAGTCAGAGAGCCTGATTTTGAAGCTGTAGTTGACCTGGGTAACGCGGCCCCGCTGTCCGGCCAGCTTGCCGTCCACAAAGACCAGGTCGCCGGGCTTCAGGTCGAACCGGTCGTTGTAGTACGCCAGGCTCCGGTGGTTGGCAGCAAAATAGACCTGCACCACGGACCTTCTGGGGATAGTCCGTTCCGACTTATGGGCAGTCCCCGCTGAAAATTTGACACTGAACGCCATAGTATGCGCCCTCCTTTCCTCTTACGCGCCTATTATACGGCGCTGGGTGTCCCTAAAATCGGACTGCCGGACAACGGAGAAACCAATTGCATTCCATGTTTCGCAAAGCGGTGGGCCATCCGTTCTTATCCTCCGCCATTCGTGCATTAACTCCAAACTTAAATTTGATTCTTCAAGAAATATTTACAAATTTATGCTTCCATTTTTGTAATACATGTGTTATGCTAATGCTAACCTAAGATTTCAGGCTAAAATTCAAATTAACCAGAATCTTAATTTCGCTTGCGGCGCACATAAGCCCAGGCAATTGCACAAGGAGGAATCATCATGCCCGAATTCAAGCCCGGTGCGCGGCTGTCCAAGAAGCCGCCGCTGAACGAGCAGGAGCTCTATCAGATCGACGCCTACTGGCGCGCCGCCAATTACCTGACCGCATGCCAGCTGTATCTGCTGGACAACCCGCTGCTGGAGCGTCCGCTGCGCAAGAGCGACCTCAAGCAGACCATCGTGGGCCACTGGGGCACCTGCCCGGGCCAGAACTTCATCTATACCCATCTGGACCGGGTCATCAAGCGCAGCGACCTGGACATGATCTATCTCTCCGGCCCCGGCCACGGCGGCAACGCCATGGTGGCCCAGGACTGGCTGGACGGCAGCTATACCGAGGTCTATCCCAACATCACCCGGGACAAGGACGGCATGCAGAAGCTGTTCAAGCGTTTCTCCTTCCCCGGCGGTATCCCCAGCCATGTGGCGCCGGAGACTCCCGGCTCCATCCATGAGGGCGGCGAGCTGGGCTATTCCCTGGCCCACGCCTTCGGCGCCGTGGCGGACAATCCCGACCTGATCGCCGCCTGCGTGGTGGGCGACGGCGAGGCCGAGACCGGCCCCCTGGCCACCTCCTGGCATGGCAACAAGTTCATGAACCCCATCACCGATGGCGCGGTGCTGCCCATTCTGCACCTGAACGGCTTCAAGATCGCCAACCCCACCATCTTCTCCCGCATGAGCCACGAGGAGGTGGAGAGCTTCTTCCGGGGCTGCGGCTGGGAGCCCCGCTTTGTGGAGGGCGACGAGCCCATGCTCATGCACCAGCAGATGGCGGCGGCCCTGGACTGGGCCATCCGCGAGATCAAGCGCATCCAGCGGGAGGCCCGCAAGAGCGGCCAGGCCAAGCGGCCCCGCTGGCCCATGCTGGTGCTGCGCACCCCCAAGGGCTGGACCGGACCCAAGGAGGTGGACGACCTGCCGGTGGAGGGCTGCTGGCGGGCGCACCAGGTACCCATCTCCATGGGCGCCGACGCTGACCGGCACCTGGCCCAGCTGGAGCAGTGGCTGCGCTCCTATAAGCCGGAGGAGCTGTTCAACTCCGACGGTACGCCCGTGGAGCTGGTAGCGTCCTTCCCCCCTGCGGGCAATCGACGCATGGGTGCAAACCCCCACGCCAACGGCGGTCTGCTGCTGCGGGATCTGCGGACCCCCGATTTCCGGGACTATGCCGTGGACGTCACGGTTCCCGGCGGCGTGGAGGCCCAGGATATGTACGTTCTGGGCACCTATGTCCGGGACGTGATGAAGCTGAACATGGACGCCCGGAACTTCCGGATCTTTGCCCCGGACGAGACGGCCTCCAACCGCTTGCAGGCGGTGTTTGAGGTCACCGGCCGCCGCTTCCTGGACCAGCAGATCCCGGGCATCGACGACCATCTGGACCCCGACGGCCGGGTCATGGACTCCATGCTCTCCGAGCACTTCTGCGAGGGCTTCCTGGAGGGCTATCTGCTCACCGGACGTCACGGCTTCTTCGACAGCTATGAGGCCTTCATCCGCATTGTGGACTCCATGTTCGCCCAGCACGCCAAGTGGCTGAAGATGTGCAGCGAACTGCCCTGGCGGCACGACATCGCCTCCCTGAACTATATCCTGGCTTCCAACGTGTGGCAGCAGGACCACAACGGCTTCACCCATCAGGACCCCGGCTTCCTGGACCATGTGGCCAACAAGAAGGCCGACGTGGTGCGCATCTATCTGCCGCCGGATGCCAACTGCCTGCTCTCCTGCTTCGACCACTGCATCAAGAGCCGCAACTATGTCAACGTGATGGTGGCCAGCAAGCACCCCCGGCCTCAGTGGCTGACCATGGAGCAGGCGGTGAAGCACTGCACCCAGGGCATCGGTATCTGGGATTGGGCCTCCAACGACGCCGGGTGCGAGCCGGACGTGGTGATGGCCTGCTGCGGCGACACCCCCACCCTGGAGACGCTGGCTGCCGTCAGCATCCTGCGCCGGGAGCTGCCGGAGCTGAAGATCCGTGTGGTGAACGTGGTGGACCTGATGAAGCTGCAGCCCCATACCGAGCATCCCCACGGCCTCACCGACGAGGAGTATGACGGTCTGTTCACCAAGGATAAGCCCATCATCTTCGCCTATCACGGCTATCCCACCCTGGTCCATGAGCTGACCTATCGCCGCCACAACAAGAACCTCCACGTCCGGGGCTATAAGGAGGAGGGCACCATCACCACCCCCTTCGACATGCGCGTGCTCAACGACATCGACCGCTTTGACCTGGTCATCGACACGGTTCGCCGTCTGCCCCAGCTGGGCAACCGGGGCGCATACCTGGTCCAGAAGATGCAGGATAAGCTGGTGGAGCACCGGCAGTATATCCGGGACAACGGCGTGGACCTGCCGGAGGTCCGGGAGTGGAAGTGGGATCTGACCCCCGAAACGAAGTAAACCGGCGTTTTAAAACAGATTTTTTTCAAAGCAAAGGCGGGCCGCTGGCCCGCCTTTGCTTTTTATTCCGCCTTTCGGATGCCCCGCTGTGCGGTGGATACGCTGACCAGGGCAATCACAGCCAATGTGATGGCCAGGGCCCCGGCGCACAGGGCGACGGTCTGGCCGGTAGATACCTTCAGCGTCAGATCAGAGCCGGTCAGGGCCTGGATTTTGTCCGTGGCCCAGGACATCCCGGGGATGCTGACCGCCAACGCGATGACGGTTCCGGCGGCGGCCATCAGGGCCGAAGGCGTCCAGATTTGTCCCGCAATATCCCGGCGTTTCGCGCCCAGTGTCCACATGCGCAAGGCGGTTTTCCCTTCCTGCATGGGAAGCAGTACGCAGTACGCCGCCAGCACCACCGTCCAAAGGGCTAAACCCACCAGAAGCACCGTCCGGGACACCCGGGTGTAACCGTCCAGACTCTCCACGATATCGCTGTACCCCTGGTCATAGTAAGTCACCGTGCCGCCCAGGTCGTTTTCCTCCAACCGGGCCTCCATCTGGTCGATGGTGCCGTTTTGCAGAATCAGGCTGGACCACACGCCGTAGTTGCCGGTTACCGTCTGGCAGTTGACGCTTTTCTCCGGCACGAACACGCTGTTGGGGGTAAAGCTGGTGGGGGTAGTCACCCACTCGCTGCTCTGGCGGTACAGGCCGATGATGGTATATTCCGTCTCCTGCCGGAAGCCCTCCTGGGGCACGAACACAGACGCCCGGGGATTGCAGGACTCCTGAAACCGGGCATAGATCGGAGGAAGCCCCGGGTCATCCTCATACAGGGACAGGGGCAGGGAATCCCCTACGTTCAGACCGTTTTCCCGGGCCAGGGACTCGGAAATCAGGCACACCGCTGCTCCGGAGTCATACTCCGATTGGGAGAAGCTGCGGCCCTGGGTGACCATGGCGTTCCCGGCGGCGAAATCCGCCAGGGCCTCTACCTTTTCCACCGTCAGCACCGGCACGCTGTGGTTGGTGACGTCCAGTGCTTTCAGGGCCGTCTGCCAGGAGGCGGTGCCGTCCATGATCTCCCGGGCGGTGACGCCCTCCGGAAGCTCCTGGATAGATGGCAGGTCATAGCGGCCATAGTCCACCGTCTGCATCGTCCACAGGCCGGAATCCCCGTCCGGGGCCAGGGTTTCCATCATCCCGGAATACCGGACCACGTTGGTGCGCAGATGGTCCGTCGCGTTCATGGACAGGCTGAACACCTCCGCCCCGGTAGTGGGGTCCCGATAACCCAGGGCGTCCGGGGGCAGTTCCTGAAGCGTCTCGTCCAAAACCTGCTCCTCCTGGCGGGTCCTCTGGTCATAGCGGATCAGGTTGTTCTCAATGTCCAGGGACCAGGGGTTCAGCTTGACATTGGTCTGCCACAGAATTTCGGCGGCGATTCCGCATCGCTCCTCCCACTCCGTGTCGTCATAGGTGCAGGCCAGCAGCAGATATCGCTTCCCCGCCTCCGGCCGCATGGGGGCGTCCCCATCGCTGTAATACTGGGTGAATCGGATATCCGCCTGCCATCCGGTGGGGTCCCGCAGCCCCTGCTGCAAGCCGTACACCGCCTGCACCTGCCCGGATATGGACCATGTGGACTCAGAGTAGGACGCCCCCTCCTGTGGCCGGTCATGGCGCTCCAGAGCGTCCGTTACCAGAACTTCCAGAATAAAGTATGTATAGGGGGCGTCCGGGGCGGAGTCCATGGCCTCATCACCATTGTAACTGCGGAAATTGTACAGATCCAGCAGCGGTTTCAGGCCGGGGCTGTACCCGCTGACCAGGCCCACCCTGGGCCGGGACCGAATGATGCTCCAGTTCTGCTGTTCCGGCTGTTCCAGGAACCGGGCCGCTTCCCATGCGGCGGAGGCACTTGCGAGGGATGGGTCGGAATTCCCCGCCTGCTCGGCCCCACCGGTGACCACCGCCACGGTGGTGTAGGTCGCCTCCACCCCGGCCCGGGTCCGGGCTGCCGCCCAGAACTGTCCCCCGGACATGGCCAGAATCACCCCCGCCAGGGCCAGCAGCAGTGCGCCGAAGGCCGCCTTCACCGGCCGCCGGGTCAACTGGTGCATGGGATTCATAAGCGCAGCTCCTTTCTTATTCCGCCTTGCGGATGCCCCGCTGTGCGGTGGATACGCTGACCAGGGCAATCACCGCCAGGGCAATGGCCAGGGCCCCGGCGCACAGGGCGACGGTCTGGCCGGTAGATACCTTCAGCGTCAGATCAGAGCCGGTCAGGGC
>OOCB01004963.1_pt1 | contig 10383 bp, 11 predicted proteins | sample 1671351 | NCBI WGS metagenome assembly OOCB01 (sample SAMN06348148, study PRJEB24527) | human gut metagenome | biome: human gut; feature: ankylosing spondylitis patient; material: feces | host: Homo sapiens | place: China | collected 2015-10
AGAAACTAACGAAGGCTAAGTGGAAAGAAACACAGCTCTGGATTTTTTCTTCACCGTCATGAGGCTCTTTTTCGGAGCTGTCTACGATTGCGAAGAAAATCTAAAAGGCATTCGCTTTTGGACGAGTTGGAAATGAGATGGGAAGATGAACAAAAGCTAAACGGCCTGAGTTCTGTGCATAGCATGGGATTCAGACAGTTTATTTTTTACCTAGCTCATAAAGTTGATTTCATTGCCGAGATATTCCTTTGTACAATGATTTTATTTGGAAATGTAGGTGCTCAACCTGCCGCTTCCTTTTTGCTCAAGTTTGCCAGCTTTGCAAAGTTCCTTAAGCAACCGGAAAGCCTTTGTTGTTTCTGCACCAATCAAATCTTCAACTTCTTTTCTTGTAACACTGCCGTTTTCCAGTGTATATTGAAGAATGAGTAATTTCTGTTCATTCAGTGAAATATCTTTGTCCGCTTTATCAGATATCCGGACATTCGTTTCCGGCTGCTCATTCCTATTGGGAAGTGTTACGCGGAAAACACCTTTTGCCGTTTCAAACTCTGGCTGGGATGGGTAAGTCTTATATGCACGTTCAATTTTTCCAATTCCTGTGCCATAACTTTCAATCAATCTCATTCGGTAGAAAACAGCCGCAAGGTTCGGATTTCTCGATTGTGAAACACCAAGAAAAATTGATTTCAACTCCAAACCAGATACAAGACCTCCAAGAGAAACAAATTCGATTCTGTTCTCATAGACATTGACCAAATCGCTTCCACTAAAAGAGTAATCACGGTGAACGATGCTATTCAGTAAAGCCTCTCTTACTGCTTCCTCCGGGTAATCCCTTCTATCAGTTCGATCCAGCCCTGAAAATGTTGCTTTCGTTTTATTGACTAAATCAATAAACTGGTAAACATCTTCAATCTGCATTAATATAGAGCCCTTAAATTCCTTTCTGTCTCGGAACAATTCCTTATCTGTTCCTTGAAATAGTGCAACTTTCGTTGTTGTTTCACACTGGTCTGATAACAGCAATGCAAGATTTGTATATAAGCCATCTTCACCAATTAGCTTGAAAGTTCGCATTTGCGATGATCCGATTTCGATAGACCTTCTTTGCATCTCTGTTTTAAGAGTATGAAACGTCAATTCTTGATTCATACTCCGGCACAACTCAAAAGATCTGCCACTGTTTTGAAGAATCATCTCCCGGATTCCCTCTTCAGTCATTGGCTGTGTAGAACTTCCTTTTCTTACATACACCCCACCAGGCTTCAGGCCTTTTTCACGAAGATAGTACGGTCGATTGGTTCCTGTTGTTACATCTATTTCGATTACTTGCTTTTCTTCTATATCAACCGAATTGACTCTAACAAATGGCATTATATCTGGTGCCAGCGAATCCTTCAAAGAATTTACGATTTGTAGCATCACACCATCCGGATCGCCAACACCCAGAACTGCTCCATCTTTTCGTACCCCAACATAAACTGTGCCGCCCTCTGCATTCGCAAATCCCATAACTTCTTTTCGGATGTCAGGGACATACTCTTGCTTAAATTCGATATTTTGGTTCTCAAATTCTAACATCGTCTGAGCCTTCCTTTCTCATTTCTTTCTTCTTTCTTTCTCATTGCACGAAAGAAAGGAAAGTCAAGAGATGTAGAAACAAATGTTTTGTCGATAAAAAAACGCCCAGAAATCTGAGCGTAATTTATACTATCCTAATTTCTTAAGGATGTTATCTAATTGTGTTTTCGTCATTTCTAGCTTTTCTGTGTAAGATGCTAGTTTTTCTTTTTCTGCGTTGACTTTAGCTTCTGGTGCTTTATTGACAAAGCCAGGATTTTTCAACATGCCTGAACAACGTTTAATTTCGTTTTCTAGGCGTGCGATTTCTTTTTCAAGTTTTCCTTTTTCTTCTTCTAAGTCAATCAATGCATCCATCGCAACTGTTAATACAGCTTTTTCGATTGTACGTGATAGTACATCTTCTGTATTTAAGTCTTCTTTGACAGTCGCATGTGCCATACGTGCTAGAATGGCAGTCGATTCTGTATTTAGTGCTACATAACCATTGTCGTTGTGTAATGAAATCGTTAAGTCTTCACTTGGTTTCATTGAGTATTCAACTTTGATTTCACGAACCGTTTGAATTGCACTAATAACTAATGCCATTTCATCTTTTTCTGCATCTGTATATTCAAATTCAACTTTTTCTGGCCAAGTTTCAACATTTAAGCTTTCTTTATCATGAGGCAAGTTCAAATAGATTTCTTCCGTCACAAATGGCATGAATGGAGATAATACTTTTAAAATTCCCATCATGACTGTGTATAGTACAGCTTTTGTGTTGGCTACTAAGCTTTCGTCTTCTGAATATAGAGTAGCTTTAGAAAGTTCAATGTACCAGCTGCAGAAATCATCCCATACAAAGCTATATAGTTCGTTTCCTACAATAGCCAATTCATATTTGTCCATATTTGTAGATACATGGTCTAATACTTCATTAAAACGAGCTAGAATCCATTTATCTACACTATTGGCTTTTGTCATGTCTAGTTCTGGTTTTGTGTCCCCAATTTGCATTTGAACATAACGAGCTGCGTTCCAAATCTTGTTGATAAAGTTCCAGCTTGCATCCATCTTAGTTTCATCAAAACGTAAGTCTTGTCCTGGTGTTGAGTTTGTTGTTAAGAAGAAACGTAAGGCATCAGCACCCTTTTCTTGAATCACATCCATTGGGTCAATACCATTCCCTAATGATTTAGACATTTTACGTCCTTGTGTATCACGAACAAGACCATGGATCAATACGTCTTTGAATGGACGGTTCTTCATGCAGTAACGTGTTTGGAATGCCATACGAGCTACCCAGAAGAAGATGATGTCATATCCTGTCACTAATACATCATTTGGGAAATAGCGTTCTAGATCGGCTGTTGTTTCTGGCCAGCCAAGTGTTGAGAATGGCCATAATGCACTTGAGAACCAAGTATCCAATACATCTTCATCTTGCGTCCAATTTTCAATGTCTTTTGGATCTTCCATTCCCACATAGATTTCACCCGTTTCTTTGTTTGTCCAAGCAGGAATTCGATGTCCCCACCACAATTGACGTGAAATACACCAATCTTCAATATTTTCTAGCCATTGTTCAAATGTTTTATTGAAACGAGAAGGTACAAAGTTAATTCTTTGATCTTCAATTTCTTGATTTTTTAATACTTCTTCGGCAAGTGGTTTCATCTTTACAAACCATTGTTTACTTAAGTAAGGTTCTACAATTACACCTGTTCTTTCAGAGTGTCCTACTTGGTGTAAGTGCTCTTCAATATGATCAACTACACCGGCTTCTTTAAAGTCATTGACTAAAGCTTCACGACATTCAAAACGATCCATACCAGCATACTTACCACACATGTCATTCATCGTTCCATCTGGATTCATACAGATAGGCATTGGTAAGTTGTATTTTTTAGCTAATGCGAAGTCATTAGGGTCATGTGCTGGTGTACATTTCATAACAGCTGTACCAAAACTCATGTCAATATAATCATCAGCCATGATTGGAAGTTTATCTCCATTGGCAGGGTTAATCGCATGCATTCCAACAATGTCTTTATATCTTTCGTCATCTGGGTGAACAAAGATTGCTTGATCGGCAAACATTGTTTCAGGACGTGTTGTCGCAATCACTAATTCTTTTCCTGTTTCAACGACTTTATATTTAAAGTAGTACATGTGACCCATGATTTCTTTGTGTTCTACTTCAATATTACTTAATGCAGTTTTAGCTTCAGGATCCCAGTTGATGATTCTTTCACCTTGATAGATTAGTCCATCCTTATATAAGTCTACAAAGACTTTACGAACCGCATGACTTAATCCGTCATCTAAAGTAAAGCGTTCACGACTATAATCTAAAGATAAGCCTAATTTAGCCCATTGGCTACGAATGGTAGAAGCATATTCTTCTTTCCATTCCCACGCTCTTTCTAAGAATTTTTCACGACCAATATCATAACGAGAAATGCCTTCTGATTTTAAACGTGCATCTACTTTTGCCTGTGTCGCAATACCCGCATGGTCCATTCCAGCTACCCAGCATACGTCATAGCCTTTTAATCTTTTATAACGACATAAAATATCTTGTAGTGTTGTATCCCATGCATGTCCTAAGTGTAGCTTCCCTGTTACATTTGGTGGAGGGATCACAATACAATATGGGCGTTTTGATAGATCGCCCGCTGTGAAATATCCTTTTTCAATCCAATTTTGGTATTTATCATTTTCTACTGCTAAATGATTATATTTTGCTTCCAACGTCATCCACAATCATCCTTTCTGTACATATAAAAAAGCACATCCACATAGGACGTGCTTGACGTGGTACCACCTAATTTTATTCTCATTCACATTAACGCTGTGTCACGAAATTTACTACTTCATTTCATAAATTCAACTCAAAGACTACCTTCATCTACCCTATACACAAGCTTTCACCAGCCGCCTGCTCTCTAAAGAATACAAGTAAATTACTCCTTCTTGTCATCGCTTTGAGTTTAGTTTATCAAAGAAAAAGTAAAAACTCAAATCATTTTGAAAAATAAGTTGTTTTATTCTCTCGTTTACTATATGATGATTAAAGAAAGCGGTGTAAACATGGATAATCAATTATACAATCAAATCAAAGCTGTTCATGAACAGTATATTAAAGAACAAAATCGTTTAGAAGATGAAATCGATCGTTTAAGAAGAGAAATCGTTTGCCTCGATAATGAAGATGAAATCGAAGCCTTGAATAAACTTGTTCGAATCGATGACATTAAACGTAAAATGGTTGTAGAATTCATTCATAGTTTAGATAAGATTGTGGAGCAATAAGTCCGCAATCTTTTTTAAAATTCTCCGTTTTTATATGCACGCGCAATAATATATGCGATATCAAAAAAATGCAAAGAAAATTATTACAAATTTATAATTGGAAATTCATATATTCTTCTTGTAATTTCATGAAATTGCAACATCTTCTTTTGACTTTTCTATCTAATTCTCCAGATATATATAAGTTATATAAGTTTTCTGCTTTTCTTAATACTAAAGCTTTGTTGTGACTCAAATTTAGCCAAGTTAATTGGTTTCTAACCAAGTTTCTATATTGTAGTTCTGCTTCCGAACAATCGGAGTTGTATCCAGTATCAATAATTTGATAAATCCTATCATCATTTATAATTGGAAACATGTTATTAAAATTGATTGCACCGTATTCCCCACCATTAATTTTGTGAAAATCCAGGCTATTGCTCATTCTAGCATGCTTTGCCTTTGGTGATGTCAATGGAATAACAAACAGGTGTTCATTATTCATAATTAAGATACCAATAAATGGTCTAGGAAGATTATCGCTGCCCATGTGTTCTAGTGGAACTTTAGATTCAATAGTATTACGTAAAAAATCAGTATATTCCATTGAAATTCTAATTAAAACAATTCTATTATCTCTTAATTGCCACATAACTACTCCTAAAATAAAGAAATGGTCAACCCAAAAAAGGATTGACCGCTTTTTTCGCTCCCACTTGGTTTTGGTAGGGTACACCGCTTCTGGTATTTCTACCTTCATTTATATTATACATAATACATTATTAAAATCAAGGTCCATTTTGTGCTTTTTCTGTAGTACGAAAAACAGTTACCAACTTTTAGAAAAGTCTCATTTGCTTTTATATAAAGCTAAAATAGAAACTATTCATCCAAAAAGTTTAATCATTACATTTGCAATGAAGCCTCTTTATTTAAAGCACATTTACAAGCTTTTGAAATCGTTTTTTTCCTCAGCACGCGATTTTTAGACTATAGAAGTCACGCCCTTTATATATTTTATCAATTCCATGTCCTGGACTTTGCCAAATTCAGGCTGCAATATGTGCGCTATCCATCCCCACGAATGCTTCGAGAGTTTTCGCACTTTTGTGTAATTACATAACAAAATAGTGCATGCTCATTTAAAAATGTTTACTTTTTAATATTTTGCTTAACTAAATGACATTGACAATTCAATCACTTACTTTCTTGATAAGAATATACATTCACAACGTGCTTATTCTTTTTAATTACACCCATCTTTTAGCTTGTTTTTCAAAATTTGTACAATAGAATCCATATCCAAAATCTTTATAGAATCTATCAGTAATAATTTTTGGCTCATTAAATACTTTATTGTCACCCTGATACCACATCTTACCTATACCTATTCCAATTCTTTAATACCCTTATTCTACAAGTTCACATACAACTCCCTTATCTAGAATGAACTTGATCTTACCCTGTGCCTCATCTTCGATCTTGTCATATAATCTTCCAGCACTGTAGCTTTCTCCTAGTACTGTATATGGACTGTTGGCAACATAGCCAATCTTTCCTAGTCCTGCAAGATTGACACTAATAGCTTCCTTATCATATTCATTATCTTTATCTTTCTTTAGATAAACGACCATTTCCTTTTCTAGAAACTCATTTCCATAATAATGGTTTAAACCTGTCATTGTGAAAAAATGTTTGACATCTTCTTGTCCTCCTTTTGATTTCACAATATATCTTTAATTGACATTATACGTGTCTAAATATGAAATAAATCAAATTTTCTTTAGAATACATCATTGGACTATTGGGAAAATAAAAAATCATACGATAGATATAATAGACAATCATGAAAACGGCCCAGATGATCAATAGTTTCTTGATTCTTTCCGGTTTATTTAAATTCATCAAAACCACCACAAACACAATAAGAGTAGGAATAAGGAGTGCATGATAATAGAGGGATAAAGAGAATTTAAAACGAAGTAGATAATATAGGCTTGTTTTCATGTTGCATCCAGGACATGGTAAGCCTGTAACACTTTGAATAGGACATTTATAGAATAATAAAAGAAGGAATAGTATAAGAACTATTCCTAAAGTCTTAGTTTTTTGAAAGTCCATTGATATTACTTTGTAGGATGCAATAAGAAACTAATGATAGTTGTAGAATGGCTAATACCATTAAAACAACACTATCATCACTTAGGTGTTGACCATTTTTAGTAAGGCTAGAAACCATCTTACCTGCTTTATACATATAGTAAATTTGATAAATACCACAAGTGACAATACTTAATACAACCACAAGGAATGGATCGGCTCCTTTTTCTTGGTGTTGGCTTGCACATAAATCATTTAAATCTTTTGCGATGGTATAAAGCCAATAAAGGCCATATAGTCCACATGTCACAAACGTTAATACAACATTTAAGGCAATACTCTTTTCTTTCACCCCATAATAAGAAGGTTGTGGTGAAGGTTCTTGTTCTGGCATTTCATTTCCTGCAAGCTCGGTATTTTTTAGGTGTGTCCAATCTTGCATACCTGTTTTCCATACAAAGCTATTGCCTGAAAGAATACCTGCATCCATAAACCCTTTCATTTCATCTTGTGAATAAGGTCCTTTGGAATCATTATTTTCAACATAATACCAATTCTTTTCTTCATCCACATGCATGAATTCATTAAGCTCACTATCCGCTAGTTTTTGCCAATCCTTTAAACTTGCCTTCCATACTAGAGTAGAACCCGTAATTTTATTGGATTCAATCAATTCTTTCATTTCTTCTAAAGTAAATGCACCTTTAGAATCATTATTCTCTACATAATACCATTCTTTAGCTTGTGTTTTATCAACAACCTCAATGGGTTCAACAATTTCTTCTTCAACTTCTACTTTTGTTCCACAATTTGAACAGAACTTTGCATCGTCACTGATTTCGTGACCACAATTTTTACAAAACATAACAAACATCCTTTCGATTGATTCAATTATAAGATGAATCTCTTGTTATCTCAACTACTTAAGAAAAACTTAAGATTATGAATTTGTCGATCCAACAAAACACATAGCTTATGAATACGTTGATCTGAATAGTAAGTCATATGTTGATGTTGATGCAACAAATCATCAAACCATGCAGGTAAATCTTGTAGTTTATCTATATCAATGCGATTTAAATCTTGTACAACTTGAATGATTTCTTTAAGCGGTTTGATTTCATAAAAGAACTTTCCTTCACCAACAACATGCATTTCATTATCATCATAATATTGAATATTAAGACTTTGTCCATTATCAAATATAGGTGCAACATCCACCCATTTGAGTGTATTTACATTTCGAATAATGCCAAAATTATTTAAATGACGATCTTCATTTAACATTAAATAGTCCAAGATAAACATATTCTCCATTTTAATACGAGCATCCTCAATACCTTCTGATTCTAATTTTTTAATATAAGACTCATAGTCATCTATCGAATCATCCATAATTTGACGACCCGTTACAAGCTCTGTATTGATATCAATGAAACATGGACATTTAGAAACAACAATATCTTTGTAGATTGCCAATGAGTATTCAACATAATCAAATCCAAGTCTTCTACAAATTTCACTAGCCAAAACTTCATTAAAAGGTTGTAGTGTTTCATTTTTATAGCCACCCTTGAGTAAATAGCGAATGCCATCTTCAATGATCCAAGCCTTTCTTAACATACCATCCGTTGTATTATTTGGAGAATATAATGAAGATTCATTTTGAATACATTTCGTATTCTTTGATAAAGAAGCATCCATGAATGGAGCATATTCAAAATCATTTTCAAAGAAATTGATCTTATCATAGGATATATCTAAATCCTTTGGTTTTAGCCAATATGGATCGGATAAGGATAAACCAAAAGCCTTATCCAATAATTCACTTGGTGCATGTACATTCAAACGGTGCATCAACAAATCCAATTGATCTCTAAAGGATGGAATGCCACGATTTTTAAACCATTCACTCAATTCAACACATGAAACATACAAATGATAAGGCATATAGTCCGTATTATACAACGCATATATATTCGTGAATACACCAACACCACTCATGTATTCAACCTCTAGTACAGGTGTATTTTTATTCATTAAGATACATCTCATATTCTTTTCCCCAATAAACAAAAGAAACGGGCAGGCATACAGGCCCACCCTCAGTATACGGGCTCTTCACCCTAAATTCGAATAGATATACGAGCTCTTCACCCTAGTACATATCTTTTACACAGCTATTATGCAATGTATGCCACTAAAAATCAACTGTTTTCCCTTATAAATACAGGATATAATAGAATCAACTATTCCAAGGCTGTTCCATCTTTTTACCATTTTCCAAGACCCGAGTGTGAAATAGAATCATATCAGAAAGTTGATCTGCAAATTGTATTCCCTTTTTTGCTTCTTCTGTTTTAACACGTGCCATAAGCGATTGAATCACATTTGTGTCTATTGGTTTATCTGGCATTTTCATTAGACAAGACATTGATACATGAAGATATTCTGCAATCTTGTGAAGTTCGATCGCATTTATTGTTCTTATACCATCCATCATTTTATTCATTGTCTGCTTACAGATACCAATTTCTTTAGCCAAATCAACTGGTATTAAATTTCTCTTTTCAAGTTCTCTTTGAATATTATTTGCGATAATCCTATTTACATCCAACACAAAATCACCTCCTAACTCTTTACTATTTAATCCGATTTGTTTTGAATAATTTTATCAACAATCTTATATACTTCGGTTGATGGAATCTTTTTAATTGCATCTAATGTCCCATTTTCAAAATGATAGTCTTCTAATTTTTTTGCATTCTTAAATGCCGTTTCTAATTTACCTATGATTAATTCGAATACATCTTTGCTTTTTGAATAATCTTGTATATATGCACTCAACTCTTTGATTACTTCATCATTTGAACAATATGATTTCGTGCTATAGCGAAAATGAAGTAAATACCATATCTCAAAACATGGATTTGATAAATACAGATCCACATTCTTTTTCTTTGCTAATTTAATAGCTTCTTTTAATTCTTTTTCTCTTCCTGATTTAAAGTCAACATCAATAAAGCACGCTAATGCATCGCCATGTTTTAAATCTAACTCTTCTTTTTTTGCCCCTTTTAATAAATCATTTACAACACCTACTGGATCCGTATTGTTTCCTTTTGAAAATAGGATGCGATACTCATTTTGTAGTTGATTGAACGAAGAGAAATATTTTCTCTCTGTTTGATTACTACCTTCAGTACCCATAAGAATAATTTTCTTAGTTTTTCTAGAAGGATTACCACGTTTCTTTTGGCCTACTCTTTTTACCATTCAATATCCTCCAAATTTACAACTGGCATAGCTCCATACCTTCCCTGCAAATATCCTTTTTGAATATTTTCTGATTTTCGTGGCGAAAAATCATCTAACGAATACAAATCAGAAACACCCGTTTTATTATCTTTTTCAACAAAGTAA
>OOCB01004964.1_pt1 | contig 10380 bp, 8 predicted proteins | sample 1671351 | NCBI WGS metagenome assembly OOCB01 (sample SAMN06348148, study PRJEB24527) | human gut metagenome | biome: human gut; feature: ankylosing spondylitis patient; material: feces | host: Homo sapiens | place: China | collected 2015-10
CAGCTCCTTTTTTTCTGACTTAAGAAGGGGAATTTCTGATATAAATACAGTTCGCCCATATTCTCCCCACCAGCAGTTTTATTTACCTACTGCAACTCCTTCAATATTGATCTTCCAATCGTGCCTTCCGGCATCTGTACCCCAAAATTTTCTGCAACAGATGCACCGATCACCGCAAATGTATCCTGATTCTCAATAGCTCCTGTTTCTTTCATTTTCTTTGAATATGCAATAAATGGTACATATTCTCTTGTATGATCTGTTCCGGTATAAGTTGGATCATTTCCATGATCCGCAGTCAGAATCAGAAGATCATCCTCTCGCAACTCATTCATCAGAGTTCCGAGTCCACTATCAAACTTCTCAATCTCACGTCCGTATCCTTCCGGATTTCTCCTATGCCCCCACAAAGCGTCAAAATCCACCAGATTCACAAAGCAGAGGCCATGAAACTCTTCTTTACAAATCTCAATCGTCTGTTGCATGCCATGCACAGAACTGTCTGAATGGTAAGTCTGTGTAATTCCCTCACCACAGAAAATATCATTGATCTTTCCAACACCAATCACATCAAGACCTGCATCCTTCAATGCATTTAAGGCTGTTCTTCCAGTCGGTTTCAACGCATAGTCATGGCGGTTGCTGGTTCTCTTAAACTCACCCTTTTTCTTTCCGACATATGGTCTCGCAATAACTCTGCCGACTCTCCACTCATCCTTCATGGTCAGTTCCCTGGCAATCTCACAGCAGCGATACAGGTTGGCAAGATCAAATGTCTCTTCATTTCCACAGATCTGCATTACCGAATCCGCAGAAGTATAGACAATCATCGCTCCTGTATTGATTTCTTCCTCACCAAGTTCCTCGATGATTTCTGTTCCACTGGCACTCTTATTTCCAATGACACGCTTGCCACATCTCTTTTCCAGTTCATCGATCAGTTCTTTAGGAAAACCGGTTTCTGTAAAAGTAATAAACGGCTTCTGTGTATAGATTCCCATCATTTCCCAGTGGCCTGTCATTGTATCCTTTCCATTGCTGGTCTCCCCAATTCGCATATAGCGGCCAATCGGATTTTCCACGCCTTCCATCGTACCACCCTTATGCAGATTCAACATTCCAAGTTTCTGAAGATTTGGAATATCCAAAGTTCCCATCTTATCCAGGATATGTCCGAACGTATCCACACCCTTATCGCCAAATTTCTCAGAATCCGGCATTGCTCCAATCCCCAGTGAATCCAGAACGATCACAAATACTCTCTTATAAGTTTCCATAAACACTCCTTTCTGCCTGTTCCCATCAGGCGAATGTCCGTTAAACTATGCCAGATCTGCCGGTCCAAATCCAAGCGGAAAAAGTTCCCTTAAAGTAAAGACATCGTATTTATCTTTGCTGACTGCCAGAATGATCTGAAACGTTTCCGGATCACAGAACTCCATCATGACCTGTCTGCACACACCACACGGTGCCGCATACCCTGTCAGAACTCCATCCCTGCCGCCTACAACACAGATTGCCTGAAATTCCTTTACTCCTTCACTGACTGCTTTAAAAAAAGCAGTCCTCTCAGCACAGTTTGTTGGTGTATAAGCAGCATTTTCAATATTACATCCTGTATAATACGTGCCATTCTTTGCCAGAAGTGCCGCTCCCACATGAAAATGTGAATATGGCGCATAAGAATAACCCAGCTGTTTTATCGCCAGATCGATCATTTCTTCAATCTGTTTTTTGTCCATTCTCCTGCCTGCCTTTCCTTCTGTATAGATTATCTTTTTATATAGATCAAGTGCATCCTTTGTCTCAAATGCTTTTGTCTTTGTTGTCATCTTTCCTTGGCCTTATCTGCGCGGATCAGCTCACGGATTGCCTGCACCGCAACCTGGATTGCCTTATCTGTATCATGTACTACCGGATTTTCCAGTCCTAACTTTTCTCTTTCCTGATTTGCTAATACCAGGAAGCAGGAGCCGGCACGTACTCTTAAATGGCTTGCTATTACAAAAAGTGCTGCAGATTCCATCTCGGAAGCAAGGCAGCCCAGACGTTTCCATGCTTCCCATTTATTCATCAATTCATAGCTGACCGGTTTGGTTTCCGGTTCATGCTGTCCATAAAATGCATCCTTGCACTGTACCACACCTGTGTGGAATTCACAGCCTTCTTTTTTTGCGCCTGCCACAAGAGCATTGAGCACTTCCAGGTTTGCTACTGCCGGAAATTCGATCGGAGCATACTCTTTGCTGGTGCCTTCCATACGAATCGCCCCTGTCGCAATGACAATATCTCCACTCTTTACTTCTGTCTGCATTCCACCACAGGTTCCGATGCGGACAAACGTATCTGCACCACAGCGATAAAGCTCTTCCATTGCAATAGAAGCAGATGGGCCACCAATACCGGTAGAAGTTACGCTCACCTTTACTCCATCCAGTGTTCCTGTATAAGTTACATATTCTCTGTTATCAGCAACAAAAACCGGATCATCAAAATACTGTGCGATCTTTTTGCAGCGTTTCGGATCTCCCGGTAAGATTACATACCGTCCGACTTCTCCTTTTCCAACCTGAATATGATACTGTTTGCTTGCATCTTCTGAATAATTTTTCATGTCTGATTCCTCTCTTTCTTTATCTCTGTCCCTTATCGTATGGAATTCCTTCTGCCTTCGGTGCTCTTGATTTCTGAAAAATAAAAGCAAGCACGGCAAGAGAAACAATATAAACTGCCAGGAAGTTTTAATGCTACAAGCGGTGCAGATCCACCGAATTTTTATTCTGTCACCCGCATTTGTTATATCTAAAGTATAAAAGACATTAGTCCTTTTTCATAGAACATATGTATTTTTTTCAATATTTTGTTGTCTTTTTATAATTTATTTCATTTATTTTTGGTCATTATGTATGATTTATGTGTCTTGCTTTATTATTTATTTATTCGCAATCCTTCCATTTGTCTAATTTTCACAAATTAAGTTTTGCAATTACCACATAACGCTGATATACTATACAAAAAACAATGTGCGTTTAACTTACTCATGGAGGACTTATCATGAACAAACACAAACGATACAACGTTGGAATCCTTATTGGTGGCGTACATACTTATTTTCCCAAAGAACATATCAGTGGTATTGCTACTGCAGCAAAAGAACTCGATATAAATGTCTGTTTTTTCCTTGGTACGCAGACCAAAGATTTCTTCGAAGATATGCTCGGCGGAACTCACAAAGATTCTTTTGATTATCAGTTCAATACCATCCACGATTACAGTCTTATGGGAGGTCTTGATGGACTGATCATCAATTATGGAACTCTGGGACTGCAGTTAAAAAATGAGACTGCTGAGAAATTTGCCCGCAAATTCAATTCCATTCCTACCGTGTTCCTTACGGAGATCGTCCATGCGCATAACTGCCATTCTCTGATCTGTGACAACAGACAGGGCATCCAGCTGGTCATGGAGCATCTGATCCAGGAACACAATTGTCAGAAAATACTTTTTGTAGCCGGTCCTGCACAAAATACAGATGCCAATGAACGTAAAAAAACTTATCTTGAAATGATGGCGAAATATCATCTTCCGGTCAAACCCAAGATGATCGCACAGGGTGATTATTCAGAATTTGTAGATAAACAGATTGAAAAACTCCTTGATGACAACCCAGACGCCCAGGCTATTGTCTTCGCCAACGATGAAATGGCATTTTCCGGATATCGTGTTTGTGAAAAACGTGGTCTCAAAGTAGGAAAAGATATCCTAATCACTGGTTTTGATGACTGTGAACGTGCATCTGGTATGGAACCACCTCTTACAACCATTCAGCAGGATGGAGTCCTCATGGGACGAATGGCTATATACGACCTTGTTGATAAACTGGACGGCAAAAATGTTCAGTCCCGAAGAGTTCCTGTTTCTCTGTGTGTCAGAGAATCCTGCGGCTGCCAGGAACAGCTTCCGGAAATTCACAATACTCCAGTAAATCTTACCGAACAGATACACAAGCTGAACCGGACGATTACCCATATGAAGCTTGAGCTGATCAGTTTTCAGCGTAAATCCTGGTTTATTCCTTCACTGGCCAGAAGTCTGAATGACTGCATGGAAGATGAACATGCTTTTCTCCTGGAAGTGATGAAGAATATGCGGGAGCTTCGAACAAAATGTACCTACCTCTTTCTTCTGGATGAACCTATCATCTATCATCAGAATGATGAATGGGTCTGTCCACATGATCTGAGACTTGCCGCTTATTATCGAAATGAAGAAGCAGATGCCTTTCATCTTTATGACCGGCAGCCTGTAACAGACCAAAACGGCATCTGTCAGCTGATGAGTGATCATGAACGACATCAGTTTATGATATTCCTGCTCTTCTCCGGTGAGAAGCAATATGGTCTGCTCGCATGCGATATACAACAGGAAGAATTTCCATTTTTCTATGTGATCAGCCTGCAGATTGGTCTTTCTCTACATTATCTGGAAATCAGTAAAGCAGAAGCTCGACGCCGACAGGAAATGTCCAGAAATCTGGAGCTCGTACGTGAGCGAAACCGGGTGCTTGGATTTATTTCCAAATATGATGAACTGACTGGTCTTCTGAACCTGAGAGGTTTTACAGAACAGATAAAAAAATTCTGCAGCAGTGAAACAAATCAACGAGCCTACATTATCTGTGGAGATCTGGATCATCTGAAAGAGATCAATGACACCTGGGGACACCCGGCCGGCAACTTTGCACTGCAAAGCGTTGCAAGAATCCTCGGAGGCTGTCTGCGCAGTCAGGACACACTTGCACGTGTCGGTGGTGATGAATTCCTAATTCTTTTAAACTGTGAAGAAGAAAATTTCCAGGATATTTTCCGTAAACGAGTTAAAGATGCCTGCACGGTTTTCAATACTGAATCAGATAAACCATTCCTTGTGGAAATCTCCCTTGGAATTGCAGAATTCCATCCTAAACCGGATACCAACACACAGGAAATCATCGCTCTTGCCGATAAGGATCTTTATGAAGCCAAGAAGCATCGACGAAAATCCATTCGCAGACCTGAAGCTTAATTTATTACAAAGAAAAATTGTCCCTTCATATAATGAAACACTCAGAGCATGTTTTACAGTGGTCAAGAGCAATTTTTTGAAAATTTTGCATATATCTCTGAAATTCAGTAAAGAATCGGGTTGCCTTTACATAGTCTCCACTTTCAAAAAATGAAAAAACTTCAATTTTTGAAAGCGGATGACTATATGAAGACAATCACTTTCCCACTCAATTCCAATCTTTCAGCGGTTAATCTTGCTGTTTCTTTTATCGCTGCATCATGTCCAGTCAAGAGTTCGCCGAATATCGAACTATCCTATATGTTGCTGCTGAACTATTAGATACTCTCGTCGGAAGCTTCGACCTTGTGACCGTTGCTCCTTTTACAGCACTGATCAGTGCCTGGCTGCTGACAAAAAAGAGAGTCTTGCAATTCTTTAATATTTTTTCTGTTGTTTTCCCAATAATCTGCATCATTGCAGAAATTTCGTACCGCACCTGTCTTTCCCCATCCAGCAGCAGTACGAGCATCATACTCTGCTTTTAATTGATTAGTCCGGGCATCGTATCAGTCCTTGGCACGCTGATCTGCTTCACGCCATTGCCGTTCTTTATTTTTCCCATAAAATATCCCATGTCAAATCTTACAAGTCTGACAAACCACTGCATGATTTTGTTTTTCATAGAATCGTCACCTCTGCCGTTCCTCCTCTCTTACTATATAGACAGCCCAACTCTCCGAAAAGTTTTATAGTTTTGAATATTTTGGGGCCTAACTTATTTTCCGAAATTCCATATATTTTAAAGTCTTTGAGTAAAAAAAGAGCATATGGATTTCTCCATACACTCCAATATCATCTTACACATCTATTTATCAGTCGGCCATGACCTTCTGAGAGCCACATAGGATATTAAAAAGTTTGCAAGCCATCCAGCTGGTACAGCAAGCCAGACAAATGCAATGCCAAAACGCGGCGCAAAAATCAAAGCAACAGAAAGACGGATTGCCAGGTTCACCATATTTGCAATGAGAAATGGGCGCATGATTCCAAGGCCACGAAGGACTCCATCGGTTGCCATTTTGATTCCCATAAAGATAAAGAAATAACCGAGCCATCTCATATAATCCCCAGATACCTGATAGGCCAGGGCTATTCCGTCTTTACCAAGAAACAGCGAGGAAATTTGCGTATGGAGCGTTTCAATTACAATAAAGGCAATGACTGAAAAACACACATCCAACACTAATGCAGCGTGGTAGCCTTTTTTGATACGCTGTGGTTTGTTTGCACCAAGGTTCTGGGAAACATATGGTGAAACCGCATTACCGATGGATACAAAAATCAGAGAAAAAACGTTCTCAACTCGCATCGTCGCCGAATACCCCGCAAGTGCCTGTGTACCGAAAGGATTTACAACTGCCTGCACGATCATCATGCCGATAGATACTGTAGACTGCTGCAGAACCGAAGGCACAGCAATTTGAAACATAGAAAGTAACTCCTGCCTGTCAAACCAGTCAAAGTGACTTTTATATCGCCGCATCCGATGGAAGAAAATCAAAAGTGAAAACACGGCAGAAATGCCTTGTGCAATCAAAGTTGCAAGCGCCGCACCGAACACGCCGAGATCAAGGCCGGCTACCATCCAAAGATCCATAAAGATATTTAAGATTGACGAAAATATCAGGAGTCCCAGTGGAATTTTTGATTCTCCTATAGAATTAAACATCGTTGAAAGAATGTTATACATAAACAGGAACGGAAATCCCACAAAATAGACACGCAAATACAGCACTGCGTCATCCAGTATATCGGCAGGGGTTTGCAGTGCGCTCATCATCGAGCGGGAAAAACAAAAGCCAAAAACACCAAGGACTATGCTTAGAGTTAAAAAGCTAATCAAGGACGTTGACACAATGGTTTTCATTTTTCCATACTCCCTGGCACCAAAGTAGCGGCTCACGAGTACACCGGCGCCGACACCTGCACCCAGCGCCACACAAATGAAAACATTAGTCAGTGCTGCACAGGCACCAACAGCTGCAAGTGCGGAGGAACCCACAAACTGACCGACGATGATGGAATCAGCCATATTATATATTTGCTGAAAAAAGCTGCCCAGAATCATCGGCATTGCAAAAACCGTCAGCGCTTTAAGAGGCGCATCTGTGATCAAATACTCATCTTTTGACATTATCTTATTCTTTCCTCCATCTGAATCAATTTCGCATCTTCCAAACGCAAGTTGTAAGTTACATTATGTAATAATTATAGGTAGCTATAACAGTTAAGTCAAGCTTCTGTTTACTTTTGGTAATATGAATGATATGATATTTAAAAAAATGCTATCCAGCGAATGTTATTTTACAGGAGGAACGTTTATGTACCTGAACGGTTTAGATGAACTGGATCAGAAGATTATCCAGTTACTGATAGAAAATGCACGGATTTCTTACTCGGATATTGGTGAAAAAATTGGTATTTCCAGGGTAGCAGTAAAAGCCCGAATCCAGTCTTTGGAGAAAAAGGGTGTAATTGAAGAATATACAACAATAATAAATCCTCAGAAAATCAGTGGTGCTGTGTCATGCTATTTTGAAATTGAAACAAAACCAGACAATCTGTCGCAGGTGACAAATATATTATATAAAAATGATACAGTCACGCAGATTTACCGTGTCACCGGAAGAGACAAACTGCATGTACATGCCGTTGCCTCATCTAGTGATGAAATGGAACTCTTTCTGCACAATGTCATTGATACCCTGCCTGGCATTGTCAGCTGCAGCTGCAATACAATCTTATCACGTATTAAAGATATCAAAGGATTACGGCTATAGAATATGTAAAAAATGTACTGACCGCTATAACACTTTCTGCAAAAGTCTCTCCAATCTTGCCAAAAGCAAAACAGCCGTCCCTATGTCGAAATCTGCTCTCGCAATGGCATCAATGAGTTTCAGGCTATCCTGCGCCTTACGCAGAATAATCCGTTTACATTCAAAGAATTACTCTCTATTAGTGACACCTTATAAAGTACCGCCAATAGCAGTGGCAAAGAGCCTTCGTCTCTTACGAGATGAAGGCTCTTTTTCTATTTCAGAAACTGTAATAGTAATATGGGGACGATGTTTTTGGCTCTTTTACTGTCCCCGGTGGCAGAAAAAAGAAACCGAATGGATTTCTCCACTCGATTTCTCTGATTTTACTGTCTGCTTCTGTCCATTCCACTTCTGGTGTAGTATTGCTTCTTACTCTCGTACATTCTTTCATCTGAAGCTTTTGAAATATCAAATATGCTATTCCACTTGCGCTCCGAACTGAAGACATATCCGTACGAAACCGCCATCGACTCGACAAATTCTCCATGCCAGCTTTCCACTCTCTGCTCAAATGCTCTCAGAAGGTTTTCAAACTGCGGTATATCTTTTGTAATGATGACAACGAACTCGTCACCGCCCATTCTGTATACCTTGCCATGTTCACTGAAACTGTTCTTCATACAATCCGCAGCTGCCCGTATAAGCTCATCACCTGCCGCATGTCCGAAGGAATCATTAGCGTTCTTGAGTCCATTAATATCCATAGAAACATACACCCACTCCTTAGTAAGGTCGAGCTTGTTTATGTCCTCCTCATATGCACGTCTGTTGTAACACCGGGTAAGTTCGTCTGTATTCAACGTATAACGGAATTTCTCCTTTTCGTACTTCTCTTTCATGACCTTCGACAGCATATATACCATACAGCACGAAGCCAGAGTCAGATATATTCCAACTATAAGAATAGCCAAAAGACTTCCCTGCAGATAATAAGAATCCTCTACCATTACAGCAACAATATATGCCCCGTCCTGTTTCTCCACGCACCGATAATTCCGCATATCAATGCTGTCAATTTCCTGTCCTATTTTGCTGCTGTCTGTAGCTCCGGCTACGATCTTTGTATCTGCATCCGCAACCAGAATCTCCATTCCCTTGTAAACCGGCATATCCGCAACTACATTAGAAACCTCATTCTGCTTGGCCTCGTTAAGAAGGCGTTTCGGCTCAATGCCGACCTGGATCATTTTGTTTCCCGCTTCATTCCAGGTGATCGCATACATCATTTCTTTAGCCTCGGAAGTATTCGGCGTAACGTCCTGGCACATGGTAAGCTTCTTATCCTTAAGCATTGGTTTAAAATATGCCATCTGCTCTCCGGAATCAAAGCTATAACCAAAATATTTTGGCACAGAACCGCTGTAAATATAACCTTTTGTGTCAAACAAATGTATCTCATCCACAGATATCAACGCCGCAATCTTCTGCAACTCGTCGACATCATATTCTACCTCTGGTTTTGCATCGATAATATAAGAAACCGCCTTAGCTCTTACTATATAATCGTCTTTCAGCGATTTGATAAGCGCTTCTTCACTCTTATCATTTTATCGAGTACGGTGATAACACGATCCAGAAGTACTTTTGACGTCCGGTCTGAGTTTTTGTCATTAACATACTTTAGAATAAATCCTTCCAACAATAACGCCGCAGCGATTATCGTGATGGCAAGAATTATAAGTTTTCTCTTTTTCATATCATAAGTTTTTTCCGATATCCTCCAGTTCTTTCAATGAATTTTCATCTTTCGCAAGATCTGTTTTTTCACTGGCATAATATGATTTCTGAAAAAGCATATCCCATGACAGATAATCAGCCATGCAGTCGAACTGTTTGTTGATCAGCTCATACTGTATGCTGTCAACCGGTGAACCTCCAACAGCAATCACACCGACTTTCTTGTTTTTCAACTGCAGTCCACGGCAATAGCATTTGTCGATCACAAGCTTCAGCTGCGCCGACATCCCCCACCAATATACAGGTGTTGTAAAGAGAATCATATCAGCTGCTGCAATCTTATCAATTGTTGGATTTGTATCATCATTATCTACACATCCCTTATGGCATTGACAGGCACCACAACCCTTGCACGGAGCTATCTGCAGTTTATCCGGCTCGATTACTTCAATTTCATTCTTCTCAGAAGCACCTTTTATAAGTGCATTGATTGCTGTTAATGTATTTCCTTTTCTGGCGCTTCCATTAATAATTATAATTTTCATATACGTCCTCCCGTTTTTTACAATTTTATATGCTATGGTGATTGTATCATTCCTATAATGAATTGTATCATAAAAACGAAATTTCCGATTATTTCTTTTTCTCTCCTGGTGATTTTCCGTACCTCCTGATACACTTCTACACTTTTCTCTCTCCGTTACTGTTCACTCCGTTCACAGTAACTTGGTCAAAATGCATTCCAAATCACCTTCGGTGATGGCATTTTGCCCCG
>OOCB01004968.1_pt1 | contig 10375 bp, 8 predicted proteins | sample 1671351 | NCBI WGS metagenome assembly OOCB01 (sample SAMN06348148, study PRJEB24527) | human gut metagenome | biome: human gut; feature: ankylosing spondylitis patient; material: feces | host: Homo sapiens | place: China | collected 2015-10
CTGTGACAACCGGCGTACAGTTTGCCTTGGTAAAGATCCCAGAGGGACGCAACGAGCGCTGCACATACTGCATTATGCCGTATATCCGCGGAAATTACCGCAGTGTTCCGATGGAAGATCTGATCGAACAGGCAAAAGAACTGGTTGCTGCAGGAGCAAAAGAACTCATCCTGGTGGCACAGGAGACCACACTCTACGGAGTTGATCTCTATGGTGAAAAGTCACTGCACCGTTTATTAGATGAGTTAAACAAGATCAAAGACCTGTTCTGGATCCGTATCATGTACTGTTATCCGGAAGAAATATACGAAGGTCTGATTGATGCTCGCTCTGATTCCTCTTTTCTTCCTATATTTTTCATATAAAACTGCTATATTATAACATAACTTATTTTAAATTCCAATAGTTGCCTTTACATTTACTTTTGTCTGTTTATAATCATCTTGCGTCTCAAAAACTTAATTTCACCAAATACAATCATCACAATATAAAATGTAAAAGAAATCTTTTTTTTTCTTCTCAATATCTGAAAATTTCTTTTTCGCCCACAATGCATCTCTTTCAAATGAGACGACAATCCACTCTGCCCATAATATTTCCGTCCAATACCATAATCAACCAGTTTCTTGGGTAAATAATACACCTGGTTCCATTCAAAAAAACGCTGGTAATAATTCATATCTTCACAGTACTGCATAGACTCATCAAAATATCCGGCATCTTTTACTCTTGCCCTGCGTATCACAACGGTTGAGGTAAATATAACGCTCTTTGTGCAATATTCTTTCAGCGATAACCGATGTAACAAATAATCTTTTCGCAGAAAAATTCTTAAAGGTCCTTCTTCCAGCCCGCCACAGAGCAGGTCGATCTGTGGATTTTCTTTTAAATTTTTTTCCTGCCATTCTAATTTTTCAGGCGCCCAGCAGTCATCCGAATCCAAAAATGCCAGATAATCTGCTGTTGCCATACGGATTCCCGCATTTCTTGCAGCCGCCACACCAGCGTTTTGCTGATTATATAAAATAATGTTCAGATTGCAGCTTTCACGTTTTTTATACTGCTCCACTTTATCTGCCGTAGCATCTGCAGATCCATCATTAATTACGATCACTTCCCGGATGAGTTCCGGTTTTGTCTGATTCCGCAGCGAATCTAATGCCTTTTCTATCGTATTTTCACTATTATACGCCGGAATAATAACACTGAACATATCCCTCACCTCCGGTATACTTTTCTCATAATCTCATCCACAGTTTCTTCACTGAACTGTCTGATTTTCTGCCGGTTCTGTTCGCCCATCTTTTTTAGTTGTTCCGGTTTATTTCTTTTATTTTCAAATATTTTTTCAAACGCTTCCCCATATGCCCCAGCTTCTTCCGGTGCTGCCAGACAGCCTCCCACACCATCTTCGATCAGGTCAACATTTCCCCTGATCCTGCTGCACACAACAGGTAAACCTTCCGCCATTGCTTCCATCAATGCAACGGATAATCCCTCTCTGAACGACGACAAAACAAAGCAATCCGCGCACTGTAGAATTTCATGTACATCACTGCGGAATCCGGCAAATTGTATATTTTTTTCTAAATGGTGCTCTTTCACATACTGTTCAAGTTCTTCTTTTTCCGGTCCAATCCCACACATCACATAATAAATATCAGCTTTTTTCATTTTTTCCAATGCTTTTATGACAGTTCTCTGGTTCTTATTTGCTGTAAATTCTGCCACCTGTACGATCAGAAAAGCACTCTCAGGTATACCAAGTTCCTGTCTTTTTTTATTCTTTGCTTCCTGTGGCATATCGTGTGGTGTTACATTTACTCCAATACCCGGAATATAAGTAAGCTGCTTCATATGAAATTTCTTTTTTGCAAGCTCATAATCTTCCTGATTGATCACCAGCAGTTCATCTGTATATCGTGACAGATATTTTTCCACCGGATAGAACAGCAGCCAGTTTTTTGCCGGCGCCCCTTTAAAAAAATGAAACCCATGTGCAGTATAGATTGCACGCGTCTTATATTTATGTGCGGCCAGTCTGCCAAGCACCCCGCCGATCGGGCTGTGGCAATGTACAAAATGATATTGATTCTTTTTGAATAATTCTTTCAACTGCCGGTACGCTCTTGCATTTTGTCCAAGTTTAAATACATTTCTGGCAAAATCAATCTGATGCCACACAACCTGTTTTGATTCCTGTTCTTTTTTTAATTCACCGTTCTGTTCTGGTGCGCACGTATTTCCCTCTGCAAAATTACATGCCACCTCTACCTGATATCCCATCTGCAACAAAATATCGATATTTCTCATGTTGAACTGCTGTATCATGGATGCTACAGAAGCCACCAGTAAAACTTTATCTGACATGAAGTTTTTATCTCCTTTTTATACCCCAATAAACTTTCCCACAGCCTCATCCAGCCGTTTTAACATCTCACATTCCCTCAATGTCACTTCAGATAGCCAATTATAATGTTGATCTGACCAAGATTCTCCATCGTCAGATTGCGCAATCCGCGATAGGAACCGATTGTTAATCTTTTTAACATCCTGCCACCTTTTCATTGTTATAAGCGATTATCAGAATTTATTATACTACAAATGTATTCTATTGCAAAGAAACGGGACTCTCATCCTCAAACACTTCTCTCCACACTATCCTTCAATCCGAACCGCTGATATCCATCTATCTCTTTTCTGCTTAGTTCCTGTTCAATCACCATAGAACCGAATGCCTTTCCTGCCATACCGCCGATCTTCCCCGGCATTTTTTTTGCCAGCGCCACAAACGGATTCATCCAGTTACACAGATGTACGTTTTTCCCTTTTGCCGTAGCAATCGCTGCTACCATCTGTGCCGTGGTCACGCAGGAAGCATTCTGCGGCAGAAATACCCCTGACTTCTGACTCTCGATCAAAAGATATAAAAACTCCGCAAGATTCTCCACATAAAGCATGCTCCGCTCATTTTTTACATTTGGAAATACCGGTACCTTATCCGCTAACTTTACAAGCATCTTAAAATTACCTTTGCTGTTTTTTCCATAAATCATCGGCGGACGGACGATTGCAAGTGCAGTATTGTTTTTTCCATCATCTTCCTTAAGCTCCTCAAACAGTACCTGTAGTTTCTGCTCAGCCTGCCACTTGCTGTCCCCATAAAAATTTGACGGAGCAGGCTTTGTATCTTTTGTGATATGTATTGCCCCTCCGCCATTACTGCTGTCTCCGTATACAATTACACTGCTCAGGTAAATATATTGTCCCACGCCATCCTTTACAGCTTTTTGGGCAGCTTCACATGTCAGATCACAGTTTACGGCATAATATTCCTGTTTTTGTTCTTCTGTCAGGATGCCAATATCCGCATGTGCTTTGCCAGTCACGTTTAAAATACTGTCATATCCTGACCAGTCATCCTCTTTCCACGCCTCACCACGCAGACTGACTTTATGAACCTCATACTGGTCATTATAATTTTCTCCAATATATTTTTGAAATGAGTTGCCAATATAACTGTTGGCGCCTAAAATCAATACCTTTTTCATTTCCCCTTCATGCTCCCTGTTCCACCTTCAACCACTCCATCCTGTCTCAAAACGCTTAAGAATGTACCAAAGAAACACCGTACATCCATTGTAAACCCATATTTTTTCACATACTCGCCATCTAATTTTGCCTTGACCGGAATTTCAAGTTCGTCACGTCCGTTGATCTGCGCCCAACCGGTTAATCCCGGTGTCACATCATTTGCACCGTATTTGTCACGCTCTGCGACAAGGTCATCCTGATTCCAGAGTGCCGGGCGAGGACCTACGATACTCATATCCCCCTTAAAAATATTAAAGATCTGTGGCAGCTCATCGAGGCTGGTCTTACGAAGAAATCTGCCGGTTTTTGTAATGTACTGTTCCGGATTTGCCAGCATATGTGTCGGCATATCTTTCGGTGTATCGGTGCGCATGGTCCGGAATTTATAAATCTGGAAATATGTCTTGTGGATGCCGACTCTCTTTTGTGTAAAGAAGATTGGTCCCGGTGAATCTAATTTGATCGCAATGCATAAGATCAAAAGCAGCGGGGACAATATAATAATCGCAAGCCCGCTGAGTAAGATATCTATGATTCGTTTTATATAACGGTATCCTGTCATTTTCTGTCTGTCCCTTCTAATTTTTCAAACTTTTTTACAAACAATTGTTCAAATTGCTCTTTGGTATATGTATTGGTTTCATCAAGAATATATCCCTGAAGCTTTTCAAGTTCAAAAAGGCAGAATAATTTTTCCTGCTTTTGCTCTATATGCCGATGGATCTGATTTTTCGCACTATTTACCTTAATCTGTTTCTCCTGCATGATTTTTTCTTTATTATACACAAGAATATAGCTTATATTTTCTCTGGAAAATTGATAATCAGGGATCATTCCTGCTTCTATCAGCATAATAAGACTGTCATATATTTTCCGGTAAATTTCATCCTTTTTTATGCTGCCATTTTTAAACTCCACAAAATACCACTTTCCATCTTCTGTACAATACAATGCATCATTGGTTTTCGGTTGTTGTGCTATTTTAACCACTTGGCAATAATACTTTGAAAAACGATCAAAATTGACAGCAAGTAATCTGCTTTCCGTCATATAATCAAAACTTGCATCGTCCTTAGAACAGTGTTTTAATGTTGCAGTCATCGACTGCATAACTTCCGGAAGTTTTTCTATTGCCTCTTTTGTCATTATATCCCCATTTCTTCAAAATCAAATTCTTGCCTGCTTTCTGCTATTTAGACATCTGAATACTTTCTAATTTTTCAAACGGTTTTGCTAACAACTGATACACAGACTGCAGATTTTCTGTAACATCTTTCATAACCGTTTCTTTTCCATCTGCCTGTGCAAGGTAATAATTCGTAATATGATCCACATTATGTTTTTTCGTATATGTTTCAATCGCCTCTAGAAAATAAGGACTGTGTGTAGTGATTAGTATCGTAAGATGAAGATATTTTTCCAGTAATACGATCAATTCTGCATATATAAGCTGCCATTCCGGATGTAGGTGTATTTCCGGCTCATCTAGCACCATCACATCTTTCTCATGGATTTCGCCTTTTTCTAACAAAGTGCGAATAATTGTAAATGCCTTGATTCCCATGGATAAATTTCCAATTTCAAAATAATGCATTTCTTCATCTGCCAGAAAAAAATCCCCATCCTCATTTTTTATTACTTTTCCGATCGTTACCTCAGATAACATTTTCAGTATATCACTGATTTTTTCTTCTGCCATCAGTTTTCCAATCGCATTGTCCGGTATATTCGCACTTAATTTCTGAAGCAAGTGCAAATCCTGTTCACTCAGCCCATCACTGTACTCCCACGAATTCATATAATCCATAATTGCCGGCGAATCAATTGAGATTGCTTCATGCATGACAGATATTTCTCTTTCTATCATATATTCACTATTCTGTTTTATCCCAACCTGTATTTTTTTCCCTTGAATAAGCAATATTGCTTTCGCCTCGCTTTCTGGCTCATACAGATCATTCATCTGACCATAAAAATATCTGCCAAAAGTGTCTGCTATCAAGGTCTGCTCCACAGCCTCATTTTTTAAATTTAATATACTATTTACTTTCTCTAAAACTTCATGGCACAATGCATCTCTGCTTTCATCATCAATCACATTTCTGAGATTATCATATAATTCAGAAATAATTTCTATTTTTCTCTCCTCATCTGCTGCCATAATCAATTCTGCTGCATTTGCATATCTTTTTCTGCTGGTTCGGGAAGGTACATTCACAGTTACTCTCTGATCATCATTTTTCAAATTATGATACCAGCTATTCTGCCAGTTATAACGGAGCAGTGACTCTATCTGTTCTTTCTTCTTCTGTGAAGCTTTTTCATCCACTTTATACATGGAATTAAACATACATGACAAAATCTTTCCTACCGTACTCTTTCCCGTATTATTTTCACCGGCAATCACAGTAATTCCGTCAAGTTTGATAGATGCCTGTTTAATTTTGGAAAAATGCTGAATTTCCAGTCTCATACTTTCCCCTTTCTACTCCTCCTTCGGCTGATACGTCGGCACAATTTTTTTCACCCACTCACGAATATCAGATGGCTCTGTCACTACATACTCTTTTAATTCTTCTAACTGCTCTAAAAACTTTCCTTCATCCAGTTCGATTGGTTTTCCGATGTGGATCAGGTTATTCTCGGTATCCTGCAGTCCTTCTTCATCCATCAGCATCTCTTCGTATAATTTTTCCCCAGGACGTAGTCCGGTAAACACGATCTGGATATCTTCATCCGGTTTATGACCGGATAACAGAATCAGGTTTTTGGCTAGATCAAGGATTTTGACCGGTTCTCCCATATCCAGAACAAAAATCTCTCCGCCTTTTGCATAGGCTCCCGCCTGTAATACTAAGGATACAGCCTCTGGTATTGTCATAAAATAGCGCACGATATTCGGATCTGTGACAGTCACCGGGCCTCCACGTTCGATCTGTTTTTTAAATAAAGGGATCACGCTTCCGTTACTGCCAAGTACATTTCCAAAACGCACTGCCACATATTCCGTCTCAGAGCGCTTATTGTAAGTCTGAATGATCATTTCACAGATTCTTTTACTTGCGCCCATGATATTGGTCGGATTGACCGCCTTATCGGTAGAGATCATCACAAACCGTTTTACATGATAACGGTCTGCAGCCTGCACGATTTTCCATGTGCCAAGGACATTGTTCTTGATTGCTTCATTCGGGCTCTCCTCCATCAACGGCACATGTTTATGAGCTGCCGCATGGTAAATGATCTCCGGATGATAGGTCTCAAAAATCCAGTTCATTCGATTGGTATTCCGCACAGAACCGATCAGCACAACCAGATCAAGATCCGGGAATTTTACCTTTAATTCATTCTGTATATCATATGTGGTATTCTCATAAATATCTAAAATAATCAGCTGCTTTGGCTTGTGTCCCGCGATCTGTCTGCAAAGCTCGCTTCCGATCGATCCTCCCCCGCCGGTTACCATGATAACTTTCCCGGACACATAACCCATGCTAGACTCAAGATTCACCATGACCGGTTCTCTTCCAAGCAGATCATTTACATCAACATCTTTTAATTTGCTGATACCAACTTCACCATTGACAAGCTGATAGATTCCAGGCAGACGTTTTAATTCGCAGCCGGTCTCTTTACAAATATCAAGAATCCCCTTCATCTGTTTCGGGGAGGCTGATGGCATCGCTATAATGATCTCATGCACATGCAGTTCCAACACCTTATCCCGGATGCAGCTTCTGTCACCGATTACCTTTGCTCCATGGATATAATTACCAATCTTCGTCTTATCATCATCAATTACACCAACAACTTTTTTCTTTACATAACGGCTATTGTTAATCTCTTTAATCAGCTGATTTCCAGCCTCACCTTCACCGATTACCAGTACATTCCTACGATATGTGCCGTCTCTTCGCATATTCCGGATTGCCCTAAGTCCACGATAGGAATATCTGCATCCCATGATCAGCACAAGTAAAAATAACCCATATAAAATATAAAAGCTTCGTGGAACCGGGAACATATCTCCCCAGTTACGTACCAGGATCAATGCAGCTACCACAATCGCATCCAGTATACATGCCGAAACAACATACATCATTTCAAGTGCCCCTGCGTAACTCCACAGACTTGAATATAACCGGAGTGCCCAGAAGATGATCAATGTGATCACCATCATATACGGAAGTGTTCTCCATACTTCATTCAGATATTCTGTCGGTACATTGTAAAAGTTCAGATCAAACCGTATTATCAGCGCAAACATACTCGCAACAAATACAGCAAGCATGTCATAACACATCAAAAAAATACGGCGCATAAATAACTGTCTATCTTGAATTAACTGTTTCATCTATTGTTATTGTCCTTTATATTCAAAATGCTGTTATACCCAAGGGTATAACAGCATTATTATAGCATATCTATTCTGTTTGTGTAAACCGATTCCCTTTTTTCTCAGGGATTTCGCTTTTAACTTTTTTATCTATGCATTTTTATAAATAATCCAGTTATCAGCATTCCATCTGCGGTTACCCTTCGTTCCTGGTCAATACGCGCAAAATTCCCCCTGCTTTTTCCCTATATATTTTTTCTGCTGATTTTCTATCCGCCTTTTTCATATAAAATCTGTTTCACCTTTTCTGTTAGCAGCTCATCGCAAAAAATCCGGTTTATGCTCTTTCGGCTTATACCACTTCCTGCAAAGTTCCGGCTTCTTCGGTACAAATATAACTCTCTTACATTAAAACCTATGATTATCAGATTAAATATGGTTTCAACCGCATCTCGACAGTAACAGTGCTTTGCGTGATAATACGTTTTCAATTGATGGAAACCATTCTCCTCAATGTCCCACCTGCGGTGCATCATTTCCCATAAGACCCGGTAGTCTGCCGCTTCCAGAGTCGTTACAAGCCACATGAAACGCTCTGTTTCTTTTCCATTTTCTTCCCACTGCTCATGATACCGCACCACACGCAGTTTATATGGACACCCTTCCAGACCATTTTCCTTCAGAGTGTTGATAAATGGAGCATTCAGATATAACGCATCCGCCACAATCACATCCGCAAAATGTCCATGCCGTTTCTTCAGCCGCTCAATCAACCTTTTTCCGCCTATCGTTCCTTCCCAGAATACCCGGTTACGTTTTATGATATCAATCATTTCTTCATGTATGCTGCGTATTTCATCCGGGTTTATTCTGGAGAGAAGGTCGCGGACTGCATCAACTTTTGGAATCCTTCCACTGATACAGTTTTTCAGTCTTTTCGACATGCTTTCAGGGGCTGAAAAAATGGTATGGAAACTTTCATACTTAAACAATGGAATAGATTTTCTTTTTCTTTCGTCCGTTAAACACTTGATTTTTTGCGGGATTTTATATACACTCTTCATATAAGTTAGCAGTTTCTTCAATGCTAATTTTTCATTCAGGACACCTTCTTTCGTATGTTTTGTTCCATAACATAATTATACAATAAAAGGTGTCCTTTTTGAGTGATTATACAGAAAAAAACAGTAATTTGATACCCCAAATTGATATCCCCTGCTTTGCCTGGAATTCACAGGCAGAACAGGGGCTTTTATTTTTTAAAGCGAAATCTCTGGACATTCACTCTTTCATCCGATTGTACATGCCCTGCCTATACAACCGCCTCAATAATTACTTTGTCATTAAAAACAATTTCCCGGATGCCTGTTTTCTTTTTCCTGTTAAAATTAAAACTGACCATATATCCTTTATTCACATGATAATCGTCCAGATATCCAGCTAACTGTTTCTCTCCACGATTGTTATATTCCTGTCCCCTCCAGATCTTCATTTCAATCACATACTGATGTCCACGATAATCTACAATCACATCTGTGCGTTTCTGTCCTCTTGTCTGTGCTTCAATATAATAATTTCCAGTGCCATTAATGATCGGACGTAAATAAAGCAAAAAATATTTTCGTCCTTCCTCTTCCAAAAATGTTTCATTTTGATCCCCATACAGATCATGAAAATGAACCACAAATTTTTCTAAGATCAATCGCATATTCAGACAGCCATTGACGATAAACTGATTTTTATCCATTAATGATGCAGCGTATATTTCCTTTTTCTGCATATCTGCCGCAGACAGATAAAAATTGTACAGCCACGTTTCAAATATACGGTTTGCAACCACAAGCATACCATTTTTATTTTTTACAAATCCAAACATGGATGCAACGCCGATCGACGGCTCATAATAATTAAAAACAATCGGCTTTCCGGTAAAAAGCAGAGACTTTAGCATATCATTTAATTCAGGATAACTGACAAGTTTCTCACTCAAAGACTCAAACAGCATGTTTTTTTCTGCCAGAATCAGTCTTTGTGCCTCATAAAATCCTTCTTTTGTCCATGCCGCTGATTTCGAACCATAAGTTTCTTTTTTGCAGACTACTTCATCCATCAACTGACATAACCTCGAAACAAGGAACGGATAACCGGAAGTATCATCAAACAACAGTCCCGCCATCTCATCCACATTCATACCGGTTTTATAGTCTGCTTCATATTCCGTAAGCATCCCCGCTATCTCATTTTTTGAAAAACTCATGGAAATATCAAAATCCGCTGCAATATTCCACGGACTGTTATACTTGTGCTCATCTTCCGGGCGTATCTTTCCCCTTAAATTCTTTACATCATATACCCCAGCCAAAATAACTGACCGGAATGTCGGATATATATCACGCTCCATATACTGGGCGCGGAGCTGTGCAAGAAAATCTAAAAACACCTGGT
>OOCB01004983.1_pt1 | contig 10320 bp, 10 predicted proteins | sample 1671351 | NCBI WGS metagenome assembly OOCB01 (sample SAMN06348148, study PRJEB24527) | human gut metagenome | biome: human gut; feature: ankylosing spondylitis patient; material: feces | host: Homo sapiens | place: China | collected 2015-10
AGACAAATATGATTTCCTTTGTGAGCCATGGAGATAAGACTCTTTAGAGGCTTATCGGAATGTCCGGCGAACAGGAATATCATATTTGTCTGTACCGTTTTTCTTTTTCATTACATATAAAATCAAGTCTTGTGAAAGAAAACAGAAACTATTATAATATTTGATAGGAGCAACGAAATATTGCAGTGCAGAGGGAGAAGGGGGAAATATGTTTGAACTGATATTTATTATTATTGTGATCGCAGTGATCGTGTCAAAGGTAAAGGCACAGAATCAGGGAGCAAATCGAAACAATACTACCTATATAAATGGAAAACCGGTAAAGAATAACCGCCAACAAGTTTATGGAGCCGGGCAGATGAACCGTCAGCCACAGAACTATAGTGCAGGACAGTCAAGCCGTCAGGCACAGCCGTACAGAGGGGCACAGTCAAATCGACAGGCACAGCCATACAGACCACAGCCGTCCGGACGTCCGGTGCAAAATCCTTGGTCACAGACGAATAGAGGAACGGCGCAGTCACGTCCACAGAAAAATCAGGATATTTTAAGCCGTGCAAAACAGAATGTGCAGGAAAATAATGAGGATTTATTAAAAAATGCAGACAGAATGCAGCATGAGGCTGCAAGAGGAGCGGCAGATACACCGATACTGACACCGAGTGAAAAAGTTGCAATGCAGGGGGTAAAACCTGTTGGTCAGCAGATTGGAGCCGATTTTGATGATGACTGTGACATCATGCAGAAATTGAATGATCTCATGATCATGGGCTATAGTGGTAATCTGGAATTTGACAGGGATTTTATCGCAGAAGGCGTGGATATGTTGAACAGCTATCAGGAATTTGGAAACAATTTATAGATTTCTGACAGTGCAGTTCATTGGAAAAAGCAGTTTACATAATTTGTGACAGAAAAGGGGAAAACAGCGTGCGGCAATTACCAAAAAGCGGAGAATTTTACCGGCATTTCAAAAATAAATTATATCAGATCATTACAGTAGCAAAGCATTCTGAGACTGGCGAGCAGCTTGTCATTTATCAGGCACTTTACGGAGATTTTGGTGTGTATGCAAGACCATTGGAAATGTTTATGAGTGAAGTCGACCACGAAAAGTACCCGGATGTGACACAGAAATACCGGTTTGAGCGGGTTGAGTTATCCTCGGATGTGCCGGTAGAAGCGCAAAAGGAAACAAGTGTGCAGAGTGAATACGAGGGCGGTATCAATCCAAAGGTTCTGGAATTTCTGGATTCCGAAGACTTTGACGAGCGCTATAATATTCTGGTTGCACTGCGGGATGAGATCGATGACCAGATAATCAATACGCTGGCGGTTGCATTGGATGTTGTGATCCCGGAAGGTGACATTGACGATCGCTATGATCAGCTGAAGATGTGCCTTCGAACGAGACAGCGGTACGAGAGTAACCGTCTGAGATAAAAGAGGCAGCACGGTGTCGTTACAATGTCATGAAAAAAGCATTTAGAAAAACAGTGCGCTTAGCGTTTGCTGAGCGTACTGTTATGATATCTGGAGGAAAATGTGACATCCTCCCCAAACCATGCAGGCGGGACGAAATGTTCTGCCTCTTCTTTTGTCTCAAATTCTACTTCGGCAAGCTGTAAAGGCGCAAGTTCCCCTTCAAAGACATCAAGTTCAATGGTCAGCTTATCGGTAAGTGGAATCAGGTATCTGCGCTTTTGGATGAGTATTCCATCAATTTTTTCTTTTAAGTGGGCAAACGCTTCTGCGTTTAACGGAAGATTATATTCCTCGCGGCACATCAGTCCCGCACCTTTGTAAGTCAATGTATATTTGTCATTTGATTTTCGGATGCGGACAACGGGATCTGTATTCAGATAACCCTGTTCAATGTGTTTACATTCGTATTGTTCCAAATTTTCCGGGAGCCGGTCAATTAAGTATTTGCGTTCGATTTCCATGAAGAGTTCCTTTCGTTATCATAAGTTTCAGTGATACTGTAGTTATCATAGGCTAATTGTCTGCATTTTGCAATGCGTAAGTGATATTGACGTGGAGAGAGCATCCTTTTATAATAAATGAGGACAGATTATGTTTAGAAATCGCAGAAATAACGTTCTGTGGTTTGGCAGCAGAAGACTATTTTCTGCGAAAAAGATAGTTTTGACATAGACAAAATGGAGGATAAACGGCATGAAAAAAGTTGGTATTTTTATGGCAGACGGATGTGAAGAGATTGAGGGACTGACAGTTGTTGATATTGTGCGCAGGGCAAAGTTAGAGATGACAACCATTTCTATCACAGATGAAAAAGAAGTGACCAGTTCCCATAATGTCACATTTTTGACAGACGCACTTGCATCAGAAGTTGATTTTGACGGATTTGATGCAATTGTTCTTCCGGGAGGAATGCCTGGAACATTGAATCTTGGAGCAAGCGACATGGTCAATAAAGTGATTAAAAAGTTTGCAGGCGAGGGAAAAATTGTTGCAGCAATCTGTGCAGCACCGAGTGTTTTAGGGGCAGCAGGATTGTTGGAAGGAAGACATGCTACCTGCCATCCGGGATTTGAGGAAAAACTGACCGGTGCGATCACGAGTGAGGATGCAGTTGTTGTGGACGGAAACATTATCACAAGCCGTGGAATGGGAACCGCAATCGATTTTGGATTAGCAATCGTGGATTGCCTGACAGATTTTGATGAGGAAGTCGTAGAGCATGTGAAAAAAGGAATTGTCTATCGCAATTTTGAAGAAGTATAATCCTGATACAGAATATGCAAAAAGGGTTTTGCAATAAATAATTCATGACAATAGAATGTTCGTAGAGCGTGCATTCTATTGTTTTCAGATTTACATAATGATGCACAAAAAAGCCACCGCAGATCTTGGGAAGATACCTAAGATGTGCAGTGGCTTTTTCCTAATGGCTAGTTTTTCATCTGTTCTTCCTGCTTCATGATCATTTTTTTGACCATTTCACCACCAATGCTTCCAGCCTGTGCAGAAGTTAAGTCACCATTGTAACCTTCTTTTAAAGGTACTCCAATTTCACTTGCAACTTCCTGTTTGAAACGATTCATGGCCTCTTTTGCCTGTGGTACAGCCATTTTACTGGTGTTAGAACCTGAATTAGATCCGCTCATGGTTTCACCTCCATATTTTTCCCTTGTGTTATTTTAGGAGTGCAGCAACGTCAATTTTTCTGATAAATCAGAAGCAAGCCGCTGTTGTTTGTCCTAATTCTATTATTGACAGCATCTGAAAAAATATGTTGGAAATATCTGGAGATTTTGTATTAATTGTGTTGACAATTTAAAAACTTTATGATTTACTAAGTTAGTAAGCTAAATTGCATGAGAATCATAGCGGCACATTTGGTGGCGTTTACAGATGCAAAATAAGAAGAAAGAGAGGTAAGGATATGATTCAGTTTACAACAAATAACACAACATTACAAAATCATAGTAAGAATTACCTCGGTAAACTTTTTTAAGCAGCAGTTCACTGCTATGGGAATGAGAGATATGTCCGTGGTGTAATTCGCCACGGACTTTTTATGTTTTAAGACAGATCAGCGGATAAATGCGCTTCGTGGTGAAGATACTGCGGAGCGTTTTTGTTTACCGGGGATTCGCAAAACAAGGGAGGTAAAATCCTCTCCTCACCATGGGGTTCGGATTTTGCTTCGCAAAACAAGGAGGATTTATGAGAAAGTTAAGCAGTTATATCGGGCGTTACTGGTATGGTTATGTGTTTGCCGTTGCAAGCATGGTCACTGCCATTGCGTTAGATATGTTATATCCGAAGATCACACAGAAGATTGTGGATGACGTTATTTTAGGCGGGCAGATGGAGATTCTGACGAAGCTGTTGACCGGAATCGTGCTCGTTGGAATCGGACGAAGCATTTTTGGTTATTGTAAGGAGTTTACGTTTGATTTTCTGTCCTCGAAAATCGGGGCAGAGATGCGGAAAGATTTATTTAACCACATTCAGACCTTGTCCATGCGGTATTTTGACGATACCAATACAGGAGAACTGATGGCGAGAGTCAAAGATGATGTGGATAAAATCCAGAATGCATTAGGTTATGTGGGAATGTTGCTGATCGAGGTGACGATCCATGTGGTATTTGTTTTATACTGCATGTTTTCCCTGAATTGGAAAATGGCATTTCTGCCGGTTACAGTCATGCTCTGCTGCGCTGTGGTGGCAATTATCATGGAGCGTAAGTTGGATAAAGTTTATGAGGATATCAGCGAGGAAAATGCGGTGCTGACCACTGTTGCAGAGGAAAATCTGGCAGGTGTGCGCACGGTAAAAGCGTTTGCAAGGGAAGATTATGAGATCAAAAAATTTTTGTCCCACAATGAACGCTATTACAATCTGAACATCACACAGTCCAAAGTGCTGGTGCGGTATTATCCGCTGTTTCAGTTTGTCGGAAAAGTGCTTCCGGTGGCAATTACCATTCTTGGAGGAATTTCTGTGATGAATGGAAATATGTCATTAGGTGCGCTGGTCGCATATGTGGAATACAGCAGAAACTGTACCTGGCCAATGGAAATGATGGGATGGCTGACAAACGACCTGTCTTCCGCAGTCGCATCATATAAAAAGATCAAGAAAATATATGAGGTAAAACCGGAAATTGAGGATAGCCGGAATGTTGTAACGTTAGATCATGTCAGCGGAAATGTTGAGTTTGATCATGTTTCCTTCAAGCTGGATGGAAAACAGATTTTATCAGACATCAGTTTTTCGGTAAAAGAGGGAAAGACGCTCGGAATTATGGGGGCGACAGGTTCCGGAAAATCATCGATCATCAACATGTTGCATCGTTTTTATGACACAACGGAAGGCTCCGTCAGACTCGACGGTGTGGATATCAGAAAAATATCTTTAAGACAGCTTAGAAGAAGCGTTGCCGTTGTTTTACAGGATGTGTTCCTGTTCTCGGATACCATTGAAGAAAATATTAAAATGGGTAACCGCAGCACGATGCAGATGGACGAGATAAAGAGTGCCGCAGCGAGTGCGCAGGCAAGCAGTTTTATTGAAAAAATGGATGAACAGTATGAGACCGTTATCGGTGAGCGCGGTGTAGGACTTTCCGGTGGACAGAAACAGCGGATCAGTATCGCACGCGCGTTGTCAAAACACAGCCCGATTCTTGTCATGGACGATTCTACTTCGGCTCTTGATATGGAAACCGAGCATGAAATCCAGAAGACATTAAACAGTCTGAAAGACACAACGAAGATCATCATTGCGCACCGCATTTCAGCAGTCTGCCACGCAGATGAGATCATTTATCTGCAGGATGGCAGGATCGCAGAGCGTGGCACACATGAGGAGCTTCTTGCAAAGAAGGGACTGTATTATGACACTTATATGGCACAGTACGGCGGATATCTGGCATCCTAAAAAGGGTGTCATGCAGAAGCAGGAAACAGACATATAAAATGATACTCATAGCGAAGGCATAGCTTCGCTGGAAATACGATTTCATTTGAATATAACACAGAAGGAGGCTACTATGGCAGTCAATTCATTTCGTGAAGACGAATATATGGAAAACACCGACAAAAAGAAGATTTTAAGCCGGCTGCTTTCCTATTTATTAGATTATAAATTAGCGATTGCCGGTGTTTTGGTCTGTATGGGGATTACCGTAGGAATTTCACTGGTAAACCCATTGCTGATCGAAGAGGCGATCGATCATTACATAGCGCAGTCAGATTTTAAAGGACTGATCGCACTTGGAATTTTTGCGCTCGCACTGAACGTTCTTTTTATCATTCTCGTAAAAGTAAGAATGTACAGTATGTCCGTGATTTCCAATAAAATATTATTAAAGATCCGACAGGATTTATATGAGCATATCCAGACGTTGTCTTTCTCGTTTTTTGACAGCAGACCGACCGGAAAAATTCTTGCAAGAATCATCGGAGATGTCAATTCACTGAAAGATGTCCTGACGAATATGGTCACGACTCTGATCCCGGAATTTATCACCGTCATCGGTGTTGTCGTGATCATGATGATAAAAGACTGGCGTCTGGCGCTGGCATCCTTAAGCACGATCCCAATCATGATCGTCGGTATTTTTCTGGTGCAGAAAATATCTCATAAGAGATGGCAGATTTACCGTAAAAAATCATCCAACTTAAATGCCTATGTGCATGAGGACATTGCAGGGATGAATGTAGTGCAGAGTTTTGGTGCGGAGGACGAGACAAAAGAAATTTTTGAGAACCTGACGGATGAACACCGAAATGCGTTTGTGGATGCAGTCATTTTTGCAGATATGTTCGGACCGGTCATTGACTTCTGCTGGGGCATCGGAGCGATGATGCTATATCTGGTCGGTATCCGTTTCCTTGGATTTGAAAAAGTATCCGTCGGACTTCTGGTGGCGTTCGGAAGCTATATTAATATGTTCTGGAACCCGATCATGAATCTGAGTAACTTTTACAACAATCTGGTCACAAACCTGACAGCGGCAGAGAGGATTTTTGATATTCTGGATACCGAACCGGACATCACAGATGCAAAAGATGTAGAAGAACTGCCGGAAGTAAAGGGTGAAGTGACATTTTCGCATGTTGGATTCACCTATGACCGGGGAACACCGGCGGAGACGAAGGTGTTAGAGGATGTCAATTTTGTCGTGAAACCGGGTGAGACGATCGCACTTGTCGGACCGACGGGCGCAGGAAAAACAACGATCGTCAATCTGATCAGCCGTTTTTATGATATTGAGCAGGGAAAAATCCTGATCGACGGATATGACCTGACGAAAGTATCCATGAACAGTCTGCGCAGACAGATGGGCGTCATGACACAGGATAATTTCATTTTCCACGGAACAGTGAAGGACAACATTTTATATGGAAAACTGGATGCCACCGACGAAGAGGTGATCGCAGCAGCGAAGGCTGTCAACGCACATGATTTTATCATGAAAATGGAAAAAGGCTATGACACTGAACTGAAAGAGCACGGAGCAGGACTTTCCATCGGGCAGCGCCAGCTGATCGCATTTGCAAGAACAATGGTTTCCATGCCAAAAATCCTGATCTTAGATGAGGCAACTTCAAGCATTGACACGCACACCGAGATTTTAGTGCAGAGAGGGATCGAGGCGCTGCTTGCCGGAAGAACGAGTTTTGTCATTGCACACCGTCTGTCGACCATCCAGAATGCAGACCGTATTTTTGTGATTGACAAAGGCGGTATTTTAGAGCAGGGAAGCCCGGCGGAACTGATGGAGAAAAAAGGAGCTTATTATAAGCTTTATATGGCGCAGTTTGCAGAGCTGGGATAAGAGTATGGAATAATATCAGGAGCAGAAAAATGAGTAAATTGTATTTTGTACGACATGGAGAAAGCGAATGGAATGTAGCAGACAAAATTTGCGGAAGAACAGATATTCCGCTCACAAAGAGAGGTCATGAACAGGCGGTGGGAACCGGGAAAAAGATCGTGGCAGAGGGGATCAAGGCAGATGAAATTTTATATTCTCCGCTGCTTCGGGCGGCAGACACTGCAAAACATATCAGCGAAATGACAGGAATCCCAGCACATATGGAACCGAGGCTCATCGAGCAGAATTTTGGCGTGTGGGAGGGGACTTCACCGCGCAATGCGCCGGAGTTTTTAAAGGCAAAGAAAGATTTTTTGAACCGCTATGGCAATGGAGAATCCATGTTTGAACTGGCACAGCGCATTTATAATCTGCTGGATGAGCTAAAGGAGCAGCAGGATAAAACCTACATACTGGTGGCGCACAATGGGATTGCACGGGTGGTGCAGTCGTATTTTAAGGATATGACAAATGAGGAGTATGCGGCATTTGGAGTGCAAAACTGCAGCGTGACAGAATTCTCGTTTGAGGAAAAAAAGGGAACATGCAAATGAAAATAGTGCTGGCAGCAGTTGGATTTTATGAGCGGGATATAGAATATAATAGAAATAAAATTTTAAAATGTCTGAAAGAAAACAGTGGAAAAGCGGAGCTGATTTTATTTGGTGAAACCTTTTTACAGGGCTTTGAGGTCTTGGACTGGAAGTATGAAACAGATCAGCATATGGCATTATCTGTCTCTGACAGTAATATTCAGATGATACGGAAGGCAGCAGAAGAGAATGCACTGGCAGTGTCTTTTGGATTCCTAGAGAAAGCGGAGGATAAAATTTACAGCAGTCAGCTTACCATCGGTGCAGATGGAAATATTTTAAATCTGTTTCGCAGGGTGTCAAAAGGCTGGAGGGAATCTTTTGCGGATGAACATTACGCAGAAGGAGATATGTTTACAAAATTTGAATATCTGGGAAAAACATTTTCAATTGGTCTTTGCGGCGATTTGTGGGATGAGAAAAATGCCATGCAGATAAAGAAACTTCAAGCGGATGTGGTGCTCTGGCCTGTATACACAGATTTTCCGGCGAAAGAATGGAATACGGAAATGAAGTATGAGTATGCCGCACAAAGCAAGAAAATTGGCGGGCAGGTTTTACTTGTAAATTCAGTTTGTTTCAGTGGAAATGAAGAAGAATTGGCAAAAGGCGGTGCCGTCTGTTTTTTGGATGGGCAGATAAAAGAAGAACTTCCGGCAGGGAAAGAAGGCGTGCTGATGGTACAGGTTTGATGAATAGTTGTTACATTTTTAGATGTTTGTAACTTATCTTTTCTAAATTCTTTTGCTACAATAGGAAGTAGAAAATGTGAAAAAAATAACATACAAGGGGAAAAGGGTATGTATGTCAATGGATTTCAGTTTTCGAAAACTTATTAACAACAGATTGAAAAAAGGAGAAGAGTTATTATGGCAAACAGAATTATGTTAAACGAAACATCTTATCACGGAGCAGGTGCGATTGAAGAGATCGCAAATGAAGCAAAGGCACATGATTTCAAAAAAGCTTTTGTATGTTCCGATCCAGATCTGATCAAATTTGGTGTGACAAAGAAAGTGACAGATGTTCTTGATAAAAATGGTCTTGCTTATGAAATTTATTCTGATATCAAAGCAAACCCAACCATTGAAAACGTACAGCATGGTGTAGAGGCATTCAAAAAATCCGGTGCAGATTATCTTATCGCAATTGGCGGAGGGTCTTCCATGGATACTTCCAAAGCAATCGGAATTATCATTGCAAATCCGGAGTTTGAAGATGTAAGAAGTCTCGAAGGCGTTGCTCCTACAAAGAAACCTTGTGTACCGATCATCGCAGTACCAACAACAGCAGGTACAGCAGCAGAAGTTACCATCAACTATGTTATTACAGATGTTGAGAGAAAGAGAAAATTTGTCTGCGTAGATCCACATGATATGCCGATCATTGCAATTGTTGATCCAGATATGATGTCTTCCATGCCTAAGGGATTAACAGCATCTACCGGTATGGATGCTTTGACACATGCCATTGAAGGATATACAACAAAAGCTGCATGGGAAATGACAGATATGTTCCACTTAAAAGCTATTGAAATTATTTCCAGATCTTTAAGAAGTGCAGTTGCCAATGAAAAAGAAGGCCGTGAAGGCATGGCACTTGGACAGTATATTGCAGGAATGGGATTCTCAAATGTAGGACTTGGAATTGCTCATTCCATGGCGCATACTTTGGGTGCAGTTTATGATACACCACACGGAGTTGCATGTGCGATGATGCTTCCAATCGTTATGGAGTATAATGCAGAATGCACAGGTGAAAAATATCGTGAGATCGCCCGTGCAATGGGAGTAAAAGGTGTGGATGATATGTCTGTGGAAGAGTACCGCAAAGCAGCAGTAGATGCTGTACAGAAGTTATCCATTGATGTTGGTATTCCAACAAAACTGGAAGCTTTGAAAGAAGAAGATTTAGATTTCCTTGCTGAGTCTGCACATGCAGATGCATGCGCACCAGGTAATCCAAAAGATGCAAGTGTAGAGGACTTAAAAGCATTGTTCCGTAAATTAATGTAAACCGGAGTTTAACGGACGTAGTGCCGCAGATTCTGTGGTGCTTTTATAGGTTGTGAGGGGCAGATATCAGCGTCCTCTCACAAGGCAAATTTATATGTAATGAAAAAGAAAAACGGTATAAACGAAATATTATATTTCTGTTCGCTGAACATTACGATGGGCTTCTAAGCAAAAATATTGGAAAGCAAGAGGCTTTCCAATATTTTTAGAATCCCATCTTCATAGCTCACGAAGAAAATAATATTTGTTTATATCGTTTTTCTTTTAATTTACGTTACGAATGACTTGTGAGAGGACGCTTATATTTGCCCAATCAACATCATGAATCGCACCACAAAATCTGCAATTTACGTTA
>OOCB01004985.1_pt1 | contig 10312 bp, 4 predicted proteins | sample 1671351 | NCBI WGS metagenome assembly OOCB01 (sample SAMN06348148, study PRJEB24527) | human gut metagenome | biome: human gut; feature: ankylosing spondylitis patient; material: feces | host: Homo sapiens | place: China | collected 2015-10
CACTCCGACGATGAGAAGTTCCCCGCTGCCGGCGGCGACTATGAAAATCCCGTGGAGGACGCCCCAGGCGCCGTGAGCATTGCCGACGCCGACAATCTGAACTACATGCTGACCCTGCCGGTGGAGGATGCCGGTAAGATCGACGGCGCCGCCTCCCTCAGCCACATGATGAACGCCAACACCTTCACCTGCGGCGCTTTCCACGTCACCAGCAAGGACGATGTGGAGACCGTTGCCAGCGACCTGCGGGATGCCATCCAGTCTAAGCAGTGGATGTGCGGCTTCCCTGACAAGCTGGTGATCTTCACCTACGATCAGTATGTGGTGTCCCTGTACGGTGACGAGGAACTGGTGAACACCTTCCGCGACAAGTTCACCGCCACCTATTCCGACAGCACCATCGCTTATGACGAGGCGATCCTGTAACGTTTCCGCTTTTCTCACAGCGTCCGCACCGAATCGTGCGGACGCTGTGAAATTCAATTTTGGAGTTGCCCTATGCTGTTTTCCAGTATTCCGTTTCTCTATACCTTTTTACCCTGTGTCCTGATCCTGTACTTTCTGGTCCCCGGCTGCCTGAAAAATACGGTGCTGCTGCTCAGCAGTCTGTTTTTCTATGCCTGGGGCGAGCCTCGCTTCGTGGTGTTTATGGTCATCGCCATCGTACAGGGTTATGTATTCGGCCTGCTGGCCGAAAAATTCCGTGACCGGCCCAAACGGGCCAAGCTGTGCCTGTGGGCCTCCGCCGCCATCAGTCTGGGGCTGCTGTGCTACTGCAAGTACGCCGACTTTTTCATCAGCGGCTTCAACACCCTCACCGGGCTGTCCCTCCCGCTGCTCCATGTGGCCCTGCCCATCGGCATCAGCTTTTACACCTTCCAAATTCTGAGCTACGTCATCGACGTATACCGGGGCGATGTGACTGCCCAGCGGAATCTCATTGACCTTGCCGCGTATGTGGCCATGTTCCCCCAGCTCATCGCCGGGCCCATCGTCCGGTACGCGGACATCGCCCCCCAGCTGAAGCATCGCACCCACACGCTGGCCGATGCTGCCTACGGCGCCCGCCGCTTCATCCTCGGCCTTTCCAAAAAGGTGCTGCTGGCCAATGTCCTCTACGAACTGATCTCCGCCTACAAGAGCGCCGCGAACGTCTCCGTCCTGTTCGTCTGGCTTTACGCCGCAGCCTACGTGCTGCACCTTTACTTCGACTTTTCCGGTTACAGCGATATGGCCATCGGTCTGGGCCGTATCTTCGGGTTCCATTTTATAGAAAACTTCAACTATCCCTACATCTCCGCCAGCGTCACGGAGTTCTGGCGGCGGTGGCACATGAGCCTGGGCAGTTGGTTCCGGGACTATGTATACATTCCGCTGGGCGGCAACCGGGTCTCCAAGGCCAAATGGTTCCGCAACATTTTCATTGTCTGGCTGCTGACGGGCCTGTGGCACGGTGCAGCATGGACCTTCATCCTGTGGGGACTGTTCTTTGCCGTGTTCCTGACGGCGGAAAAGCTCTGGTACGGCGAAGCTCTGGCCCAGACACGATTTCTGAAGCATCTCTATGTTCTGCTGCTGATCGCAGTCAGCTTCGTTATCTTTGATGCCGCCAGTGTGTCGGACGCCTTCCGTACCATCGGTTCCCTGTTCGGTCTGGGTGGGCTGCCCCGCTCCGACGCTCTGGCCCGCTATTATTTTGACAGCTACTCCGGCGTGTTCCTTGTAGCCATCGTGGGCGCTACACCGCTGCCCGCCAAGATCGTCCGGCAGTTCTCCGAGGATGGCCCAGGCAAAAAGATCATGTCCGTTGTGGAGCCTGTAGTGCTGCTGGCCCTGCTGGCGGTGGTCACCGCCTATCTGGTGGACGGGTCCTTCAACCCATTCCTGTATTTCCGCTTTTAAAGGAGGTCCCGCCATGTTTGAAAAATGGAAAAGCATTCTCACGGTGGGGCTCCTGTCCGCGTTTGTTCTGGGTTTTGGCATCTGGGCGGCGGTCAAGCCCGCCGATGCGCTCTCCACCAGTGAACGCCGCCCGCTGGCCCAAATGCCGGAATTGTCCGCAAGCAGCTATCTCTCCGGCAAATTCATGTCCGGCTACGAGGATTATGCCACGGACCAGTTCCCTCTGCGGGAGCAGTTCCGCACCCTGAAAGCCCTGATGGGGCTGTATGTGTTCGGCCAGAAGGACAACAACGGCGTCTATCTGGCAGACGGCTCCGCCGCCAAGCTGGAATATCCCCTGAATGAAGGCTCCGTCACCCACGCTGCCGACCGGTTCCGCTATCTCTACGAGACCCTCATGGCCGGGACCGACACCAAGGTCTACCTCTCCGCGATCCCCGACAAGAATTATTTTCTGGCGGAGGCCAACGGCTATCCCGCTCTGGACTATCAGGCCCTGACGGACGCTCTCCGGAAGCAGACGGAGTTCGCCGCGTATATCGACCTGTTCGGCACGCTGACCGCAGATGACTACTACCGCACCGATTCCCACTGGCGGCAGGAAAATCTGCTGACCACAGCGGATACGCTGGCCGCCGCCATGGGCGTCGCGCTGCCGGGCAACCGCTATACAAAATGGACACTGGACCGGCCATATTACGGTGTGTATTACGGCTACGCCGCCCTGCCTATGGAGCCAGACCAGCTGACTTACCTCACCAGCGACCTTCTGGACGCCTGCACGGCGTACAATTACGAGACCGGTAAGACCGGGCCTATTTATGATCTGGCAAAAGGTGCCGGCAAGGACCCCTACGAGCTGTTCCTCTCCGGGTCCGTGTCGCTGCTGACCATTGAAAATCCCAATGCGGATACAGACCGGGAACTGGTGATCTTCCGGGACTCCGTCGGCAGCTCGCTGGCCCCTCTGCTGGTCCCCGGCGATGCCAAGGTGACGCTGGCGGACATCCGCTACCTTCCCAGCAGCCAGATGGGAAAGTACCTGACCTTCACCGATCAGGATGTGCTGTTCCTTTACAGCGCCCCGGTGCTGAACAACAGTGAAACTCTGAAATAAGCCGCAAAGCGTCTGCCGGAAATGGCAGGCGCTTTGGACTTTTCTACGGAAATAAGGCAGTTTCCTTTTTTATCTTGTACTTTTGAAAGAAATCATATATAATAATAGCCTGATAATTATGCTCCGGAAGTGCGCTCTGCGTCGGAGCAGCGGAAAGGAAGGTTATCCTATGCTGAAATTTCATTCGGAACAGGGCGCGATCCCCGTCCCCAGCGCTGTTTTTTCCAACATCACCGGCATGGCGGCCACCAACTGCTTCGGCGTGAAGGGCATGGCCTACCGCTCCATGACGGACGGTCTGGTCCATCTGCTGCGGCGGGAGGCCATGAGCAAGGGCGTCAACGTGATCTATAACGAGGACGAATCCATTTCCATTGAGCTCCACATCATCGTGGAAAACGGCGTCAACATTCCCGCAGTGTGCCGCTCCATCATGAACGAGGTACGCTACGTGGTGAATAAGAACACCGGTGCGGAGGTCCGCGCTGTGGATGTGTTCGTAGATTCCATGATCCTGTGAGGAGGACAGCAGAAGAATGAGTAAAGAAATCACCGGTGCGCTTTTCAAGCAGATGATCCTGCACGGGGCCGCCGCTATCACGGCCCAGAAGCAGGCCATCAACGATCTTAATGTATTCCCCGTGCCGGACGGTGACACGGGCACCAATATGTCCATGACCATCGCCACCGCTGCCGAGGCGCTGCGCAAGGCTGCTCCCGCCTCCGTGGGGCAGGCATCCTCCGTCACCGCCTCCTCTCTGCTTCAGGGCGCCCGGGGCAACTTCTGCGTGATCGTTTCCCTGCTGTTCCTGGGCCTTTCCAAGGCTCTGAAGGGCATGGCGACCGCTGAGGCCGCCGCCTTCGCCGACGCCATGCAGGAAGGTGTGGCCGCCGCTTATAAGGCCGTTATGAAGCCCGCCGAGGGCACGGTGCTGACGGTTTCCCGTCTCGCTGCCAAGCGGGCTGTGGACACTGCCGCTGAGGGCGCCGACGTGGAGACCACCTTAGCCGCTGCCATCGAGGAGGGCTATGACGCGCTGGCCCAGACCACGGACATGAACCCGGTACTGAAAAAGGCCGGCGTGGTAGACGCAGGCGGCAAGGGCTACCTGCTGATCCTGGAGGGTATGCTGGCGGAGCTCCGCGGCGAGCCCATCCCCGAAAATGTGGAGGAGCCTGAGACGCACAAGGAAAAGGCCGACTTCAACGCCATGGCGCAGGAGGAGATCACCTTCACCTTCGACACCGTGTATGTGGTGCGCAAGGCCCGGGAGGACATCGACCTCATGCCCCTGCGTGCCTACCTCAGTAGCATCGGCGACAGTCTGGTCATCGGTGAGGACGACGAGACCTTCAAGGTCCACGTCCATACCGACATTCCCGGCGCAGCCCTGACGGAATCCCAGAAATACGGCACGCTGGAGCTGGCGAAGATCGAGAATATGCGCTCTCAGGCCGACGCGCTGGCCGCTGGCCAGACCGCCCAGAGCACCGATGATCTGGACGCCATTGAGGAAGAACTGGAAAACGGAGAAAGCGGTCACAAGGTAGCCGCCCCCGAAAAGGCCGTGGGCTTTTTGGCCATCTGCGCCGGCGACGGCCTTGCCGCCGTGTTCCGGGATCTTGGCTGCGACGCCGTGGTTTCCGGCGGTCAGACCATGAACCCCTCCACGGAGAGTATTCTGGCCGGGATCGATCAGGTCCCCGCTGAGACCGTGTTTGTTCTGCCCAACAACGGCAACATCATTATGGCCGCTCAGCAGTGCCAGGGCCTGACGGAGAAAAACGTGGTGGTCATCCCCAGCAAGACTGTTCCCCAGGGCATCACCGCCATGATGAACGTAGACCCGGAGGCGGAGGTCGCATCTATTACGGAGGCCATGACTGAAGCGCTGTCCACCGTCACCACCTCTCAGATCACCTATGCCGCCCGCAACTCCGACTTCGACGGCTTCGCCATCAATGAGGGCGACTATCTGGCCCTGCTGGACGGCAAGCTCTTCGGCACGGAGCGGGACATCACCTCCCTGCTGACCCGACTGGCGGCGCTGGCGGCGGAGCGGGAGGCGGCCTTCGTCACCCTGTTCTACGGCGAGGGCGTATCGCAGGAGGAGGCCGAGGCGGCGCAGGCCCTGTTCACCGAGGCCTGCCCGGAGACGGAGGTCTCCCTCCTCAGCGGCGGTCAGCCGGTGTACTACTACACCATCTCCATCGAGTAAAACCGAGTCTATCGCACCGAAGCATTCCCCGGACAGGACACTGTCCGGGGAATTTTTTCTGCCGGGCGGGCTTCGGGTTTCCCCGGCAGTGGCCGGCCTTTTCCGGCAAATGATTTTTCGGTGTGATATTGCAAAACGGTCGCCCTTGTGTTATGATGAGGAGGATAACGTTCCAGCCATTGAACTGGACTCCGTTTCTTTTTCAGCAGACGGTCCCGTCCCTGTGAGGGGACAGGTGGAATAGGGTGCAAATCCCTGCGAGTGGGTCACTGTGAAGCCCTCCCGGCGGCAAGTCCGACGGGGCGGATAAGTCAGATACACCGGACCGTCCGCTGCGGTACCTGCCTACACCGGGACTGCCTGCACAAAGAGAACGCCCTTGATGCGTCCGTGCTGCCGAACCGGCGGCACGGACGCTTTTGCTTTGTGCCATCCGCAAAAGCCGCCCCCGGCCACGGGGGTCCATACGGCAGACAAGAAAAACTCACCGGAGAGGAGGTGAGGGCTGCGGCCTGCACGCAGGGCCGCCGATCCCGACTGACACCACGACATATTTGAGAAAAGGAGAAACGAAATGCAGACAAAGAGCACGTCGCACGGAAAGAAGCTCCTTGCGCTGATGCTGTCCCTGCTGATGCTGGTGAGCGTCCTGCCGGTCTCGGCCTGGGCCGCCGCCGATGCAAAGCCCGAGAAGATCACTCTGGTGGGCAGCAGCGATGCGCTGGAGTACGAATTTGTAGACTATCTGACCTTTGCGTGGGAGGATATCCCCCACTATAAGGTCACTGTCCCCGCCGGGACCAAGACGGTCCAGCTCTACGGCACCGTCTATCTGGATAAGGCCAGCAGCTCCGGCAGCGGCTACACACAGAAGGACGGTCTGAATGATTGGCCGCCCCCCGTGGATTACTGGTCAGCAGATGAGGTAGGCTCCTCCGCCCCCTATACCATCGAGACCCGTACCAGCGGCTACGAGAAAAACCTGTCTCTGGTCAAGACCCGGAGCTATGCAGACACCAGCTCCGCCTATATTCTGGAGTTCGTGGAGAAGGACGACTCTCCCGCCGCCCCGGCTCCCGTTCTGACGGCGGATCTGTCCACGGCGGCTGTCACCTACACCTGCGGCGATACGGCCAATGCTCTGGCGGTGCAGGCCACCGGCAGCGGCACCCTGAGCTATCAGTGGCAGGTGAGCACCACCTCCGCCACCGACGGCTTCGAGGACATCACCGATGCCACCCAGAGCAGCTATACCCCCTCCACCGAGGCACCGGGCAGCTTCTGGTACCGTGTGGTGGTCACCAACACCGTGGCGGGCAACAAGCCCACCAGTGTCACCAGCGCCGTGGCTCCGGTGACGGTCAACGTTCCGGAGGGGATGCGCCAGGTGAAGATCATCACCTCCCAGGGCCGGGGTACCGGCATGACCCTGACCCTGAAGGATGCTGCGGGCCAGCCCGTATCCATCCCCGCAGACACCAGCGGCAGCTACGCCGTATATGAGTTTCTGACGGCTCCCGGCGTCTATACCTATGAGGCACGGGACACTGTGCGGGGCAGCGAATATCTCCTTGGCACAGGCACCCTCACCGTCACCGAGGGTACCGGTGAGCAGACCTTCGAGCTGTATCTGGTCTATGTCTACGCCGTCAAGGACGGCTGGACGGCAGACGACTTCACCACCGAGGTCAAGGCCGCCGACGGCACCGTCATGACCCCCGGCGAGCCCCATCAGTTCGCCAGCTATGTGGGCTATCCCTATCTCATGGTTCCCGGCACCTACACCTGGTCCATCCAGCCCTCCGAAGCCAAAGCGGCCGAGGGCTATCAGGCCACTCGGCCTGCCAGCAAGACGCTGAAGACTGCCTCAGGCGCCGCCTTGTGGAGCGCCACCCCGACCCAGATCGTAAACACCGACTTCGTGGTCCCCAAGGGCGCTCATGTCGTTATGACCGACATTCCCTCCACCACCTATGGGCAGGGTACGCTGATTCCCGGCGATGCCGATCTCACCGGTGACGACAGCGATGTCTACACCTTCCGGCTGGTAGCCGGCAGCAGCTACATCTACCGGGCCACCGGCGATGGGCTTGTCACTAACGCCAGTATGTTCAAATCCACCGGTGCCACCACCCGATATGACCTGACGAAAACCATGACCGGCGATCCCAAGGCCATTCTCCGGGACGAGAAGAGTGACGCGGCGGATATCCGCCTCAACGGTGTGGACTACACCGGCAGCGTCGCCCTGACCGTGGGCGGTATGAAGCAGCTGCGCCCCCTGCGTATGTTCCAGATCGCCAACAACAGCAGCACCGGCACGAGAGGCTCTACGCTGGAGCCTGTGTTCCACTACACGGCACTGGATGTGGACGGCACCAATGTGGTCAGCGTGGATGACAGCGGCCGCATCACCGCCAACAGCGCCGGTACGGCCATTGTTCTGGTGACCTATGACGCCATGTATGTAGCGGATTCCGGCTGGTCCATCAACAAGAACAAGACCTTTGGCGCCATCTGGCCGGAAAACACCGGCGTGGTGGTGGTGGAGGTAGGCAAGAACGCCGCCGCTGGCCCGGATGCCAACATGACCATCAACAACGGTGACCGGAAGGTCGCCGGTAACAAGCTGGATGCCGAGGCAGACGTGCTGTACTACACCGATGACTCCGGCTGCCAGTACACCTTCCGGCCCGCCGCAGGCAGCACCGTTACCCTGCTGCGCCCCACACTCACCGAGACGGCCATGACCTACACCGGCGGCTTCGGCACCGACGGCGTGACCACCAAGGGCGGCGACGTGACTCTGACTCTCACCGAGGGCAAAAACATCGTCAAGATCAGCAAGGATGGCGCCGACACCTATCAGGTCATCACCGTGAAGAAGGCCGGGGTAGTCATCACCAACAAGACCGACCCCACCCGTGATATCCAGCCCGGCGACACCGTCACCGTGCAGCTCACCGGCGTGTATCACCCCGCCAACACCATGGCGAACCTGTATTGCCTCTACGCCTACGTCTCTTACACCGATCCCGGCAGCGATGATACCGTCACCGGCTATAAGGACCTCTTCCAGCGTCACCTCTTCGACCGGGCGGACGGCGACAGCTGCCGCACCGTGGAGGTGAAGATCCCCGCCAACTGGGATGCTGATGAGCCCTATGTCCTGACGGACGGCGTTCTCAACTTTTACGGCAACGGCAAGGATATCGGCTCTCACCGCAATTCCCTGCCCAATCTCTCCACCAACGTTCCCAACAGCTACAGCAGCTTTGCGCTGGGCGCCCTGCCGGATATCACCATCCCTGTGGTCAAGCCCAATACGGCGGACGTCACCTTCTCCGTGAAGGATGACTCCGGAAACGCCATCGACAGCTGCACCATCCAGCTGACCAACAGCAGCAACGATACCGTCACCATCAACGCCACCGCTGCCTCCGCCACCCGCACGCTGGCCAGCGGCAAGTGGAGCTATGTAGTCACCAAGGAGGGCTATCTGCCCGCTAAGGGTACGCTGACCGTGGTGGGCGGTGAGGATCAGGCCGTGAATGTGGAGCTGCCTCTGGTCACTGCCATTCAGGTCAAGACTCTGCCCAAGAAAACCGTTTATACCGAGGGCGACACGCTGAATACCGCCGGTCTGGTGGTGCAGGCTGTCACCAGAAACGGCGCTTCCACCCTGTCCGCCGACCAGTACACCCTCTCCCCCACCCTGCTGGAGACCGTGGGGCAGCAGACCATCACCGTGACCTTCGGTCAGCTCACCACCACCTTTGAGGTGACGGTGCGTGAGGACATCGTCACGCTGGAGACCACGCTGGAGGATGGCATCACCCAGCGCAATTCCCGCATGACCTTCGACGTCTTTGCCAAGGACGGCGACGGCAACAAGCTGCCTGCCAATGAGGTAACGGTGCTCCTCAACGGTGATCCGGTGTCCGTCAACTGGGACGATGACACCAAGACCAGCTATACCCTGCACTTTACCAAGGAGGGCGTCAACACCGTCGTTGTCAAGGCCCACAAGGCCTCTCTGACCTACACCATCACCTATGTGAAGGCCGAGCCCGGTGATGTGGTGGGCAAGGCCGTGTTCACCGTGGAGGCCCTGTCTCTGGGCGGCGGCTACATCATCGAGCCCTGCTATGTGGACATCATCGAGGGCGAGAACGCTGCTCAGGCGCTGGCCCGTCTGCTGGAGGAAAGAGGCTTTACCTACAGCAACACCGGCTCTCTGGAGAGCGGCTTCTATCTGTCCCACATCCAGGGCGATGCGCTGGCGGGCATTGATCCCACCGGCGACAGCATCCCTCAGGCCCTGCGGGAGAAGCTGGAGGAGAAGAACTTCGATATCCAGACCCGGACGGACGAGACCAGTCTGGGTGAATTCGACTACACCAGCGCCTCCGGCTGGATGTACTGCCTGAAGAACGTATTCCCCAACGTGGGCTTTGCCGATTCCTATCTGTCCGAGGGCGACGTGGTGCGTGTGCAGTTCACGGTGGCCTACGGCTCCGACATCGGCGGCGGCTTTGCCATGGGCTCCGGCGACAGTGCCGGTTACTTTGACATGGCCAACAAAGACGCTTTGACCCGCCGTGTAGCGGCCATCAACGCCGAGATCGAGGCGAACCCCTACTATCTGGAGCAGAACTGCCTGACCAAGGCCTATGACGCCGCTATGGACGTGCTGACCACTCTGTACGTCTCTCAGGCCGACGTGGATGCCGCTTTGGCGGATCTGCCCGATCCCCCTGTGGGCCACCAGCTGACCGCTGTGGAGGCAGTGCCTGCCACCTGCGAGACCGCCGGCGTGGAGGCTTACTGGAAGTGCTCCGTCTGCGGCAAGCTGTTCAGCGATGCCGAGGGCAAGACCGAGACGACGCTGGAGAAGCTGGCTATCCCCGCCACCGGTCATGCTTACGGTGAGCCGGTGTGGAAGTGGAACGATGATTTCAAGGCCACTGCCACCTTCACCTGCGGCAATGATACTTCCCATGTGAAAAACGTCACGGCAGAGGTGACCAGCGCTGTCACCACGCCCGCCGCTTGCGAGACCACCGGCGTCCGC
>OOCB01004986.1_pt1 | contig 10308 bp, 8 predicted proteins | sample 1671351 | NCBI WGS metagenome assembly OOCB01 (sample SAMN06348148, study PRJEB24527) | human gut metagenome | biome: human gut; feature: ankylosing spondylitis patient; material: feces | host: Homo sapiens | place: China | collected 2015-10
CATGTCACACAACATATTTATACAATAACAGTTCGTAACATATTTTCAATTTTTCAACCAATTCAACCACCTTTCGCCGACCATGCTGCTTACAACCCGTAACTTACTAAAGAAACAAGACGATAACACGCATCCAACGACAAAAGAGCGGAAAACAGGCTACAAACTTTATATTCATTTGTAAACAAACCTGTTATCCTCTTGTTTTTCTAATTATTTTTACATACTTTCGCAAGACAACCTTAACCCCCAATCACCGAGGAATTATGAAATTTGCCAAAACACTTTCAATTTTATATACATTATTAATATACGCATGCACTGACAGCGCCCCTGTTGCACCGGCCCCCAAACCGGCCAGACCTCAGCCCGAAATCCCCGTCGTAAAACCGTTAGAACCAAAAGACATCATACTCAGCAAAAACCTCGAATACGACAAATACACCCTCGACGACGTTTATCCGTACCGCGACACGACGCGTTCGTTCAAATGGGAAGCAATCAAGCAGCACCTTGCCGACATCGAAAACATGCAGAGCGACAAAATGCGATGGGCCGTAATGACCAACTACAAGAACCGAAACGGCGAGGCTCCTCTCGTAAAGACATTCGTCCGCAATGAATATACCCGCGTTTCCGACACACTCGGAGTAGAACGTTACCAGTCAGTACCCGTCTACGAACTGACCGACACCGTCACGCCGCTACGCTATGGCCGCGACGGCTCAATAGTATGGCTCAACGACACCACCGGAAACTTCTGGCGGATACAGCCTGTCAATTCCGGGAAAGAATGGCTCGTCCCACGCCGCTACCTGAAGCACCTGTCGGGGAAAGTGGAATTTTCGCATGTAATCGTTGTGGACCGGGGCGACCAGAACATCGCGACACTGGAAAGAAGGTCACGCGGAAAGTGGGACATCCTCAGCATGAATCCGGCCACCACCGGCCGCCATGCCCCACCCTATGCACAGGAAACTCCACTGGGCGTTTTCCTGCTGCAAGAGAAGAAAAAGAGAATGCTGTTCCTCAAAGACGGCTCAACAAGCCTGGGCGGCGAAGCCCCGTTTGCCAGCCGCTTCACCAACGGAGCATACATACATGGCATCCCGACAAATCTGCCTCAAACCGGAATCATCGAATACAGCTGGTCACTGGGCACGGTTCCGAAATCGCACATGTGTGTACGCAACGCCACGTCGCACGCACAGTTCATCTACGAATGGGCTCCGACCGAACGGACACTGATTGTCGTGATTGAATAAATCAATCTTTTTTGTTGATTTTTAACGATATAACATATCCCAACCAAGAAAAATTGACCGTAACTTTGCAGCGATTTTAGGATACGAAAAAAATGCGGTCAATTTTTCTTACCATATTTACATTACTTTTGCCACTTGCATGGCTCATTGAAGGCAAGGCGGAAACCGTCGTTGCAGAAACTTCGTGCGACTCTACGGCAATGAGCCGCCACGAACAGCTTTTTCACGAAATGCATCTCGACAGCATCGTGAACTACACCGCATTCGAACAGGCCGTAGTGGGATACGAAAGAATCCAGGAGAAGAAACGCCCTGTGCTGACACTTATCGACTTTTCAAAACCGTCGACCGAAAAACGCCTGTATGTATTCGACATGAACGCCAAAAAGTTGCTCTATTCATCAGTCGTAGCTCATGGCAAGAACAGCGGCGACAAATACGCCACCTCTTTTTCCAACAAAAACGGTTCCCACAAAAGTTCCTTAGGCTTTTACCTCACAGGAGGTACCTATCAGGGAAGCAACGGCTATTCGCTTATCCTCGACGGATTGGAAAAAGGCGTCAACGACCAGGCCCGGCGCCGCGCCATCGTGATACACGGAGCCGACTATGCCAATCCGGAAGTGGCGAAATGCGGCCGTTTGGGCAGAAGTTTCGGCTGTCCGGCTCTGCCACGTGCACTGACCCGCCCGATTATTGACGCCATCAAGGGCGGCAGCGTCCTGTTTATCTACGCCGAAAAGCAGGACTATCTCGCCCAAAGCAGTATCCTGCAAAATCACGACATTTTATAATCACACATTGCGTTTACCACCAAAACGCATCCGTTCGTCCTTAAATTTACCGCAACCGTCGTCACGAATCATATTTTTTCGTATATTAGCAGTGAACAACTAAAACGAAAATTATGAAAACACCTGCATTTCTGACCTGCGCCATCCTTTTATTGGCAAGCTGCATGCCGTTGCAGGCAGGTACAAGAATCACGCCATCTCCGGCACCGTCATCAAGCAAGGTCGTCATCGTGACGGACTCCCACAAAAACGACAAAAAGCGCAAGAAACATAAGAAAGTAAAGAAAGACAAAAAGGAAAAGACTGTCGTTATAAAAGTCGGGACAAAAGTCAAGAAACGCCCGGCCAATGCTGTAGTAATAAAATATGACAAGCACGACTACTGGTACGACAACGGTGTGTACTACATCGAATGTTCCCCGTCCGTCTTCGAAGTCATCCGCCCACGTGTAGGCATGACCGTTCCGGTTCTTCCCCGCTATGCCGAGAAAGTAATCATCAAAGGCGAACCTTTCTTCAAGTTTGAAACAACGCTTTACAAACAAATTTCAGGAAAGGGCGGCATCCAATTCCAGGTTTCCGGTTTTCTCGACTAAGAATTAAACAGAAAAAACGGCGCCGGTTTGCAGACTGTTGCAACCTGGCGCCGTTCGTATATCAAATTTCATAACCTTTCTGTTACTCCTCTAAAATTTGGACTCGATTTGAGAACCCCTCAGATTTTTACGTTGACCCGTTCTTATGCCGCTCCGAATACACCCAAGCGCGCAAAAGAAAAAAGGCCGCAATCAACTTGCGACCTCTCTTTCGTGGGCGTTGACGGATTCGAACCGCCGACCCTCTGCTTGTAAGGCAGATGCTCTGAACCAGCTGAGCTAAACGCCCTTTTGATGAACGAAAGTGCTTGGATTTTGTGTGGGCGTTGACGGATTCGAACCGCCGACCCTCTGCTTGTAAGGCAGATGCTCTGAACCAGCTGAGCTAAACGCCCGATTCTTTGTTTTTGTGCTATCGTTTTCCCGATTGCGTTGCAAAGGTACGACGATTTTTTGAATCTGCAAATTTTTGCGGCACATTTTTTCAATAAATTTTTCATACAGCCCAATAAAAGCCTAATTAGCAAACCATTAAACTCAACAAAAAGATATCAACTTTTTTGAGAAAAAACAAACTCTTTTTATTTCCATGCCGTAAAGCCCCGTTTCCATCATATTTTTCATACAAAAAGAAAGTACGACATAGCCAAATTTGAATTCTGTGTTTTCGTTTGTCTCGGCTCTCACCTTTCACTATCTTTATAGAAAATAGGATGCGGTTTGGCACAGCCAAATTTGAAAACTGCGTTTTCATTTGTCTCTGCGCTCACCTTTCACTATCTTTATAGAAAATAGGATGCGGTTCGGCACAGCCAAATTTGAAAACTGCGTTTTCATTTGTCTCTGCGCTCACCTTTCACTATCTTTGCAAAAAATTTCAGGCCAACGGCTTTTTTGACCGAAAACAAACAGAATTTAATAAACCCAATAAAAAAATCCAGCAATGGCACTTAGCACATTAACTGCAATCTCACCGATCGACGGACGCTACCGCAGCAAAGCGGAAGTGCTCGAAAACTATTATTCGGAATACGCCCTTATCCGCTACCGCGTTAAAGTGGAAATTGAATATTTCATCGCACTTTGCGAACTTCCACTTCCACAACTCGCAGGAATCGACAAGGCAATCTTCCCGACATTGCGCGAAATCTACACTAATTTCTCAGTAGAGGACGCACAAAAGGTAAAAGACATTGAAAGCGTGACAAACCACGACGTAAAAGCTGTGGAATACTTCATTAAGGAAAAATTCGACGCTCTCAAACTTGATGCCTACAAGGAATTCATCCATTTCGGACTTACTTCGCAGGACATCAACAACACCTCTGTTCCGATGCTTATCCGCGATTCCATCCACGAAGCCTATCTGCCGCTTCTCGATGAAATGGTGAACAAGCTGAACGCATTTGCTGAAGAATGGAAAGACATTCCTATGCTTGCAAAAACTCACGGACAACCGGCCTCTCCTACTCGCCTGGGTAAAGAAATCCGTGTGTTTGCCTACCGCATCGAACGTCAGCGCGAATTGCTGAAGCAAGTGCCTGTAAGCGGAAAATTCGGCGGTGCAACAGGTAACTTCAACGCACACCGCGTTGCCTATCCTAACATTGACTGGCGCAGTTTCGCCAAGTCGTTCCTCAACGAAAAGCTCGGCATCGAACGTGAAGAATGGACAACACAGATTTCCAACTACGACAATCTCGCCGCCCTTTTCGACGCTATGGCACGCATCAACACCATCATGATTGACCTCGACCGCGACATGTGGCAATACATCTCGATGGAATACTTCAAACAGAAAATCAAAGCCGGCGAAGTCGGTTCTTCAGCAATGCCTCACAAAGTCAACCCGATTGACTTCGAAAACTCGGAAGGCAACCTCGGAATCGCCAACGCCATTCTGCAACACCTCGCAGGCAAGCTGCCGATTTCACGTCTGCAACGCGACTTGACTGACTCTACAGTGCTCCGCAACGTGGGTGTTCCTTTGGCACACATGCTCATTGCTCTTCACAGCACATTGAAAGGTTTGGGCAAACTGCTCCTCAACGAAGCAGCCATCAACCGCGACCTCGACAATATGTGGAATGTCGTAGCCGAAGCCATCCAGACAATCCTGCGCCGCGAAGGCTATGAAAAGCCCTATGAAACGCTGAAAGCCCTTACCCGTACAAACTCTGTGGTAAACGCTGAAAGCATCGCCAATTTCATCGACACGCTCAACGTCAGCGACGAAGTGAAAAGCGAGCTTAAAGCCATCACACCTCACAATTATACAGGATTTTAGGCACTAATTAATCCAAAAGAGACACATAGCTAAAAAGATTGTTAAAAATACGACAGGCAACAACATCTTTTTAACTATGTGTTTCTTTTTTCCAAAAAATAAGACTTATATTTGCACGTGAAAAAGTCAGGTTTCAAGCATATACTTGACGAGAAAGTCAACAATTGCAATTAACGATAACTTTAAACAACAAATAGCATATTATTCACGCCGCGAGGCTTGTTAAAAATTTAATTTTTTGAATTTATGATGGAAGTCAGCAAAAAGCCAAAAAGACCACGGATTGGAGAAAGTCAAGAGATGAATGCGGAGAACGCGCATTTCGAAAAAGTAACCTACAACCCTAATTCCACTTACAGCTCTGACCAGCAGAAGTCAGAGTCAGGTACTGCTACCGACTATAAAGAAAAAAGCTACAGCCAAAACAGCTACGGAAACAGAGGAGGTTACAACAACAACTACAATCGAAACAACTACAACAACCGCCAGGGCGGATACAACAACTACAATAACCGTCAGGGTGGATATAACAACTACAACAATCGTCAAGGTGGATACAACAACCGTCAACAGGGCGGATACAACCAACAGAACGATTACAACCAGCCGAACGAATACCGTCAACAAGGCGGATACAACAACTATCGCCAGGGCGGATACAATAACAATCGTCAGCAAGGCGGATACAACAACCGTCAGCAAGGCGGATATAACAACAACCGTCAACAGGGCGGATACAACAACCGTCAGCAAGGCGGATATAACAACAACCGTCAACAAGGCGGATACAACAACCGTCAGCAAGGCGGATACAACAACCGTCAACAGGGCGGATACAACAACCGTCAGCAAGGCGGATACAACAACCGTCAGGGTGGATACAACAACCGCCAGCAAGGCAACTTCAACAACAACCGTCGCGGCGGCAATTTCAACCGTCAGGGTGGACAACGCTTCACTCCGCGTCCTCAACCGGTTATCTACGATATGCCGATCATGGATCCGAACGAAGAAATCCGCTTGAACAAGTTCATGGCAAATGCCGGCATCTGCTCACGCCGCGAAGCCGACGAACTGATTCAGCAAGGTCTTGTTAAGGTCAACGGTGTTGCCATCACTGAGTTGGGTACAAAAATCAAGCACGACGACGTTGTGGAATACAACGACAAGGTGGTTACACTTGAAAACAAGTGCTACATCCTGCTCAACAAACCGAAGGATTGCGTGACTACAAGCGACGATCCGGACGGACGTCTGACTGTTATGGATTTGGTGAAGAATGCCTGCAAGGAACGCATCTATCCGGTAGGCCGTCTTGACAGAAACACTACCGGCGTATTGCTTCTCACTAACGACGGTGACCTCGCATCCAAGCTGACTCACCCGAAATACGTGAAGAAGAAAATTTACCAGGTTTGGACCGACAAGGACATCGCTGAAGAAGACATGCAACGTCTGGCCGACGGCATCGAACTGGAAGACGGACCAATCCACGCCGACGCTATCAGCTATGTCAACGACCACGACAAGAATCAGGCTGGTATCGAAATCCACTCAGGCCGCAACCGTATCGTTCGCCGTATGTTCGAATCGCTCGGCTACCGCGTGACAAAACTTGACCGCGTATACTTTGCCGGCTTGACGAAAAAGAACCTTCCGAGAGGCCGCTGGCGCTACCTCACTCAGGAAGAAGTAAACTTCTTGAAACAAGGTTCATTCGAATAGTGTGAATTAACAAAACCTAAATAATCCTCCTGCTCCGCTCCTGGCGGAGAAGGAGGTTACCATTTATAATATACTTAATATGAAAAGAACAAAAATAGCGGAAATCTGGAATCCGGAACTCCTCAACACAGACGTATGCGTGAAAGGTTGGGTTAGAACCCGCAGAGGTAACAAACACGTTCAGTTCGTTGCCCTCAACGACGGCTCGACTATCAAGAACATACAGATTGTGTTCGACATGCAGAAGTTCACGGAAGAGGAACTGAAGCCTATCACTACCGGCGCGAGCATCCATGTTGAAGGTAAGCTGGTAGAATCGCAGGGAAAAGGACAGACTGCAGAAATACAGGCAGAAACACTTGAAATCTACGGTACTGCAGATGCCAACGAATATCCGTTGCAGAAGAAAGGCCACACGCTCGAATTCTTGCGCGAAAAAGCACACTTGCGCCCGCGTACAAACACATTCGGAGCCGTGCTGCGCATTCGCCACACTTTGGCTTTTGCCATCCACAAATTCTTCAACGAACGCGGATTCTTCTACCTCAATACTCCGCTCATCACAGCCAGTGACTGCGAAGGTGCAGGAGCTATGTTCCAGGTAACTACGCTCAACCTCAACGACCTTCCTAAGACTGAAGACGGCGCTGTGGACTATTCACAGGACTTCTTCGGCAAACCGGCAAGCCTTACTGTTTCCGGACAGCTGGAAGGCGAACTCGGAGCAACAGCCCTCGGAGCCATCTACACATTCGGCCCGACATTCCGTGCTGAAAACTCCAACACTCCGCGCCACTTGTCAGAATTCTGGATGGTTGAACCGGAAGTTGCGTTCAACGACATCAACGACAACATGGAGCTGGCTGAGGATTTCATCAAATATTGTATCAACTACGCACTCGAAAACGCAGCCGACGATATCGAATTCCTTGCCAAGATGTACGACGAAGAACTCATCGACCGTCTGAAATTCGTTGTCAACAACGATTTCGTTCGCCTTACATACACAGAAGGTGTGAAAATCTTGGAAGAATCAGGCCACAAATTCGAGTTCCCGGTATTCTGGGGTGCTGACCTGCAAAGCGAACACGAACGCTACCTGGTGGAAGAACATTTCAAGAAGCCGGTTATCCTGACCGACTATCCGAAGGAAATCAAGGCCTTCTACATGAAGCAGAACGAAGACGGAAAGACAGTACGCGCAATGGACGTACTCTTCCCGAAAATCGGCGAAATCATCGGTGGTTCAGAACGTGAAGAAAACTACGAAAAATTGGCAAAACGCATCGAGGAACTGGGTATTCCGATGAAGGATATGTGGTGGTATCTCGATACACGCCGCTTCGGTACAGTGCCTCACGCAGGTTTCGGTCTGGGCTTCGAACGCCTCATCCTGTTCGTAACAGGTATGACCAATATCCGCGACGTGATTCCTTTCCCACGTACTCCAAACAACTGCGAATTCTAATCTATCCGCATATAGAAAACCCAAACGAAACAGTTATGCCGCCCAGTCGGTGTACCTGTTTTTTTATAGACAAATAGCCCCGGCCGCCTGATGCAACCGGGACTTCCTTCCGTCTAAATACAATTTATTTCACCGCTACTTTTTTCACCATCGACTGGCCGTCGGCTGTAACTTTAACAATGTAAAGTCCGGCAGACAAACCCTCAGTTCCCGTTTCCATTCCGGAAGCGTTGAACACCTTTACAGTGTCGTAATCACCTTCCACCACGATACGGCTGTCAGCGCCATACACATTCACGCCGGCAAGTTCCACTCCTGCAACAGATGCACCTACCGTCGCAGCTTCCTTCGTTGCCGAATTCAGTACATAGCGGTCGTTGTCCGCACCGTCCCAACTATCGGAAATAAAGGCCACGATACGAAGTTCATCAAGATTGATAGTGACTTTGTTTCCTGTCACAATCGTACCGTTACCATTGTTATATGACACGGGCACAACACCTTTGAATGTCATATCATAGCTTCCGTCCGCATTTACCTGCAAATCATCACCGCCCGCAGCTGTCAGATACAGAATCGGAAAATGGTCATGCATATAGTTCTGGGCATTTTTCTGAAAAGACGAATAATTACTGTGAGTTACAGCTACCGTTATTTTTTTGTTATCGGGAGTCACAATACAATTTCCGCTGACATTGACCGTGAGTTCACGCGTTTCTACATCATAAGAATCCGAAATCTTCAATGAAGCCAAACCGTCCTTCTGCAAGAAATCAGCAATCAGGTCACCTGTCCACTGCATGGCATTGAAAGCATTACTGCCTAAAGCATCAAACCACAAACGGTCGCCCATCGTACCCGGAGAGTAGTTCACACCAAATTCTGCGGCAGTTTCAACACTCTCATCAATTGTAAACAAGTCGGCACGATAACCGGCATGATGATAAATACGCTCCACCCTATCTTCATATCCCACAATAGCTTCATCTATCGCCTCTTTACCTTGGGGACTATAACCGCAGAACTGGCTATAGAATTTTTCCATCAGCAATGTGCGCTCTACTGCATCCTGCTTGTCGTAAGCATAAAACTGATAGTTTTCTTCTGATTGTAAAATCGGCTTGTCATTTACATGTGTCACCACATACGAGAAATCCACATCGTCTGTAATCGCAATAGCCGGCAGTGGCATGCTCATGATATAGAGTGAATTCGGACCGACAGGCGTAGAGAACTCAAACTTTTCCGTATCTGTAACACCGTTAATTGAATAGTCAACCGTCAGACTCTCCACCAAACCGAATGAATTGTTCACAAATTGAATGTTTGGTACTACTTCACTACCCTTCGGCCAATATTTAAATATCGAAACTGGAAGGAAAGTTACTGTCTCTAACTTACTTTCGTCTCCACCTACCAATACCTGAATCATCGGATGACCCAAATCACTAAAATCAGGTTCAGTAGCCAAATCAATATACTCACCATTCAGATAAGCAAATGACATTTCTGTTTCAGAATCATCCAATCCGGAAGCATCGAACATCGCAGGATAACTTGACTCCTGAACATCCATTTTATAGCCGACATACAAATTCTCCGAAGCATCAATTGTCAAAGGAGCATCCAGTTTCACATAATTCCAACCCCCGGAAAGAGCATCTACTTTTTTTGATGCCACCTCTGTCGCCGTAGCTGCAGAACTGCCCTTCATTACAAAAATCGTAACATCCGACACAGTTTCGGATACAGCAACACCGATCACAGATACTTGCAACCCGTCGTAATCAAACAATTTGTCGGTCTGCAATCCTGCAACTGCGCCAAAGCTGGCCTTCTGTCCGGCTCCAAACGAATAATAACGGCCGCTTTCAACAGCATTTGTCAGCCATTTCAGCTCGTCGGATTCTGATGCCTGTGCCATTTTCGACATTTCACGGGACGGCATTTCTCGGGACAACATTTTTTTGAACCCCTGACCATAAAGGCCCGTTGCAACAAAGCACAACGATAAAACGGATAGTAAAAGTTTTTTCATCGGTATAAATTATTTGTTAGTTTTTCCTCTATTTCAGCGAATAAGCCAATAACATAATTGCCCTACTCCTATTATATAACAAAAGCATTAAATCTTACTTGTTTAAGTTTTATGCAAAGACTCATTCTAATGATA
>OOCB01005006.1_pt1 | contig 10266 bp, 8 predicted proteins | sample 1671351 | NCBI WGS metagenome assembly OOCB01 (sample SAMN06348148, study PRJEB24527) | human gut metagenome | biome: human gut; feature: ankylosing spondylitis patient; material: feces | host: Homo sapiens | place: China | collected 2015-10
GTCTGCACGGCGCAGGAAGTCGATGAACTCGCGCGACATGTTCGAAAGCACATACAACTTGTAGCCGGCGGCCTTCAGGTCGCGGACAAGCTGTTCGGTAGGCTTCACGGGTTCCTGCATGTCGATCGACAGGCGCAGGTACTCCTCGCATTTCGCACGCGGGCAGGCGTTGACCCCGGAAAGGATGCCGGTCACCTCGTCGAGCGTCAGCACGCCCCGGTCGTAATCCTCCCAGAAAGCCGGCATGGGCTCCGAACGGATGAAACTGAAAAAGTCGTGGAATTCTTGCGTACACTTACTTCTGTCGCGGGCAAAAAGTACTCCGCCCAGGTCGAAAACGATATTTTCCATGGGGCAAAGATAGCCATTTTTTCGTTTGGTTCATGATTTGCAGGCTGGCGCATAACAAAAACTCCGATTATGAACTATGGCATAAGCATCCTCTTCCGCGCCATTCCCCTTGCGATGGCAGCCTTCTGTTTCGCCTACGGCGCCTACGTTTTCGCCGCCGGCGACGACCCCTCGCGGCTCACGGCAGGCCCCGTGCTCTTTTTCCTGGGCTCGATCTGCATCGCGCTCTATTGCACCGCCGCCACCATCATCCGCCAGATCATCGGCACCTATACCGCCGCCGCGAAATACCTTTTCCCGGCCATCGGCTATGCGGTCGCCGCCATGACGGTCATCTGCGGGCTTTTCATCATCCAGTCGCACATGACCGGGGCGTTCGTCACGGGGCATGTAATCTGCGGGCTGGGGTTCATCACGGCGTGCGTCTCGACGGCGGCCACCTCCTCGACGCGGTTCAGCCTGATCCCCAAGAACTCGGGCGACAGCACCTTCTCGGTCAACCCCGCAGGCTTCACCCGCGGGCAGAGTTCGCTGCTGATATTCATCGTGTCGGCCATAGCCGCCGGGGCATGGGTGTGGTGCATCCTGCTCTTCGCGTTGGGAACGCTCCCGGCGCATATCGTGGCGGGAAGCGTCATGTTCGGCATCGCCTGTGTCTGCACGTCGCTCATCGCGCTGGTAGCCAGTATCGCACGCCAGGCACGGGGCAGCTATACGATGGAAGAACGCCGCCGGTGGATGGGGCTGGTGCTCGCGATGGGCGGCCTGGCCTTCGTGCTGGGGCTGATCCTCCTCTTCACGCTCCGGGGCGAGGCGATCAGCTTCGTGGGCTTCGTGCTCATAGGGCTGGCACTGATCTGCTGGAGCATATCGAGCAAGGTCATCCTGCTGGCAAAGATCTGGCACGCCGATTTCCCGCTGGCCAACCGCATCCCGATCATCCCGGTGCTTACGGCCCTGGCCTGCCTGTTCCTCGCAGCATTCCTCTACGAGGCGGCACTCTCCGAGCCCAAGTATTTCGTCCCCGCACGCGTGCTGGCGGGCTTCGGCGCCATCTGCTTCACGCTCTACTCCATCGTCTCGATCCTCGAAAGCGGCGCGAGCAAGAAATAGCCCCGCTGCAAGGCAATAAAAAAAGCCACCTTCCCCGGGTGGCTTTTCTTATTGCCTTTATCGTCACATGGGTCAGAACAGGTGGCAAGCCACCGTCAGCCCGGCCATGACGATGGAAACCATCGACATCAGCTTGATAAGGATGTTAAGCGACGGGCCCGAAGTGTCCTTGAACGGGTCGCCGACGGTATCGCCCACCACGGTGGCCTTGTGGCATTCGGAGCCTTTGCCGCCGAAATGCCCCTCCTCGACCATCTTCTTGGCATTGTCCCACGCGCCGCCCGCATTGGCCATGAACACGGCCAGCACGAAACCCGAGCTGAGGCCGCCGACCAGCAGGCCCATCACGCCGGCCACGCCGAACACGAGACCGACGGCTACCGGCACGACGATGGCCAGCAGGCTGGGGAACATCATCTCGCGCTGTGCACCGCGGGTCGAAATCTCCACGCAGCGGGCATAGTCCGGCGTGCCTTCGCCCGTGAGGATGCCCTTGATCTCGCGGAACTGGCGGCGCACCTCGTTCACCATGCTCTCGGCGGCACGTCCCACGGCGTTCATCGTCAGGCCGCAGAACAGGAACGACATCATGGCGCCGATGAAGATGCCGATCAGCACCGTCGGGTTCATCAGCGAGACCTGGTAATACTCCATGAAATCGAGAATCGAGGCCTTCTCGACCAGCTGCGAGGTGCCGTTAGGCAGGTCGAGCATCGTGATGCCGTTGTGCAGCAACCCGATGCGGATCTCCTCGATGTAGGACGCCAGCAGCGCCAGTGCGGTCAGCGCCGCGGATCCGATGGCGAAGCCCTTGCCCGTGGCGGCGGTCGTATTGCCCAGCGCGTCCAGCGCGTCGGTGCGCTTGCGCACCTCGGGGCCGAGGCCGCTCATTTCGGCATTGCCGCCCGCATTGTCGGCGATCGGGCCGTAGGCGTCCGTGGCGAGCGTGATGCCCAGCGTCGAGAGCATACCGACGGCGGCGATGCCGATGCCGTAGAGCCCCAGCGACATGTTCATCGGAGCCATCATATTCTCCATGTCGAAGCCGATGGCGCACAGATAGGCGAGGATAATCGCGGCACCGATCGTCAGGACGGGGATGGCCGTCGAGATCATGCCCGACCCGACCCCGGCGATGATGACCGTGGCCGGCCCGGTCTGGGCGCTTCCGGCGATCTTCTGCGTCGGTTTATAGGAGTGCGAAGTGTAATATTCGGTAGCCTGTCCGATGATGATACCGGCGACGAGCCCCGTGATGACCGAGCACGACAGCCCGAGCCAGTTCTGGATTCCCAGCAGGTAGAGGATACCGAACGTCGCGCCGGCAATCAGCAGCGAACTGAAATTGACACCCACGCCCAGCGAGCGGAGCAGCTCGCGCATCGAGGCGCCCTCACGGGTTCGCACGAGGAAGATGCCGATGATCGAGAGCACGATCCCCACGGCCGCGATCAGCATCGGCGCCAGCACGGCCTTGAGCTGCATCGCCATGCCGTCGGCCGTGGCGAACGCCGCCGCGCCCAGCGCCGCCGTGGCGAGCACCGAACCGCAATAGCTCTCATAGAGGTCGGCGCCCATGCCGGCCACGTCGCCCACGTTGTCGCCCACGTTGTCGGCGATGGTCGCGGGGTTGCGCGGGTCGTCCTCCGGAATCCCCGCCTCGACCTTACCCACCAGGTCGGCACCCACGTCGGCCGCCTTGGTATAGATACCGCCGCCGACGCGGGCGAAGAGCGCCTGCGTCGAGGCGCCCATGCCGAAGGTCAGCATCGTCGTGGTGATGACCACGAGCTTCTGCGGCCCGGCGACCTCGACGAAATGGTTCAGAATGACGTACCAGAACGAAATGTCGAGCAGGCCGAGGCCCACGACCACCAGTCCCATCACCGCACCGCTGCGGAATGCGACCTTCAGGCCGCGGTCCAGCGACTGCCGCGCGGCATTGGCCGTACGGGCCGAAGCGTAGGTCGCGGTCTTCATGCCGAAGTAGCCCGCAAGCCCCGAGAAAAAGCCGCCGGTGATGAAGGCGAAGGGAACCCAGCCGTTCTGCACCCCGGCGCCGTAGGCCAGCCAGGCGAAAAACAACGCCAGCACCGCGAAGACGATGCCGACGACCTTGTACTGCTGGCGCAGGTAGGCCATGGCGCCCTTGCGCACGTGCGCGGCGATCTCGCGCATGCGCGGGGTACCTTCGTCCTCGCGCTTCATGCTGCGGTAAAATGCCCAGGCTACGGCCAGGGCAATGACGGCGGCGGCAGGGACGATCCAGAAAATCAAAGGAATGTTCATTTCGATAGAATTAAGGTTTTTAGAGTTTGTCGAATCGGTTATTAATACAAATATAATAATTTATCCCGATACTGTACTTTTCCGGACGGGCCGATATACAGCACAAAAAATCCCGGCAGCTCCGCACTCCCCCCCGCCCTGAGGCAACGAAAAACGGGAAGGAGCGAAGCCTTCGAAACACTTCGAATCTTCGCCCCTTCCCGTTTATGCGCCTGCGGCGTTCAGCGGATCACCGCACCGCTACGAGCCGAAGTTGTCGTAGAGGATATTCTCCGACGGCACTCCGAGGTCGTCCAGCATCTTGACCACCGACGCGATCATCATCGGGGGGCCGCACATGAGATAGATGCAGTCCTCGGGCGCCTGGTGGTTCTTGAGGTAATTCTCATAGAGCACGTTATGCACGAAGCCCGGGGTGTATTTCACGCCCGCGGCATCCGCCTCGGGATCGGGACGGTCGAGCGCCAGGTTGAACTTGAAATTGGGGAACTCCTTTTCGATGGCATGGAACTCGTCCACATAGGGAGCCTCCTTCAGCGCACGGGCACCGTACCAGAACGACACGGGGCGCTTGGTCTTTTCGGTCTTGAACAGATGCATCAGGTGGCTGCGCATCGGGGCCATACCGGCACCGCCGCCGATGAAGATCAGCTCCTGCGTGTCGGGCAGGTTGTCCGGCAGGAAGAACTCGCCGTAGGGGCCCGAGATCGTCACCTTGTCGCCCGGCTTGCGGGAGAAGATGTACGACGAGCAGATACCCGGGTTCACCTTCATGAACCCGCCCGTAGCCTTGTCGAACGGCGGCGTGGCGATACGGATGTTGAGCATGATGATATTGCCCTCGGCCGGGTGGTTGGCCATCGAGTAGGCACGGAACGTAGCTTCGGGGTTGGTCGTGACCAGATCCCACATCTTGAACTTGTCCCAGTCGGCACGGTACGCCTCGTCGATGTCCATGTCCGAGAACTTGATGGCGTCGTACTTCGGGATGTCGATCTGGATGTAGCCGCCGCTGCGGAACTTGAGGTTCTCGCCTTCGGGCAGCTTGACGACGAACTCCTTGAGGAAGGTCGAGATATTGCGGTTCGAGACCACGGTGCACTCCCACTTCTTGACGCCGAGCACGGCTTCGGGAACCTGTATCTTGAGGTTCTCCTTCACCTTGACCTGGCATCCCAGGCGCCAGTGCTCCTTGGCCATCTTGCGCGTGATGAAACCGGTCTCGGTGGGCAGGATGTCGCCGCCGCCCTCGATCACCTGGCATTTGCACATGCCGCACGAACCGCCGCCGCCGCAGGCCGAAGGCAGGAAGACCTTGTTGTTGGCCAGCGTTGCGAGCAGCGTCGAGCCGCTTTCGGTCGTGATGACCTTCTCGCCGCCGTTGATGTCGATCGTAACTTCACCCGACGAGGTCAGTTTGGCCTTTGCAAAGAGAAGCAGCCCCACGAGGACAAGGGTCACCACCAGAAAGGCAATGATTGCAACTATAATAGTCAATTCCATTTTTTCCGAATCTCTTTTAAGGTTAGAACTGAATACCCGAGAAGATCATGAAGGCGATACCCATCAGGCCGGTGATGATAAACGCGATACCGGGGCCCTTGAGCGCCGCGGGAATCTGCGAGTAGGTCGTCTTCTCGCGGATGGCGGCCATCATGACGATGGCGAGCCACCAGCCCAGGCCGGAACCCAGGCCGTAGACGATCGACTGCCAGAGCGACGTCAGCTCCAGCGCATCGACCTTCTGCTGCATGAAAAGCGAGCCGCCCATGATGGCGCAGTTCACGGCGATCAGCGGCAGGAAGATACCCAGCTGGCTGTAAAGCGTCGGCGAGAACTTCTCGACGGCCATCTCCACCAGCTGCACGAAAGCGGCGATGGTGGCGATGAAAACGATGAACGTCAGGAAGTCCAGGTTCACATCGGGCAGCCCGGCCCACGAAAGGGCGCCTGCCTTGAGTACGAATTCATACAGGAGGTAGTTCAGCGGCACGGTCATCACCATCACGAACGTAACGGCGGCGCCGAGTCCCAGGGCCGTCTTCACGCTCTTCGACACGGCGATGTAGGAACACATGCCGAAGAAGAAGGCGAAGACCATGTTGTCGATGAAGATCGACCGGATAAAGATATTCAATGATTCCATACGTTACCCTCCTATTTTTCCTGTAAATCCTTATTGCGCGAACGGTGCACCCAGATGATGCAGCCCACGATGATCAGCGCCATCGGCGGGAAGAGCATCAGCCCGTTGTTGTAGTACCAGCCGCCCTCGGCCGCATACCAGCTCTCGGGGATGATGCGCCAGCCCATCAGGGTGCCCGAGCCGAAAAGCTCGCGGAAGAAAGCCACGATCACCAGGATCAGGCCGTACCCCAGGCCGTTGCCGATACCGTCGAGCAGCGACGCCCACGGCTTGTTAGCCAGCGCGAATGCCTCGATACGTCCCATGACGATACAGTTGGTGATGATAAGGCCGACATAGACCGACAGCTGCTTCGACACCTCGAAGACAAAGGCCTTGAGCACCTGGTCGACCAGGATTACCAGCGCGGCGATGACCACCAGCTGCACGATGATGCGGATGCGCGAAGGCACGCCGTTGCGCAGCAGCGACATCACCAGGTTCGAGAAACCCGTCACGACCGTCACGGAGAGGGCCATGACGATGGCGGGCTTGAGCTGCACGGTGACGGCCAGCGCCGAGCAGATACCCAGGATCTGCACGATGACCGGGTTGTTCGCGGAGAACGGCCCCGTCAGGAACTTCATATTCTTAGCCGAAAACAAAGGCTCTTTTTCTTGCTTACTCATTGTTTCCTACATTTTCTTCGTTAGACTCATCCCGCACGGGAGCAAACACGACATCCTCGATTGCGGCCTTGCGCTTGGCTTCGAGCAGCGGCAGGTAGTGGTGCAGGCTGTTGTAAAGCATCGCCGTCACGCCGTCCGAAGTCTTCGTACCGCCCGAAATGGCATCCACTTCATGCTCGGGATCCTGTGCGCCGCCCTTACGCAGCTTCACGGAAACGAACTGGTCGCCCTTGAAAATCTTCTTGCCGACGAACAGCGCCTGGTATTTCGGCGTGGCGATCTCGGCACCCAGGCCCGGGGTCTCGCCCTTGTGGGCCATGATGATACCGGCCATCGTGTCCATATCCTTTTCGAGCGCCACATAACCCCAGACCGGGCCCCAAAGACCGGTACCCGTAACCGGGATCACCACACGGCCGTCCTTGGCCTCGAACACGGGGAATTTGCCGTCGTCGAAAGCACCCGGCAAGTCCTTGAGCAGTTCGAATACGTCCTGCCCCTCGACTTTCTCGCCCCGGGCGTCGACGACGTAGGCGTCGATGAAGGTGTCGTAGTTCTGCCCCTGCGCCGAGAGCGACGAGAGGATCGAGGATTTCTTTTCGTTCAGCTCGTTGGCATACTGGCGCTTCTGGAGCGAGAGTGCCGCCACGGCGAGCAGCGTCGCCACGATCACGACCATCACGGTCGAATACATTATAATATATGCGTTGCCGTTCTTGTCGCTCAGCATCCCCTTCTTCTTCGCGTCCTCGATCTCGACGAACGCCGAAGCGGGAGCCGCGCAAACGGGGCATGTTTCGGGAGCGGCCTTCCCTTCGTGGATATAGCCGCAGACTGTGCATTTGAATTTTTTCGTTGCCATATATCTCCCCTATTTCGCCAGTTTAACACGTTTCTTTCTGCGCGAGATGTTCGCCTCGACCACGTAGTAGTCCACCAGCGGAGCCAGCGCATTCATAAAGAGGATCGACAGCATCATGCCCTCGGGATAGGCCGGGTTGACCACGCGGATCAGCACTGCCAGCGCACCGGTCAGCAGCCCCACGATATACTTGCCCGTATTGGTCTGGGCCGAGGTCACGGGGTCGGTGGCCATGAAGACGGCACCGAATGCGAAACCGCCGATGATCAGGTGGTACCATGCCGGATAGGTCGTCACACCGATCGCCTGGAAGAAATAGCCCATCGCCAGCCCGCCGACGAATACCGAAACCATCGTGCGCCACGAAGCGACGCCCGTGAACAGGAGGATCGCGGCGCCCAGGAGGATTGCCAGCGTCGAGGTCTCGCCGATACACCCCGGAATGAAACCGAGGAAGGCATCCATGGCCGAATAGCCCATCTGGCCCGTGGTGCTCAGGTTTTCGAGTGCCGTAGCGCCCGAGAAGCCGTCCACCACCTGCGGCACATAGCCCGGGATATTGGCTGCGACGTTCTTCATATCTTCCGTCATGCCTGCAATCCACACCGTAGCGCCCGACATCGAGGGCGTATAGGCGAAGAACGCGAAGGCGCGGGCCAGCAGCGCGGGGTTGAAGACGTTCATACCCGTACCGCCGAACACCTCCTTGCCGAAGATGACCGAGAAGGCCGTGGCCAGCGCCACCATCCACAGCGGGATGTCCACCGGCATGATCATCGGGATCAGCAGGCCCGTCACAAGGAAACCTTCATTGACCTCGTGGCCGCGGGCCTGTGCGAAGGCGAACTCGATGCCCAGGCCGACGACGTACGAAACGACGATGATGGGCAGCACCTTGAGGAACCCGAACCAGAGCGAAGCCCAGAATTCGGGCTGTACGCCCTGCGAGAGGAAATGCAGGTAACCCGTGTTATAGAACCCGAACAGGAGCGCCGGCATCAGGGCGACGACCACCATGATCATCGTACGCTTCATGTCGTTGCAGTCGCGTATGTGCGCGCCTTTCTGCGTCGTGGTGTTCGGTACGAACAGGAATGTCTCGAACGCATCGAACGTCGACTCCAGGAAGCCCAGCTTGCCACCCTTGGTGAACGTGGGCTTGATCTTATCTACCAAATTGCGTAATGCGCTCATCGTTATGCCTCCTTAATCATTAAGTTAATACCGTCGCGGATGATCTGCTGTATCTCGATCTTCGAGGGGTCTACGAATTCGCACAGGGCGAAATCCTCCTCCACGACCTCGTAGATGCCGAGGTTCTCCATCTTGTCGATGTCGCCGGCAAGGCAGGCCTTCAGCAGGTACATCGGGTAAATGTCCATCGGCAGGTACTGCTCGTAGAGCCCCGTCACGACGAACGGGCGCTCGCCGCCGTTCATGTTGGTGTCGAGGTCGTAGGCCTTCTTCGGGCAGAGCCACGAGAAATAGGAGCGCGATACGGAGAACTTGTTGAAACGGGGCATCGCCCAGCCCAGCAGCTCGTACTTGTCGCCCTCGGGGATCACCGTAAGCTGATTGGCATAGAAACCGAGGAAGCCGTCGGCCGGGGTCTTCGTGCCGGTGAGCACGTTGCCCGAGATGATGCGTACATGGTCGCCCTCCTTTTGGGGTTTCACGTTGCCCCGGAGGATCGAATCGACCCTGGCGCCCGCGACGACGCGGCAGTACTGCGGTTTTTCGATCTCAGAGCCGGCTACGGCGATGATCTTCGTCATGTCGACGCGGCCTTCGTTGAACAGGCGGCCGATGATGGCCAGATCCTGGATGTTGACCGTCCACACCACTTCGCCCTTGTTCACCGGGTCCACGTGGTGGATCTGCACGCCGACGTTGCCGACGGGGTGTTTGCCCGCAAAGGCGTGGAGTTCGGCGCCCTTGAGCGAGGGCATCTGCCCTTCGGCCTTGGCGCGCACCGAGAGATGCACCTTGCCCGGAGTGAGTTTGCGCATCACGTCGATACCCGTCTGGAGGTTCTTCTGTTCGGCTTTCAGCACGAAATTGTAATCCGGGGCCAGCGGCGCGGAGTCGAAGGCGGAGATGAAGACCGCTTTCGGCGTGTCGCTGGGGTCGGCGATGATGCCGATGGAGCCAATCAATTGCCCGTTGTCTTTCAGGGTAATGGCCCATACCCCTTTCTGGGATAAGAATACGGAACGAAGTACTTCCCGTGATTCCTCCAGGCTTGCGTGAGGTTGCCAACCCGCATTGTTCCCTATGTTGGGGTTTCGGCAACAGGCAAAGAGAGCCTCTGCATCGCTCTCCACGAAGGGCCGTAGTAGCAACCGTTCTGTTTCAATTGGGGTGTCGGGTTCTTCTGAAGTTTCTTCTTTCCGATAGACACATTCTACGCGGTTACCGTCAGGATCAAGAATGACGCTTTCGAAATAACCATCGCCTGAAGTGCGCGGTTCTCCGGCTATGGTATAACCGTCTGCCCGGAGTTGTTCAGTAGTCTTGAGTACATCTTCTTTGCTTTGAAAGGCAAGGGCGAAGTGGGTGAGACCTAACCTGTTTTCTTCTATCAGAGTGTTTTGCAGGTCCGTTCGGCTCATTAATTCTAATGACGGACCTTCATCAAAGTAGATGAAGTATGATTCGAAACCCTTCTTGGGATTGATGTATTTTTCGTTGCTTTTTCCGCTAAAATACCGGATATAGAAGTTCCTTAATTCCTCCAGGCGGAAGGTCCAGATGGCGATGTGATGTACTCTCATGATTCCTTTTTCATGCAAATATAGTGATAATTCCCTGTAAAATCGTACCTTTGTGCCGTAATA
>OOCB01005009.1_pt1 | contig 10261 bp, 6 predicted proteins | sample 1671351 | NCBI WGS metagenome assembly OOCB01 (sample SAMN06348148, study PRJEB24527) | human gut metagenome | biome: human gut; feature: ankylosing spondylitis patient; material: feces | host: Homo sapiens | place: China | collected 2015-10
ATCATCAACGAGACTCCCGACGACGACGGCCTGGAGCAGTGCCGCCAGTTCGGTGCCGGTTTCGCCGGGTTCTGAGCCCTCTCCCCTCTCCTTCCTCAAAAAAGCGGACCATCCTCCGCTTGCGCTGCATATGAGATCATCGTTCCAGCAGGACCGCCGCCCGGGCAATCAAGTCCGGGCGGCGGTCCTGTGCTTTTCCGGGCCATCGGCTGGGTTTGGCCGGATTTTAGCTTGATGAAATTGTGGGAAATATGCTATAATGGATAAGTTAAAATACCCGAAGACCGCCCGGGAATGGGCGGCGGGGCAGAAAGGGGGGCGAGGCATGTGAAATTCAAGGCGTGGAACGTGGCCCCCCCCTGCCCCGACGGGCGGCGGGCCCTGGAGGAGAGCGGCCTGTCCCCCCTGCTGGCGGCGGTGCTGTCCGCCCGGGGGGTGACGGACCCGGAGGATGCCCGGCGGCTCCTCTCCACCCAGGCCGAGCCTCTGTTGGACCCCATGCTCATGCGGGACATGGACAAAGCTGCGGCCCGGGTGCGGAGGGCCGTCGACAACGGGGAGACCATCACCGTCTATGGCGACTATGACGTGGACGGCATCACCTCCACCTGCCTGCTGACCCAGTTTCTGCTGGACCTGGGGGCCAATGTGCAGCCCTATATCCCCGGACGGCTGGAGGAGGGCTATGGCCTGAACCGGGAGGCCGTGGCCGCCCAGGCCCGCCAGGGGGTGGGGCTTATCATCACGGTGGACTGCGGCATCACCGCTCTGGACGAGGCCGACTATGCCCGGGAGCTGGGGGTGGACCTGGTCATCACCGACCACCACGCCTGTAAAGACCGCCTGCCCCGGGCGGCGGCGGTGGTGGACCCCCACCGGCCCGACTGCCCCTACCCCTTCAAGGGCCTGGCCGGGGTGGGCGTGGCCCTGAAATTGGCCATGGCGGTGGCGGGACCGGACAGAGCCGGAGACGTGTTCCGGCGGTACCGGGACCTGGCCGCCGTGGGCACGGTGGCCGACGTGATGCCCATGACGGGGGAGAACCGCACCATCGTCCGCCAGGGGCTGGACGACCTGCACCCGCCCCGGCGGCTGGGCTTTGCCAAGCTCATTGAATGCGCCGGCCTTGTCGAGCGGCCCATGACCTCCGTCACTGTGGGCTATGCCCTGGCCCCCCGGATCAACGCCTCCGGTCGTCTGGGCCGGGCGGAGGTGGCGCTGGAGCTGCTGCTGACCCAGGACCCGGACCGGGCGGAGGAGCTGGCCCGGACCCTGTGCGACTTAAACCGGGAGCGCCAGGCCATCGAGGGGGACATCTTCCAGCAGTGCGTCCAGCGCCTGACGCAGCAGCCCCAGTCCGGGGCCATCGTATTGGCGGATGAGCAGTGGCACCAGGGGGTGGTGGGCATCGTGGCCTCCCGCCTGGCCGAGCAGTTCGGCTGCCCCACCTTTATGATCTGCCTGGATCAGGGCATGGGCAAGGGCTCCTGCCGGTCCTGGGGGGGCGTGAACCTGTTCCAGCTGCTGCAGAGCTGCGCCCCCCTGCTGGAGAGCTTTGGCGGCCACGCCATGGCGGCGGGCTTTACCGTGCGGGAGGAGAACATCCCCGCCCTTTCACGTGCCCTGTGCCGGGCGGTGGAGGCCGCCCCCAAGCAGACCGCCAGCTGCCTGGAGGCGGATGCCGCTGTGCAGCCAGAGGCGCTCACCGTCCAGGCGGTGGAGGACCTGGACCTGCTGGAGCCCTGGGGGGCAGGCAACCCCCGCCCTGTGCTGGTGCTGCCGGGGGCCCAGGTGGTCAGCGCCGCGGCGGTGGGCCGGGGGCGGCACTTAAAGCTGCGGCTGGAGTCCCGGGGGGTGCCTTTGGATGCCATCTGGTTCTCCAACGACGGCTCCGGCCTGGATTTGGAGCCGGGCAGCCGACTGGACGTGGCCTTCTGCCCCCAGATCAACGAGTTCCGGGGGCTGCGCTCGGTGCAGCTGCAGGTGATGGACCTGCGCCCCGCTCCCAGCCGGGCCCAGCTGGAGCGGGACGTGTATGAAAAGTTTGCCCGGGGGGAGACCCTCTCCCCGGGGGAGGCCGAGCTGCTGCTGCCCCAGCGGGCGGAGTTTGTGGGCCTGTGGCGCTGGCTGGAGCGGCGCTGCGGCAGCGCCCTGACCATGGAGGACAGCCTGCCCCACATCGCCCGGGGGGCCGGACGGGCATCCGGCCGGAGAGAGGCCCCGGTGCGCACCCTGGTGTGTCTGGAGGTGCTGGAGGAGCGGGGCCTTATCGACCTGGACCGGCAGACAGACCGGGTACGGGTGGTGCTTCACCGGCTGGAGCACAAGGTGGACTTAGAGTCCTCTGCCCTGCTGCTGCGCCTGCGCCGGGCAGCGGAGGACCGCCTGTAAGGCGGAGGGGAGCGCGTTTTTCCGGCGCAGCGAGAGGAGAGAGTATGGACCCTATTTTGGAACGGTATCACGCCCTGGAAGATAAGGTGGCCATGTATACGCCCAACCTGGACACCAGGCGTTTGTTCGAGGCATTTACCTTTGCCGACACGGCCCACCACGGCCAGCTGCGCAAAAGCGGTGAGCCCTATATCATCCACCCCCTGGCCGTGGCCGAGATCGTGGCCGACCTGGGGCTGGACGTGGACAGCGTCATTGCGGCCCTGCTCCACGACTGCATCGAGGACACCCCTACCAGCCACCTGGACATCGCCAAAAAGTTCGGCGAGCCTGTGGCCGCCCTGGTGGAGGGGGTCACCAAGCTGACACGGGTGCAGTATGTCTCGAAAGAAGAGGAGCAGATGGAAAATCTGCGCAAGATGCTCATGGCTATGGCCCAGGACATCCGGGTCATCCTCATCAAGATCTGCGACCGGCTGCACAACATGCGCACCATGGAGTATCAGTCCCCCAAAAAGCAGCGGGAGAAGTCGCTGGAGACCATGGAGATCTACGCCCCCATCGCCCACCGCTTAGGTATGCAAAAGCTGAAGTGGGAGCTGGAGGACCTGTCCCTGCGCTATCTGGACCCGGTGGGCTATAAAGAGATCGAGGACGAGCTGGCCGAGCGCTCCTCCGCCCACGAGGAGTTTATGGCGGGCATCCAGCATAAGATCCAGCAGCGCCTGAGGCAGGAGGGCATCCACGCCACCGTCTATGGCCGGGTAAAGCACATCTACTCCATCTATCGGAAGATGTACACCCAGAACAAGACCCTGGACGAGATCTTCGACCTGTACGCCTTCCGGGTCATCGTGGACGACATCCCCGAATGCTACAACGTTCTGGGCTGCATCCACGACCTGTTCAAGCCGGTGCTGGGCCGGTTCAAGGACTATATTGGCACCCCCAAGCCCAACATGTACCAGTCCCTCCACACCACCGTCATCGGCCGGGAGGGCATCCCCTTCGAGGTGCAGATCCGCACCTGGGAGATGCACCACACGGCGGAATACGGCGTGGCCGCCCACTGGAAGTACAAGCAGGGCATGGCCAACGCCAAGCTGGGCACTGAGGAGAACTTCGAGTGGGTGCGCAAGCTGCTGGAGAACCAGCAGGACACTGACGCCGAGGACTATGTACGCAACCTGAAGGTGGACCTGTTCGCCGACGAGGTATTCGTGTTTACTCCCCGGGGGGACGTGGTCAACCTGCCCGCCGGAGCCACCCCCATCGACTTTGCCTACTCCATCCACTCCGCCGTGGGCAACTCCATGACGGGGTGCAAGGTCAACGGCCGCATCGTCACCTTTGACTACCAGCTCCAGTCCGGCGACATCGTGGAGGTCATCACCTCCAAGGCCGCGCACGGCCCCAGCCGGGACTGGATGAAGATCGCCAAGAGCAACGAGGCCAAAAACAAGATCAAGCAGTGGTTCAAAAAGGAGCGCCGGGAGGAGAACATCGCCACCGGCCGGTCTATGTTCGAATCCGAGCTCAAGCGCGCGGGCTACACGCTGGCGGCTATCACCGCCGAGGAAGTGCTGCCCGGCGTGCTGAAAAAGGTGCGCTACGGCACCCTGGACGAGCTGTACGCCGTCATCGGCTACGGCGGCATGACCGCCCTGAAGGCGGTCAACCGGGTGCGGGAGGAGATGCTCCGCATCAGCCGGGAAAAAAGCGCCGCCGCCACCGCCGAGAAGCTGGCCGACGGGGTGGTGATCCCCGCTTCCTCCGCCCAGTCGGCCCCCAGAAGCGCGCCCAAGCACTCCGAGTCCGGCATCATCGTGGAGGGCCTGGACAACTGTCTGGTGAAGTTCGCAAAGTGCTGTACCCCCGTGCCCGGAGATCCGGTGGTGGGCTTTATCACCCGGGGCTTCGGCGTGTCCGTCCACCGGGCCGACTGCCCCAACGCCGACCCCGCCCGCCGCAAACCGGAGGAGGCGGGCCGCTGGGTGAAGGTGGCCTGGGTGGACGGCGACCTGACCGCCTACCAGACCTCCCTGGACATCTCCGCCAAGGACCGCAACGGCCTGACGCTGGATGTGGCCATGGCCCTGTCCACCGTCAAGGTGAAGGTCACCTCCCTGTCCGCCCGGAGCCTGCCCGACGGCTATGCCACCGTGTCCATCTCCCTGGAGGTTCGGGACAAGAATGAGCTGGCCGCCGTCAGCAACAAGCTGGGGCAGATCCAGGGGGTCTATCAGGTGCGGAGGGCCTCCGGTTAGGAAAGACGCGGAAAATCCACGCGCAGGGACGCGAAAGCGGCGTGCAGGAACGCCGGTTAGGGAGAGAGAGAAATGACCATAATCAGAGAGATCGAACAAAAAATCTCCGACGCCTTCCAGGGCGGGGAGATCCTCACGCGGGAGCTGCGCCTCACCAGCCGGGAGGCCGACTATATCCGCACCCACTACCAGGCCAGCCTCACCCCGCTCACCGTTGGGGACGGGGCCTGGTATGAAATTTCCTTCCGGGGAGCTGAAAACTGATGGAGACCTCCTTCCTTCCCCTGCTCTTCGGCGGGGACATCAACGTCTACAGCATGGCCCGGGCCTTTCACGAGGCCTACGGCATCCGATCCACCGCCTACGGCAAGTTCCCCACGGGACCCTGCTATCAGAGTGATATCATCGACTACCGCCCCTGCCGGGACATTGAGTCCGACGCCGTATTCGTGGAGAAGGTGACCGCCTTCGCCCACGAGCACCGGGACAAGACGGTGCTGTGCATCGGCTGCGGGGACTCCTACGTCAAGCTGGCCGCCCGCCACAAGGGGGAGTTCCCCCAAAACGTGACGGCCCCCTACATCGACATCGACCTCATGGACGTGCTCACCCACAAGGAGCGGTTCTACACCCTCTGCGACCAGTACGGCATCGACCACCCCGGCACCTTCGTCTACCACAAGGAGATGGGCCACGATTTCGAGCTGCCCTTTCCTCCCCCCTACATCTGCAAGCCGGCCAACGGCGTGGCCTACTGGGAGCACCCCTTCGAGGGCAACGAGAAGGTCTTCTGCCTGCCCGACCGGGCGGCCCTGGAGCGCACCCTGGACAAGGTCTACGCCGCCGGGTACCCCGATACCATGATTTTGCAGGAGTTCATCCCCGGGGACGACAGCTACATGCGGGTGCTCACCTGCTACTCCGACGAGCAGGCCCGGGTGAAGCTCATGTGCCTGGGCCATGTGCTGCTGGAGGAGCACACCCCCCACGGCATCGGCAACCACGCCGTCATCCTCACCGAGCCCAACGAGGCGCTGTGCCTCAAGTTCAAGGACTTTTTAGAGGCTGTGGGCTTCACCGGCTTTTCCAACTTCGACATCAAGTACGACCAGCGGGACGGCAAGTTCAAGGCCTTTGAGATCAACACCCGCCAGGGCCGCAGCAACTACTACGTCACCGGGGCGGGCTATAACCTGGCCAAAATCCTGGTGGAGGACCGGGTGGAGCACAAGCCCCTGGAGCTGGTCGTCACCCGGAACCGCTCCCTGTGGCGGGTGGTGCCCCAGCGGGTGGCCTATGCCTACACGCCCAAAAAGTATCATGCGGAGATGAAGGCCCTCATCCGGGCGGGGGCGGCGAAAAACCCTCTGTTCTACGGGCCGGACAAGCATCCGACCCGCCGCCTGCGCATGACCAAGAACGCCCTGGGCCACTTTGTCAAGTTCAAGCAGTATTATCAGAAACCGAACTGACCGCGAAAGGAATCGTATGACTGCACAACAACCTCGCCTCGGCATCCTCGGCGGCATGGGACCGCAGGCCACCCAGGTCTTTTACCAGCGCATTTTGGACAAGACCGACGCCCGTCGGGACCAGGAGCACCTGCCCACCCTGATCTGGAGCGACACGGGAATGCCCGACCGCACCCAGGCCATCCTCTCCGGCAAGCCCGAGCCGGTATACCAGCGGCTGCTGGCGGATGCCCGGCTGCTGGAGCGGGAGGGCTGCACCGTGCTGGCCATCCCCTGCAACACCTCCCACTATTTTGCAGACCGGCTCCAAAGGGAGCTGTCCATCCCCCTGATGAACATGATCCGCCTGACAGCGGCGGCCATGAAAAAGCGAGGGTGCCGCCGGGTGGGCCTTCTGGCCACCGACGGCACCGTGCGCACCGGCATCTATCAGGCCGAGTGCGCCGCCCAGGGACTTGAGGGGGTGGCCCCCGGCCCCGCGGCCCAGGCGCTTACCATGAGCATCATCTATAACGAGATCAAGCGGGGGGAAAAGGGCAGCCGGGAGAAGTTTGCCCGTATCGACCGGGACCTGCGCGATCGGGGATGCGACGGGGCCGTCCTTGCCTGCACCGAGCTGAGCGTGTACAAGGACTACCACGGGGTGCCCGAGCTGTATCTGGACGCCATGGACGTGCTGGCGGAGGAGAGCATCCGGGCCTGCGGCTATCCCCTGCGGCAAGTGTGAGCCCCAGGCGCAGCGAGGCCAAAAAGAGCTTGAGGCGGGAGAGAGTCAAGGGGCAAGTATGGAGATTTTGGCGAAAAGAATGAGAATTTTGCGGAAAGAACGACACCTCCGCCAGGAAGTTGTAGCCGAGGCGCTGGGTGTGTCCATCAGCGCCTACCGCCGCTATGAACTGAAGGAACGGGAACCCAACGCCCCCACCATTGCGGCCATGGCGGATTATTTCGGCGTGTCCGCCGGGTCCCGCCGGAGGCCAACGCGCCGTCCCCCTTGGGGGGACCATCCTACAAATGAGGTGACAACATGAACCTCCCCATTCGCCCTCTGGGCGACTACTGGCAGCTTCTGCAAAAACACGGCCTGCTCTCCTCGGCCCAGCCCCTGTCCGCCGACCTGCTGTCCCGGCCGGTGGCGCTGGTCTCCTGCGCCTCCCAGTCGGTGACCCCCGGCACCCTGTTCATCGTCAAGGGGGCCCACTTCAAAGGCCGGTATCTGGCCGACGCCCTGGCCCGGGGCGCGTTCATCTACCTCTCCGACCACGTGTGGGAGGAGGCCGGGGCCGCCCCCTGCCTGCTGGTCAGCGATGTGCGGCGGGCCATGGCCCTGCTGGCCGACTTCTACTACGACCACCCCTCCGGCAAGCTCCATGTGGTGGGTATCACCGGTACAAAAGGGAAAAGTTCCACCTCTTATTACCTAAAGTATATTTTTGACGAGTATGAGGCGGGCAAAAAGGGGCCCGAGAGCGGGGTCATCGGCTCCATCGACACCTACGACGGGGTAGAACGCTTCGAGTCTCACCTCACCACCCCCGAGCCCCTGGACCTGGAGCGCCATCTGGCCAATGCCGCCTCGGCGGGGCTGGACTACCTGACCATGGAGGTCTCCTCCCAGGCCCTGAAGTATGACCGGATGGTGGGCGTGGAGCTCTCCGCCGCCGTGTTCCTGAACATCGGCTACGACCACATCTCCCCCATCGAGCACCCGGATTTTGAGGACTACTTCGCCTCCAAGCTGCGCATCTTCGAGCACTCCAGCCTGGCAGTGGTCAACCTGGACTCCGACGAGGCCGGCCGGGTGCTGCAGGCTGCCGCCGGCTCCCCCCGGCTCATCACCTTCTCGGAAAAGGACCCCGCCGCCGCCGTCTACGGCTCCAACGTCCGCAAGTCCGGCCACGACATTCTCTTCCGGGTCAAGACCCCCCGGTTTTCCCGGGAGTTCCGGCTGACCATGCCGGGGCTCTTCAACGTGCAGAACGCCCTGGCCGCCATCGCCGTGTGCGAGGGCCTGGGTATCCCCGAGCGGTGTATCTACGTGGGACTGATGAAGGCGCGGGTGCCGGGGCGGATGGAGGTCTATCAAAACGCCAACGAAAGCATCACCGCCATCGTGGACTACGCCCACAACCGCCTGAGCTTTGAAAAGCTGTTCCAGTCGGTGAAGGCGGAGTACCCCGGGCAACGGGTGGTCATCGTCTTTGGCTGTCCGGGCAAAAAGGCCCTGGACCGGCGGAAGGACCTGAGCGAAATTTCGGCCCAATACGCCGATCTGGTGATCATCACCGAGGAGGACCCCGGCGAGGAGGACGTGCTGGACATCTCCCGGGAGATGGCGGCCTACGTGGAGGCAGGGGGCTGCGACTACTCCATCGAGCCCGACCGGGGCCAGGCCATCCGCATGGCCGTCATGGGCTGCGAGGAGCCCACCGTCATCCTCATCACCGGCAAGGGAGCCGAGACCCGCCAGAAGCGGGGCACTGCCTATATTGACTGCGTCTCCGACGTGGAATACACCCGGGAATTTCTGCACGAATACGACGTGGTCCACCATCTGGACGGCATGGAAAAGGTGCTGGGCCTGCTGGATACGCTGCCCCGGCTGGCCGAGAGCGCCGGCAAGACCATCGTGCTCAAGTACGGCGGCTCCGCCTGGGGGGACAACGGGGCGGTGGATTCCATCCTCCGGGACGTGGCGGCCCTCCAGATGGCGGGGGTCCACGTGGTGCTGGTCCACGGCGGCGGCAAAAGCATCACCGGCTGGCTGGACAGGCTGGGGGTGGAGACCCGCTTCGAAAACGGCTACCGGGTCACCGACGGCGCCGCCATGGACGTGGCCGAGATGGTCCTGTCCGGCCAGGTGAACAAGCAGATCGTCATGGCCCTGCGCAAGCTGGGCGTCAAGGCCGCCGGCGTGTCGGGCAAGGACGGCGGTATCCTCACCGCACGACAGAAGGACCCGGCCCTGGGCCACGTGGGGGACATCACCGCCGCCGACGCCGCGCTGATCCAGACCCTGCTGGCCGGCGGGTATGTGCCCGTCGTCTCCCCGATTGCGGCGGGGCAAAACGGGGAAGGCTATAACTGCAACGCCGACGACGCCGCCTGCGCGGTGGCCGAGGCCCTGAAGGCGGACAAGCTGGTCTTCCTCACCGACGTGGACGGCATCCGTATGGACGCCCGCAATGCCAAGACGGCCATCGACCGCCTTACCGCCGCCCAGGCCCGGGAGCTGCTGGACGACGGGCTCATCCAGGGGGGCATGGTGCCCAAGCTGAGAAGCTGCGTCCGGGCCCTGGACAACGGCGTGGAAAAAGTGGTGGTGCTGGACGGCCGCATCGACCACGTGCTGCTGCTGGACGCCGTGTCCGGCCAGACCATGGGCACCACCATCCGCCGGAACTAAATTCGATACACAGCGAGGGAACTATGGAAGAATTCTATGACCTCCAGACCCTGCCCAACGGGGTCCGCATTGTCACTGAGCACGTCCCCGCCGTCCGCTCGGCCTGCCTGGGCCTGTGGGTGGGCACCGGCTCCCGCCATGAGAAGGCGGGCGAGGGGGGCGCCGCCCACTTCATTGAGCACATGGCCTTCAAGGGCACCGAGCGGCGCACCGCCCGGCAGCTCGCCCAGGAGATGGACGCCATCGGCGGCCAGATCAACGCTTACACCACCAAGGAGTGCACCTGCTTTTACGCCCGCTGCCTGGACGACCACCTGGACCGGGCGGCCGACATCCTGTGCGACATGGTGTTCCACTCCCGGTTCGACGAGGGCGATGTACAGACCGAGCGGGGGGTCATTCTGGAGGAGATCGGCATGTACGAGGACAACCCGGAGGACCTGTGCGCCGAGCGGCTGTCCGCCGCGGTGTACCGCGGGACCCCCCTGGGCCGTCCCATCCTGGGCCGCAAGGCCACTCTGGACAAGATGACCGGAGCCTGGCTGAAGGACTATATGACCGAGCACTACCGGCCCGAAAACCTGGTGGTGGCGCTGGCGGGCAGCTTCTCCCCCCTGGCGGTGGAGGAGCTGAAGGCCCGGTTCATTGGCCTGGAGCGGGGCGCACCCCGGACGCTCAGGCCGGTGCGCTACACCCCCGCCGTCACCCTGAAAAAGAAGGCCACC
>OOCB01005019.1_pt1 | contig 10240 bp, 9 predicted proteins | sample 1671351 | NCBI WGS metagenome assembly OOCB01 (sample SAMN06348148, study PRJEB24527) | human gut metagenome | biome: human gut; feature: ankylosing spondylitis patient; material: feces | host: Homo sapiens | place: China | collected 2015-10
GCAATTTTTATTAACAAAAACAGTATATTTATAATTAAACAGTTCAGCCTTTCATTTATAATTCAACTTGATAATTTTCTTTAGAGAACAGTTTTGATTTTATGAAGATTACAATCAATGCATTAACTATTACTATAGATAATCTGATATTTTTATTTTTTTTAAATCTGACCCTTTAGAAACCACAAAAATTATATTATGATTTTTTAGGTTTTAGATTCGCAATGCTAATCTTAAATCTCTACTACACAAAAGCTTAAAGCATTGCAGAAAAGAGGAAAAAATGAATAAATCGCTTAAAAATCTGGTTATGGCAGCTTTATTTGCCGCCTTATCATGCGTTGCAACATCAATAATCCGTATTCCCACACCAGGAACAGGTGGATATATTCACCCCGGTGATGCAATCGTAATCTTATCCGGAGTATTCTTAGGACCTGTCTACGGACTTTTCGCAGGCGGTATTGGTTCAGCACTCTCTGATTTCATCGGAGGTTATTTCGTATATGTACCTATAACTTTTGTTATAAAAGGACTCATTGCATTTATAGCCGGCTATATTTTCCAGAAAGCTACAGCAAACAATCATTCAAAACAGTTAGCCGTAGCATTCGGTGGTGTTGCTGATATCATTTTAGTAGCAGGCGGATATTTCATCTGTGAACTGCCAATGTACGGAATAGGAGCCGCTGCAAGCATACCGTCAAACATCATTCAGGGTGTAAGCGGTCTTATAATCGCAAGTATTCTCTATCCGTTACTCAACCCTGCACTCAAGCCACTCTTATATAACGAGCGTTAAGAATATAACAGAAATTTAATACAAGCCAAAAACATCATTTACGATTACCGTTACGGTATGTTGTAAATGATGTTTTTTAATGAGAAATTTATCTTCTAAGATGAACTCGTCAGTTACTTCGATAGCGAAGTTTGTGCGAAGCACAAATCTTCTAAGATGAACTCGTCAGAGTTCATCTTATAATGCGTCTTGCACAATATGCTCTGGAATAATTAAGGTTTGATTTTACGATTCCCCACTTCTTACCCATAGCCTCAACTGCCTTTCCGTCACCTATATACATAACAACATGACCTATTCTGCTGCCATGACGATAAAATACAAGGTCACCGGGCTGAAGATCTTTTATATCAACTTTCTTTCCACAATTTGCCTGACTTGCCGAACTGTGTGGCAGACTATATCCAAACTTCTGATATACGCTCATAACAAATCCTGAGCAGTCTGCACCCTTTGTAAGACTTGTGCCTCCCCAAACATATGGGTTTCCAACAAATTTAAGTGCATAGTTTACTATCTGATTTCCAAGCTTTTCGTCTGATTTTGAAAAACTTAATGTCTCCTCTGCCGCATCCTCTGAAGCCGCCTGTTTTTTCTTTGTATCTAATATTGTCGCTGTGTCAAACTTACGGTAAGTGTCGGTATATTTCCTGGCAACATAGCCTTTGCGTCCATTTACCCTGACTTTAAGCCACTTTTCACCTTCTTTTATAACGGTGCATACATCGTCATCTTTAAGCTGTGTTACGATAGATGCTGATAAACTTTTCTTTTTTCTCAGGTTAAGAACATCAACGCTATCTTTTAACTCCGCATAAGTTGTCGCATATTTATCCGCTAGTTTTTCAACTTTTACACCACCCTTAACGAGTGACTTTTTCCACACATAACCCTTTGCTTTGCCTGACTTAACCTTAACCCAGTTGCCGTCTTTAGAATTTCCGATAATATTAACGGCATCTCCATTTTCCATTTTCGCAATCTTTTTACCGTTTCCTGATGGAGACTTTCTTATATTTATAACATCATCCTTTGAAACTGCCACGGCTGTATTCTTCCACTTTTTATCAAGTGCCTTTTTCTTCTTTTCAGCCTTTTCTTTATTAGCAGCTTTTTTTGCCAAAGCATCTTCCTTTGAAGTCTTTTCTGTACCAGACTGCATTGTCACTGCCTGAGATGTACTTACTGCTGTGCCTGTGCTTATCGCTGCCTGTGTGCCGACTGCTGCACCCGTGCTTACTGCTGCCTGTGTGCTCACTGCCGCACCCGTGCTTATCGCTGCCTGTGTAGCCGCTGTCACATTTACCTGTGCATTATCTGCACCTGCCATACCTAATACCGTGCTGTCAGATGATGTACCCGCACCAACTGACACACCGGCATCATAATAATTATCTAAAACACCGGCAGTTGTCATAGCCGATGCATCTGTTCCCGAAAAACCCATACCTATTGTAATAAAACAGGCTGCTCCTAAACCAGCCGCTGTTTTTACCCAATGTGTTCTGTTCATTTTAATTCTAAAACCTCTCTTCACTTTTATTACAAAACTATTACAATATGTTAAAAAGTATAGCACCGTAATCTTTGTATGTCAACAAAACAATTGTGTATTTTTTATGTTTTTCTAAATTATTTTTGTTATTTTTTGTCAAAATTGTGTTTTTTTACATTTACTTTGATTATATTATTTTCAATCATTATAAAAATTATACAACTTTAGTTCCAAAGAAAAAACAGTTTTAATCTACAGCAGTCGTAAAAGTTTTTCTTTATGTGATGCAGAAGTAAAAGCTGCCATTATGGCATTTCTCTCAAAATCTATTATATCATCTTCATCAAATCCAAAAGTATCTGCAAGCATGGTAAGTTCTTTTTTTATATCTGTTCCGGATACCATCATATTGTCCGTATTTATCGTAACTTTAACCCCTGCATCCATAAGCTTTTTAATAGGATATTCATTGATATTTTCATATATGTTTGTATTGAGATTGCTGGTCGGACATAGTTCTAAAGTGATACCACCGTATGAAAGTTTCTTCAATGTATCCGCATTTTCCACTGAACGCACACCATGACCTATCCTTTTTGCTCCAAATTCAAGGGCATATTCTACACTTGTAGGATTATCTGCTTCTCCTGCGTGTATTGTAAATGGAATATGTTTTTCACGAGCAAGTTCAAATATATCCCTAAAATCTTTTGTAGGAAAAAGTCCCTCTGCTCCTGCCAGGTCTATCGCAACAACCCCTTTGCCAAGATATTTTTCGGCTGTCTCAACAGTTTCCATATTTTCAGCATGATTATCATTTCCACGCATACAGCACAAAATAAGACCTGCATCCAAAGATGACCGGTTTAGTCCACGGACAGCGGCTTCAACTGCCATTTTCTGTGACATCCCTTTTTTCGTATGAAGCTGCGGTGCAAATCTTATCTCTGCATATATAATTCCTTCACTTTTAAGTTCCTCGATAAGTTTATATACGGCAAAACTCAGAGCCTCTCCAGTCTGTAAAAGCGTCAGCGGATATTCAAATTTTTCAAGATATTCATTGAGATCTTTGCACTCATGTGACACCTGCAGCCTTTTTAAAAGTTCTTTATCCGTATGCTCATTTTCAATCCCCTGCATACACATGAGCTCTTTAACCGTCTCAAGAGATAATGAGCCATCCAGATGAAGATGAAGGTCAACAAGTCCTATATTATCTAAGTTTACATTTTTCACACTACTTTTTCTCCTTTCCTTTACAATGTACTCTCGGTATCTTCTCAAAACGAGTCATTTCGGCTGCATTTCCGATATACTGTTTCCATTTTCTCGTCGTACACACCGTGTACGCACTGCGAAAATGTCATTGTATATCAAAAATCCATCTCGAAATTCTTCGTTCAGAAGATTCCGAGAGTACATTACACTGCTGCCCTGCTAAGCGTAACCACAACTTTAAACAAATCCCCATCTACAAACACCTCAAGATTTCCATTTTGAAGCTGCATGAGATTTTGTGCTATTGAAAGTCCAAGTCCACTTCCCTCCGTATTTCTTGACTTATCACCTCTCACAAATCTCTCCATAAGTTCATCACCTGAGAGGTTAAGCGGCGTTTCAGACATATTTTTTACGGTTATAAGCACTTTATCTGACAATATTTTTGTTTCGCTGTCCTGCTCTTTTTCTGATAGCTCCACATCAATATAAACCCTTGTATCAGGCATTGCGTATTTGTTTATATTTTGGAATATATTATCAAAAACCCTCGACAGATGCCTGCCATCCGCATTTATCTCAAGCTCGTTTTTAACCTCATCATCCATTCTAAAATTAACTATAGGCATGAGATTTTTCTTTTCAAATTTAGATATATATTCTCCGAGACTTTGCTCAATAAATACCGCAATCCCAAGTTTTTCCATATTCACCTCGACATTACCTGTTGATGATTTTGACAAATCAAGCAGGTCATATATAAGATTTTTAAGTCTCAATGACTGCCTGTCTAACACATCTATATATCCTGCCGCTGTTTTGTTTTGCAAATCCTCTTTCTTTAAAAGGTCTACATAACTTATTATCGCCGTAACAGGAGTTTTTATATCGTGTGAAACATTTGTTATAAGCTCCGTTTTCATTCTCTCACTTTTCATCTGCGACTCTACAGCTTTTTTCATTCCATCGCTGATATTATTGAGAGAATCTGCCTCCATTTTAATTGGAAGCATCATTCCCTTTGTATTTATCTTTCCATCAACACCGCCAGTTGACATTTGTTCTATACCCATATGTAATTTAGAAATATCCCTAATTACCCTCGCTATAATAATGGTTCCTAATATTTTTGATATAAGTACCGTAAAAAATGCAATCTCTGAACCACTGACAACAGTGAGAACACATTCTGTAATACCAGCCACCCAATATACTCCAAATACTATAACACTCAATTTTACCATTGATAAGACTGCTTTTATTATCTTTGCAAAACTAAGTATCACCCTCGTTATAAACATATTATCAATAAGTATGCCTGCCTTTACCTGGGCACAAAAAACAGTATAAAACAAAGTGATAAAGATTCCTGCGATAGTGCCTGCGATTAGACCTCCGATTATAATATTTGAAATGCCATATTTTAAAATACTCTTTATTTTTTCTATGTCTATTTCACTGCTTACAAATAAACTAAAACCTGCCGCTATTGCTGCAATAAGTACAACGACTAAGATATCTGCAGGCATTCTGTAAAATCTCCTTACCTTACCCTCTTCATTTTGTTCAGCATTTGCAAAAAATGCGATAAATATTGACGATATAATAAGCAGAATCCCCGAAAAATATGTCATAAATGAAATAAAATGCTCATGCTCTTTATACCAAAAAATATAATAAAAACTATCCCCTGTCTTTAATTGACTGCGTATATTTCCCTCAATACTATAATCGCTTGTTTTTACATGATACTGCGTTGCTTTAACATAATAAAATCTATTTTTTCTATAGACACTACAGGAACCTATTTTAAATTTTCCATTTGCTATCTCATATGCATTTACACTTCTGCCATCACATCCCAGCAACACTGCTTCCCTAAATTCTCCTATAAAAATATCCTCACTGTTTTTTCCAAAATATGTTGCAAAATCTGTTCCTTTCCAATCATTTTCAACCTCAGCCCCCTCAACATCATTTTTCACTTCTCCACGATCACAAACATCCTCTGCATAAACACTGTCATACAAAACTCTGCATATAAGATTTCCATTGTAAATTTGAAACTTTATGCTTATTCTGTCATATGGGTATAACTTTTTTAATTTATTTATTATTGTATTCTTGTACTTAGGTATATACTCTCCGCCTGACACCCCCAATTCATAAGTATATTTAATTGCATCATTATAAAGTTTTTTGCCGTCAAATTTAAATTTAAAATCCCCATAATCATTTATTATATATCTATTTGTCTGTTCAGACATATCAACACAATATCCGTTCATAACTTCTTTTGTCATATTGTATTTGATGCTTCCTACATATCCGTCATATAAAAACATAAAATTTGAATTTTTATCACTAAAATACTTTTTCTTTAATCTTGACATCTCACTTAATTTATTAACATAATTCATCTTTTTTAAAGCTTCTTTATTTTGCATAAGTGCAGCATATCGCCCGGCTATCTTTGTCATACTGTTCACCCTGCTTTTTATCTCACTTTTTATGCTGCTTTGTCCAAAACCATATTGTCCGATGCCTACAAGATAAACTGTCCCCATCACAATAAAAACAGCCAGCGATACAGCTTGAACTACATTAAAAAATGCCCTTAAAATTCTTCTGTTGATTTTCCTCTTAGCAAAAATATCTTTCTTCATAAAGATTCCTGCCCTCCCTTATCTCCCATACAACATCTTATAAGCCTTTTTACACATAACCCGACAATCCATAGCAGGCTTATAAGCAAACTGTATCTCTAAATCTCACATTTATATCCCTGTCCCCACACTACTTTTAAATATCGTGGCTCTGACGGATTTATCTCTATTTTTTCCCTTAAATGTCTGATATGTACCGCAACCGTACCTTCACTCCCGATAGGTGCGTCATTCCATACTTTTCTGTATATTTCCTTTGGTGGGATAACTTTCCCCGGCTGTTTTAAAAATAGTTTAAGTATCTCAAATTCAGTCGGAGTAAGTTCTTTTTCCTCACCGTCCACAAAGACTTTCTTTGACGAGTCATTAAGTTCTATCCCACCCAGAACAAACTCAGACTCATCATTTTTACTTTCTACCTCTCCGCCACCTAATGTCATATAACGCCTAAGCTGAGCCTTCACCCTTGCTATAAGCTCTACCGGATTAAAAGGTTTTGTAACATAGTCATCTGCTCCGACATTAAGTCCAAGTATCTTGTCCGTATCCTCACTCTTTGCCGTCAGTAAAATAACAGGGACATTTGAATTTTCCCTAATCTTGCTCATAGCTGAAATACCATCCATGACAGGCATCATAATGTCCATCACAACCAGGTGAACTTTCATACTCCCTACAAGCTCGACTGCTTCTTTCCCATTATACGCTTTAAAAATATTATAACCCTGACTTGTAAGATAAATTGCTATGGCATCCACTATATCCTTTTCATCATCGCAAATAACTATATTATACATTTCTTTATACGCTCCTGTTTTTTATTTTGCAAAATATCAATTACTGCTTATCCAAATGGTGCAGCAACAACAAACATCAAAAACATTTATCTCCGGTACATTCATATTATCTCAAAAAAATTATTAAGAAAAAAGCTGGAAAATGTTTAAGATTTGTTTAAAATATTATTTATAAAAACCTCTATTCTTTTGCACTTATTATTTTATCCCTATGATAATTATTTAGCAACCTTTTTGTTCATCTTGTAAATCCATTACTTTCATTTACCACTTTAAGATAACAAAAAGGACAGCAAACCTATTAAAAGCCTGCTGCCCCGGCACTAAACCATCAATACACCAGATATCCATACGCAACACTTCTATAATTCATCCTGTTTCACCTTAAATATAAATGTAATCAAACTTATCCCCAAACCTACACCGACATAAAGCAATACTGATTTAATAAAATCCTCAAAACCATCATACCTCGCTTTTACTTCTCCCTTTTGAACTGAAAGTTCAAACTCATCAAGTGCATCAAACACTTCCTGCTCTGTAAATCCAAATGCAGTAGTATATTCTGTTGATAATGTTGTAACCACTTCAATATTATTAAGGTCACTAAAGATGCTCTCTTTTGAAACCCTCGTTATACCGTATCTGACATATCCATACTTATGCTTTTAAAAAACTTTTTCTCATTATCATTTAGGATTCCACTACCATATAAATAGTCGTTTTCTTTATACATTTTCACTATCTGAAAACATATCTGCTCTCTGGCATCTCTAAAATTGTTTGTTTTAATTTCTGCAAAACTTAAAAATATAACAGGATATGTCCCCTGCAACTCACGGTATTTTTCATCTTTCCAGATATCAAGATTTTCAAACAAATATTGGATTGTAAAGTACGCACCATTAAGGAATAATTGTCACTATGGCTATTTATTTTCTAATGTCTTTTGACCTTTTTTATTTTCTAGATTTTGCGACAGTAAAATTTATTCTAATAAATTTGTAACAGTTCAGCCTTTCATTTCTTACATTCATAAACCTGCCAGCGTGCTTTTCACTCTTTTATCTGACCATCACCATCTTCAATATAAAACTGTTTCTTTGCAGCTTTAGCCACCTCCATATCATGTGTAACAACAACTATTGTTTTTCCCTCGGCATTTATTTCGTGCAAAATTTTCATAACCTCTTCACCGGTTTTTCTATCAAGTGCCCCTGTTGGCTCATCTGCAAGTATAATATCTGGTTTTGTCACTAATGCCCTTGCTATAGCTACTCGTTGCTGTTGTCCCCCTGATATCTGTGTAGGTTTCTTTTTAGACAATCCCTCTATCCCAAGACGCTTCATATAATAATTCACAAGCTGCTTTTTTTCTCTTACAGATATCTTTCTGCAGTTTAAAGGCAACATAATGTTTTCATAAACCGTATATTCATTTAAAAGTGCAAAATACTGAAATATAAAACTAATTGTTTCATTTCTTGCTGCACTAAGCTGACTGTTTGTGAATTTGTTTACAAGCTGACCATTCAGAAAATATTCACCACTTGTCGGAACATCAATGCAACCAAGAATATTTAACAATGTTGATTTTCCTGAACCTGATGGTCCTATTATAGCCCAAAAATCACCTTTCTCTATTTTTAATTCTATTCCCCTTAATGCTTCTGTTGACGCCTCGCCTTTTCCATAAATTTTACCTATATTTTTTAATTCTGCAACTACCATTATTCTCTTCCTCCAATCAAATCTTTCGGCTGCAATCTGCTTGCTTTTACTGTCATAACGATCAAAGACGGTATAAAGACAATAAAAAGAACAATCCCCCCAAAAGCTGCAATTTGAAGCGATACATAATCTCCTGAATAAATTCCATTATCATAACCATTCCCCAACATAAATCTTGCTCCGCCATATGCCGTCAAAAAAGAGAGAACAGCTATAGTAATAAATTCTCCCAAAAACATTGACATAATCTTTCTATCACTATAACCTACAGCCATTTTTATACCTATTTCATACTCCCTTGACTGTATATGAGCCGCTACTAATATTGATATACCTATTGATGTCATTATGAGTATAATAACTGAAAATGAAAACCACTGCTTGTTTTCCGTCATTTTCATTTTATACTGTTCTGACAACTCCGTTGAAATCAACTTTTTATCCGCATCAATATTATATCTTTCTATTGCATTAGAAATATCTTTCAATGCTTTATCTGTAGTTTCTTCCCTTGATATAACACAGTAATAATGTAAATTCACATCATCACTCTGCTTTGGAATGAATACTTTTTCATCAAGCGATGTAATCATTCCATCAGATACACTTTGCATAAACCACTTACTTTTTTCCTTTAAAATTCCCACAACTTTATAATATTTTTCTATTTCACCATCATGCAAAATTCTTCCCGGCTTCAGTCCATATTCCCTTGCAATTTTACTTCCTAAAATAATGGAAATAGGTTTATTTTTAGTTCCGGTACAGATTTTACTATTGTAATCTTTTTTTATAAATTTACGACCATGTGATACACTGATCTTTTTCATTTTTTCTATATTTTCATCAATCTCAATACTTTCAAACTCATTTGCCATCTCATCAATAGATATTATTGAATTGTTATATGTTCCTATCTTCTTTCCTTTATGTCCATTCAGATACTTATAAAATTTCTTAAACCTTTGCACACTGTCTTCTTGTGTAACACTTCCTAATTCCATTCCAACTTCAAGATGAAGTATCTTATCTATATCCGCATCAAGTGTTTTAGGAATTACAATATTAGCATAAAAAACTGACTGTATTGCTGCTGCACAATAAAAGAAATACAACAACGACACCCCTAACTGAAGTATGAGCAGAAAACTAAACAGTTTTCTCTTTAACAAACCTTTAAACAATCCCGACATTTCTACCCCTTTCTCATAATTTCCACAGGTTGAATTTTTAATGCTCGTAAAATAGGTGCAACTGATGTTATAACTGATGTTATAAGCACAACAACTCCCCCAACAAATAAATTCATCCAATATATCTGCAATGAATACCACATAATTTTTCCGAATAATTTTTGCACAACAAATTGTAATATAAGTGTTATCACTATTGAGCAAATTGATATTTCAAGCATTTCACCTAATATTAATATTGCAATATCCTTATTTTTATATCCCAATGCTTTTCTAAGACCTATCTCATATTTTCTTTTTTCTATCCAAAAAATAACAATATTAACCGCATATAT
>OOCB01005023.1_pt1 | contig 10238 bp, 9 predicted proteins | sample 1671351 | NCBI WGS metagenome assembly OOCB01 (sample SAMN06348148, study PRJEB24527) | human gut metagenome | biome: human gut; feature: ankylosing spondylitis patient; material: feces | host: Homo sapiens | place: China | collected 2015-10
TTTGCGCGGTTTAGGCGCGGAATTGGTGGAGTTTTCGCCGATTTCGGACGAACGACTGCCGGAGAATATTGACGGACTCTATCTCGGCGGCGGCTACCCGGAACTGCACAAAACGGCACTTTCAAACAATGTTTCCATGCAAAAATCCGTATCTGATGCAATTTTTGATGGTCTCCCGACGATTGCGGAATGCGGCGGCTTTCTCTACCTGCACCGCCATCTGGACGGCGCGGAAATGGTGGGTGTGATTGACGCGGACGCGGTGCTGACCGATCGGCTTCAGCCGTTCGGCTACGTGACCCTCACCGCGCAGCACGACAATGTGTTGTGCGCACAGGGTGGACAAATCCACGCACACGAATTTCATTACGCGAAGTCGGACAACAATGGATGCGATTTTATTGCAGAAAAACCAAACGGTCGAAAATGGAACTGCGTGCACGCAACACGCTCGCTGTATGCAGGGTTTCCGCACTTATATTTCCGCGCGAATGTTGAATTTGCCGAAAACTTCATTCGAAAGTGCGAAGCGAGAAGGGAGAGCAGAAAATGACGATTGAACAGGCGATTTCCTACGTAAAGCCGTTGGACGAAGCCTCAATGAAGGCCGCTCAAAAACGCTTTTCCGACATTGCGATGCCGCTTGGCGGATTGGGAATTTTGCAGGAAATCATAGTACGGATTGCAGGGATGCAACGGCAGCCCGTTCCCGAAATCAAGCCGCGTGCGGCCGTGATTTTCTGCGCAGACAACGGCGTAGTCGCGGAGGGCGTGACGCAGTGCGGACAAGACGTCACCGCGACCGTGACGAGAAACATGGGCAAGGGCAAATCGACCATGTGCCTGATGGCGAAATCACTGGGGATGGACGTCTATCCGGTCGATATCGGTGTCGCAGAAAATGTTGATAAGAACGGTGTTATAGACAGAAAAATCCGATTTGGAACGGAAAATATTGCCGAAAATCCAGCGATGACAAGAGCACAGGCAATCACCGCGATTGAAACCGGCATTGAGATGGCAGAAATGTGCGCGGCAAAAGGCTACCGTCTGATTTGCGGCGGCGAAATGGGCATCGGCAACACGACGACCAGCGCGGCGGTGGCGGCTGTCCTCACGGGAGAACCAGTGCGTTCGCTTACCGGTCGCGGCGCGGGACTTTCCTCGGCGGGATTGCAACGAAAAATGCAAGTGATAGAATGCACTATTGCAAATCATGCACCAGATATCAGCGACCCGATTGATGTGATCAGCAAGATTGGTGGACTGGATATTGCCGGTTTGACCGGACTGTATCTGGGCGCGGCGGCCTGCGGTCTGCCAGCAGTGCTCGACGGGGTGATTTCCTGCACGGCGGCGCTTGCGGCAGTACGGATTTGTCCGTCTGTGGCGGACTATCTGATTGCGTCCCACTGCTCGGACGAGCCGGCGAGCAAGATTTTACTGGATAAATTAGGAAAGAAAGCCTTTCTGAACGCTGGGATGCGGCTTGGCGAGGGAACAGGCGCGGCGGCAGGAGTCGCGCTGCTCGACCTTGCGCTTGTTCCATACCGAGAAATGGAAACATTTGAAGATATTGGTTTGAAAGCGTACCAGCCGCTGAAATAATGTATATTGTATAAATATTGAAATGAAATTGCGCAACACAGGGCAAGCTCAATATATATTAAATGCATCAAAAAATGGAAGGAAGAGCGCAGATTGCTTATTTTAATAACAGGCGGTGCGGCGTCAGGAAAGTCAGAATATGCAGAAAAGATTATATGTGCGCGGGCACGCAGGCGATTATATCTCGCTACAATGCAGCCGTTCGGCAGCGCCGCGAGGGCACGGATCGCGCGGCATCGTGCGCTGCGCGAAGGAAAAGGCTTCGAAACCCTCGAGCGACCGCTTGACCTGCCGGGAGTGGCGCTTTCCCGTCAATATGACGGTATTCTGCTCGAAGATTTGGGTAATCTGCTGGCAAACGAGCTTTTCTCTCCGGACGGCGCAAAACAAAATTCCGTAAAATCCATACTATCTGGCATACGAAAATTGAAAGAAAATTGTAAGACACTCGTCGTTGTTTCCAACGAGATTTTTTCGGACGGCGAAGCGTATCCGCCGGAAACGATGGAGTACATCCGGATGCTCGCGGAGCTGCACGCCCGCATCACGCAGGAGGCCGGTGCGGTTTTCGAGAGCGTTTGCGGGATTTTACTGCCGATAAAGGGAGGTTTTGAGGTTTGAAGAGCCTGATAAGCGGACTTCTGGTTGCGTTTTCGATGTATTCCGCAATTCCGGTTCCACAGGTCAACTGGGAGAAAAAAACAATGCGCTGGACACTGATTTTCCTGCCGCTCGTGGGCGTTGTAATTGGCGCAATACAGTGGATATGGTTCATGTTTTGCCGATATTTCAACGCAAATATGCTGTTTTTTGCGGTTGGCGCGACACTCATCCCGCTCTGCATTTCAGGCGGAATTCACCTCGACGGACTGTGCGATACGTGCGACGCGCTGTGCTCGTTCGGCGACCGCGAGAAGCGTCTCGCGATATTGAAAGACCCGCACGTCGGTGCGTTCGGTCCGATGTGGATTTCGGCATTTTTCCTTGCGGAATGCGGATGTTTTGCGCAGATTTACGCGAAATCTGCGCTTTTTCCGGTGGTACTCTGCGGGTTTGCGCTGGCACGCACGATGGGCGGCCGCAAGGTTGTGGCTTCGCCGTGTGCGAAAGACAGCGGACTTGCGCATATTTTCGCAGAAAACAGCGACAAAAAGATGGTATCCTGCGTATTATGTGCAGAATTCATCATTATTCTGCTGCTTTTCATCTGGCTGACCGGCCACGTTATAACGGCCGCCGTGCTTGCCGTTCTGCTCATCGCGTGGTACGGCATTCACGAAAGGCTTTCAATCCGAACTTTCGGCGGGATAACAGGCGATTTAGCAGGCTTCTGTATTTCAATTTCCGAACTATTATGCCTTGTCGTTGCAGCAGTGGGAGGGCTTGTGCTATGACTGTACTTATCATCGGCGGTGCGTTTCAGGGAAAACGCAAAATCGCCGAAAAACTCTATCCAGAGCTTCCGAAAGTGTTTAATTTACACGAAATCGTGAGAAAATGTATCGCTGAGGGACGCGACAGCATGACGCTGCTCGACGAGCTGCGCGGCCATGTTGTTACCTGCGACGAAATTGGCTGCGGCGTTGTGCCGATTGAACGAAATGACGAAAACTGGCGCGAGGCCGTGGGAAGGCTGTGCTGCGCTCTCGCAGAGCAGGCCGACGCGGTCATTCGCGTCTGGGCGGGCGTTTCCCGGTTTATTAAAGGAGAATTGAAATAAATGTACATCACCTGTGCCGTCATGCTTGGATTTGCGCTTGACGCGGTTTTCGGCGACCCGAAGCGTCTGCCGCACCCGGTCTGCGCGGTCGGAAAGTTGATTTCTCTGACCGAAAAGCTGCTCAGACGGCTGTTTCCACCGCAAAAAGGTCCGCTTATCTTTGCGGGCGTGCTGCTCTGGATTATCGTCTGCGGCGCGAGTTTCGTCGTTCCGTTTTTCGTTATCCGCTGGCTGTCAAGGCTGAACTTCTGGCTCGGTTTTGCGGCGCAGACCGCGCTCTGCTGGCTGATTTTCGCACGAAAAAGCCTCGCAGAGGCAGGGCGTCACGTTTACCGCGCCGTCAAGGAATCGGTCGAGGAGGGCCGCCGCGCGGTCGCGTGGTATGTCGGCCGCGATACCGCCGAGCTGAGCGAGGAGGGCGTCATCAAGGCGGCGGTCGAAACGATTGCCGAGAACCTGACCGACGGCGTGGTGTCGCCGCTCATCTACATGCTCATCGGCGGCGCACCGCTCGGAATGCTCTACAAGGCGGTCAACACGCTCGACTCGATGGTCGGCTATCACAACGAAAAATACGAGTATTTAGGCAAGTTTTCGGCAAAAATGGACGATATTTTCAACTTTATCCCGGCTCGTCTGTCTGCGCTCTGCATCATCGCCGGGGCCGGAATGCTGCGGCTCGACAACCGCAACGCGCTCCGGATTTACCGCCGCGACCGCAACCTGCACAAAAGCCCGAACGCCGGTCAGACCGAGTCTGCGTGCGCCGGTGCGCTTCACATTCAGCTGGGCGGCGACGCGAGTTATTTTGGCAAAACCGTCAAAAAAGCCGCGTTCGGCGACCCGATGCGGCGCGTAAACCGCACGGATATTCTCGCGACCATCGACCTGATGAACGCCGCGAGCGTGCTTGCGCTCGTGCTGTGCTGCGCGGTCAGAATGACACTCTGGAGGTGAGAATATGGCGTATACATACTGTCATGGCGGCGATATTGCAACTTTTGAAGCCGAATATGGCGCACCGCCGCTTGACCTTTCGGCGAACATCAACCCGTTCGGCATTCCGGAAAGCGTGCGCGAGGCTATGCACAGGGCTGTGGATGAATGCACGCATTATCCCGACCCGTTCTGCCGGGCCGCGCGGCAGGCGATTTCGGCGGCGGAAGGCGTACCGGCGGACATGATTTACTGCGGAAACGGTGCGGCGGACGTCCTCGACCGGCTTGCGGCAGTGTTGAAACCGCAGTGCGTGCTGCTGACCGCGCCGACCTTCGCCGAGTACGAGCGCACGCTCTCAGGGGCGGAAATCCACTTCCATATGCTGCGCGAGAGCGACGGCTTCGCGGTCACGGAGCGGATTTTATCGGACATTTCGCCCAAACTGGACGCGGTATATCTGTGCAATCCCAACAACCCGACCGGGCGCACGATTGAGCCTGCGCTTCTCGAAAAAATTGCGGAAAAGTGCGCGGAATGCGGCGTTTCTCTCGTTCTTGACGAGTGTTTCAACGATTTTCTGACAGATGCCGAGCGGCATACGATGAAGTCAAAGCTGGCGTCTTACCCGAATCTCATCATTCTCCGCGCGTACACGAAAATGTTTGCAGTGCCCGGGGTGCGGTTCGGGTGGTGCATGACCGCGAACGCCGCGCTCTTGGACGCACTTTACCGCGCGGGACAGCCGTGGAACGTGTCGGTCGTGGCGCAGGCGTGCGCCGTGGCGGCGGCAGGCGAAAGCGGCTGGGCGGCGTGGACCGCGCTTCGTATCGCCGAGGAGCGGGCATTCCTCGCGGACAGTCTGCGCTCCTGCGGCCTTGCGGTCTGCCCGGGTGAAGCGAACTTCCTGCTGTTCCGCGCGGACGACGCCGAACTCGACAGAAAGCTGCGGAAAGGCGGAATTATGATGCGAAACTGCGCAAATTACCGCGGACTTGCGCCGGGATACTTCCGAACAGCGGTCAAAACGAGGGAAAACAGCGAACAGCTTCTGCGCGAAATTCGCAGATAAGAAGTAGGGCGGGCTGCCCTACGGGTATGCTTACGGAGGAAAAAGTATGGCTAAAGTGATCATGATACAGGGCACCTGCTCGAACGCGGGCAAGAGTCTGCTCTGCGCGGCGCTGTGCCGCATTTTCCGGCAGGACGGCTACCGGGTCGCGCCGTTCAAGTCGCAGAACATGGCGCTCAATTCGTTCATCACGGCGGACGGCGGCGAGATGGGCCGCGCACAGGTGGTGCAGGCGGAAGCCGCCGGCATCGCGCCCGATGTGCGCATGAACCCCATCCTGCTCAAGCCGACGAGCGACGTCGGTTCGCAGGTCATCATTATGGGAAAGGCGCACGGCAACCGCACCGCACGCGAATACTGGGGACAGAAGCGCGAGCTTTTCCCGGTCATCCGCGAGGCGTTCGACAGCCTTGCCGCCGAAAACGACATCATCGTGATCGAGGGCGCGGGCAGTCCGGCGGAAATCAACCTCAAACAGGACGACATCGTGAACATGGGCCTCGCGAAGCTCGTGGACGCGCCGGTGCTGCTCGTGGGCGACATCGACCGGGGCGGCGTGTTCGCCTCGCTCTACGGCACGGTAAAGCTGCTCGAAGAGGACGAACAGGCGCGTATCCGGGGCCTTATCATTAACAAATTCCGCGGCGATGTGGAAATCTTGCGGCCGGGACTTACCCAGCTCGAAACCCTCACCGGCAAGCCGGTCGTGGGCGTCGTACCCTACGGACGGTTCGATATTGACGACGAGGACAGCCTTTCTGAGCGTTTGGACGTGAAAAAAGTTCCGGCGCTCGTGAATATTGCGGTGGTGAAGCTGCCGCGCCTTTCGAACTTCACCGACTTCTCCGCGCTCTCCCGCGTGCCGGGGGTGGGCGTCAGCTACGCCGCCCGGCCGGAACAGCTGTCGGGCGCCGACCTCATCATTCTCCCCGGCACGAAGTCCACGCTCGCGGATCTCAGATGGCTGCGCGAGAGCGGCATGGAGGCCGCGCTTCTCAAAGCGCACGCGGCAGGCACGCCGGTTTTCGGCATCTGCGGCGGCTATCAGATGATGGGGCGGACGGTTTCCGACCCCGAGAACACCGAGGGCGGCGGCAGTCTGCGCGGCATCGGTCTGCTCGCGGTCGATACCGTGTTTCGCCCGAGCAAGACCACCGTCCAGACGCGCGGCACGGTCGCACCGCTCCGCGGCGTGCTGCAAAGCCTTTCCGGCCTTGCGGTCGAGGGATACGAGATCCACATGGGCGAGACCGCCCGGGACGCGGACGCGCGGCCGTTTGTGACGCTGCTGCACGGCGGAGCGCCGGTCGAGGACGGCTGCGTGGGCGAAAATGCCTGCGGCACTTATCTGCACGGCGTTTTTGACGCGCCGGAGGCAGCACAGCGTCTTGCGGAAGCGCTGGCCGCACGCAAGGGCGTGACGCTCGAAGGGCAGGCCGAGGAGCCGGCGGTTTATCGCGAGCGCCAGTACGACCTGCTCGCAGACACCGTGCGGCGCAGCCTTGATATGCAGAAAATCTACGAAATACTGGAGGAACAGGCATGAAAAACAGCGGTCTGGTTCATTTGTACTGCGGCGACGGCAAGGGCAAGACGACAGCCGCCGTGGGTCTTGCGGTGCGGCACAGCGGGCGCGGCGGCAAGGTCGTGTTCGCGCAGTTTCTCAAGGACGGCACCTCGGGCGAGTGCTGCGTGCTCGCGAAGCTCGGCGTGACCGTCCTCGCGGCGAATCCGGTCGGCAAGTTCAGCTTCCGCATGACCGAGGAGGAAAAGGCGGAAACCGCCGCCGCCCTCGGCCGCACGTTTGACGCGGCGACCGGCTTCGCCGTGCGCGAAAGGGCAACGCTTCTCGTGCTCGATGAGATTTGCGCGGCGGTGAACTGCGGCTTTCTGCCGGAGAAAACGCTGACGGAGTTTCTCGAAAGCAGACCGGACTCGCTCGAAGTCGTGCTCACGGGACGCGACCCGTCTGAGAATTTGCAGGTGCACGCGGATTACATCACCGAAATGAAAAAACGGCGGCACCCTTTTGATGAGGGCGTCGCCGCGCGGGAGGGAATTGAATTTTGAACGTATATATGAAGCCGCAGGACATTGAAAAGCGCTCGTTTGAAATCATCACGGCCGAGCTCGGGGAGAGGACGTTCCCGGACGGCATCGCGCAGGTGGTCAAGCGCGTTATCCACACGACCGCAGATTTCGATTACGCGGATAATCTGGTGTTCTCGCCGGACGTCATCGAAAAGGCGAAGGCCGCCCTGCTTTCGGGCGCGACCGTCGTCACCGACACCAACATGGCGCTTTCGGGCATCAGCAAGCCGACGCTCGCGAAAATCGGCGCGAAGGCGCTCTGCCTGATGGCGGATGCGGAAGTCGCGGCGGAGGCGAAAACGCGCGGCGTGACCCGGGCGGTCGTGTCGATGGAGCACGCTGCGAAGCTGCCCGGCCCGCTGATTTTCGCGGTCGGCAACGCGCCCACGGCGCTCATCCGCCTGCACGAGCTGATCGAGGCAGGGGAGCTTTCTCCGGCGCTCATCATCGGCGTGCCGGTCGGCTTTGTCAACGTTGTCGAGGCGAAAGAGCTGTTTATCGGCGGAAAAACGCCGTATATCATCGCGCGGGGACGAAAGGGCGGCTCGAATGTCGCCGCCTCCATCGTCAACGCCCTGCTTTATCAGCTGGTGCACCGCGAGGGATTTTAAGGCAATACCGCATAATCAGACAAGAGCGATTTCCGCAAAGCGCCGCAGCTTTCATTGTGCGGTGTTGCTTTAATCACTGCTTCATCGAGAGCGAAATGCGCTTGCTTTTCGGGTCAACCGAAAGCACGGTCACATCGACCACATCGCCCACGGTCACGACCTCGGACGGGTGCTTGACGAACCGATTGCACAGCTGCGAGATGTGCACCAGACCGTCCTGATGCACGCCGATGTCTATGAACGCGCCGAAATCCGCGACGTTGCGCACCGTGCCCTTGAGCTTCATGCCCGGCTTGAGGTCCGTAAGGTCGAGCACATCCGAGCGCAGCATCGGGGGCGGCAGCTCGTCGCGCGGGTCGCGGCCGGGCTTTGACAGCTCCTTTACCATGTCGTCGAGGGTCGGCACACCGATGCCGCACCGCTCGGCGGCATTTTTTTCGCCCAGCTGATGCACGCGGGCGGCAAGCTCGCCGATTTTTCCGTCGGCGGCATCCTTCGCGGTGTAGCCGCACAGCGTCAGCAGGGTTTCGGCGGCCTTGTAGGACTCGGGGTGGACGCCCGTCCGGTCGAGCAGATTGTCGCTTTCCGGTACGCGCAGGAAGCCTGCGCACTGCTCGAACGCCTTGGGGCCGAGGCCTTTTACTTTAAGCAGCTGACGGCGGCCGGTGAAGCGGCCGTTTTCTTCGCGGAAGGAGATAATGTTCTTCGCGACCGTGTTCGAAATGCCGGCCACGCGGCTGAGCAGGGGAGCGGAAGCAGTGTTGAGGTCGGCGCCGACCGCGTTTACGCAGTCCTCTACTACGCCGTCAAGCGTTTCGCTCAGCCGCGCCTGCGGCATATCGTGCTGATACTGGCCGACACCGATGGCTTTGGGGTCGATTTTGACCAGCTCCGCGAGAGGGTCCTGAAGCCGGCGCGCGATGGATACCGCCGAGCGGAGATTGACGTCGTAGTCCGGAAATTCCTCGGCGGCCAGCTTGGAGGCGGAGTAGACGGACGCGCCCGCCTCGGAGACGACCATGTAGGCGATGCCGCCGCCGTTTTCGCGGATAAATTCCGCCACGAGCAGCTCGCTCTCCTTGGAGGCCGTGCCGTTGCCGATGGCGATGCAGGTGACATGATGGCGCGTGCACAGGCGGCGGAGCGTCTTTTTCGCGTCCTCCACGCGGCACTGCGGCTTGTGGGGGTAGATAACGGTGGTGTCGAGCACCTTGCCGGTCGCATCCACGACCGCGAGCTTGCAGCCGTTACGGTAGCCGGGGTCGAAGCCGAGCGTCACTCTGCCGCGCACGGGCGGCTGCATGAGCAGCGGACGCAGATTGAGCGCAAAGATACGGATGGCCTGCTCGCACGCCTTGTCGGTCAGCTCGTTTCGCGTTTCACGTTCGAGCGAGGGGAAGAGCAGGCGCTTCCAGCTGTCGGCGGCGGTGTCGCGCAGAAACGCGCCGAAGGGGTTTCGCGGATGAAGCACGGCGCGTGTGATGGCGGAAAGCGCCGCCTGCTCGTCGCATTCGAGCGTCACCTTGAGGACGCCCTCTTTTTCGCCGCGGTCGAGTGCGAGGACGCGGTGGCTCTGCATTCTGCGCACCGGCTCGGAAAAGTCGTGGTACATGGTGTAGGTGGTGTCGTCCGCGTTGTCGGACGCCGAGCGGATAACGCCGGTTTTCTGAATGATGTCGCGCAGTCTGCCGCGAAGCGTGGCGTCGTCCGACAGATTTTCCGCGATGATATCACTTGCGCCCGCAAGCGCGGCGTCGGTGCCCGAAACGCCCTTTTCCTCGCTGACGTAGGGCTGCGCCAGCGCTTCAAGAGAGGGAGAGCCGTTCCGTGCGCTGAGAATGGCGTCGGCGAGCGGCTCCAGACCCTTTTCCCGCGCCATGGACGCACGGGTGCGGCGCTTGGGGCGGTAGGGGCGGTAGATGTCGTCGAGCGCGGAAAGAGTTGCGGCGTTTTCGATGGCGGCGGTAAGCTCAGGTGTCAGCTTGCCCTGCGCATCGATGGCGTCGCGGATCTCGGCCTTACGGGTTTCGAGACCGCGCAGATAGGCGAGCCGCTCCGCGAGCACGCGGATGGTCTGGTCGTCCATCGTGCCGTGCATTTCCTTGCGGTAACGCGCGATAAAGGGCACGGTATTGCCCTCATCGAGAAGTTTTACAACGTTTGCAACGTACTGCTCGTTCTGCTGAAGCTCAGCGGCGAG
>OOCB01005026.1_pt1 | contig 10226 bp, 8 predicted proteins | sample 1671351 | NCBI WGS metagenome assembly OOCB01 (sample SAMN06348148, study PRJEB24527) | human gut metagenome | biome: human gut; feature: ankylosing spondylitis patient; material: feces | host: Homo sapiens | place: China | collected 2015-10
CGAACCGGCACGATATTGCTATCATTGGTGTTTGAGACCAACGCGTCTACCGATTCCGCCATCCGGGCAAGGCCGTTCTTTCGTGAAAGAATCGGGTGTGCAAATGTAGGGATTTATTCTCAATTTGCAAATTCTGAACCGATAAAAATGGCTGTCGCGGTTTTTCCGCAGTCGTTACGGCCGCATCGCAGGGATACGGAGGTGCTGTATTGCGTCGGTAAGGGGCGTTCGGCGGTGCTTTCCGCATACAGGCTGAGAGTGGCGGAGATGTCGTGCGGCCTCGGAGGATTGCCGGCGGACGGTCAGGAGGATGCGAAGTGCTTGCGCAGGCGTTGCGTCCTGGCCGCACCGATCAGCTCGATGAGTTCCTCGTCGGAGGCGTTGCGGATGCGTGCGACGGTGCGGAAATGCCCGAGCAGCGTCTCGACGGTGCGGGGACCGATACCGGCGATGCCTTTGAGTTCGCTTCTGAGAAAGTCGTTGCTGCGTTTCTGGCGGTGGAAGGTGATGCCGAAGCGGTGCGCCTCGTCGCGGATATGGCACACCACTTTGAGCGGTTCGCCCGTGCGGCTGAGGTAGTAGGGCATCGGATCGCCCGGGTAGTAGATCTCTTCGAGCCGTTTGGCCAATCCCACGATCGGAACCTGTTTTTCGAGTCCCAGTTCGCACAGGACGGCATAGGCGTTCGAGAGCTGTCCCTTGCCGCCGTCGACGATCACCAGGTCGGGCAGCTCCTGTCCCTCGGCCATGAGGCGCGTGTAGCGGCGGAAGACGATCTCGCGCATCGAGGCGAAGTCGTCGGCTCCGACGACGGTCTTGATGTTGAAATGGCGGTACTCCTTGCGCGAGGGGCGGCCGTCGCGGAAGACCACGCACGAGGCGACGGGGTTCGTTCCTTGCAGGTTCGAGTTGTCGAAACACTCGATGTGGCGCGGCTGCCGCGGCAGCCGCAGCTCCTTCTGCATGGCGTTCATCAGCCGTTCGGTATGCCGTTCGGGATTCTTGATCTCCATGTTTTTGAGCTGCTCGGCGCGGTAGATGCGGGCGCTGCGCTCGGAGAAAGCCAGCAGGTCGAGTTTTTCGCCCCGCCTGGGTACGGTGAAGGTCACCCCGTCGAAGAGCATCGTAGCCGACGGCAGGAAGGGGACGATCACTTCGCGCGCCAGTTCGCCGCCGGCGATCTGCTCGACGACGTGCTGAATGGCCAGCGTCAGCATTTGCGCGCGGTCGGTATCGACGCCCGGCGTGAGCCGCACGGTCGAGACGGCCGTGATCGAACCGTTGCGGATGCGCAGGAAGTTGCAGTAGGCGGCATCGTCGTCCTCGACGAGCGAGAAGACGTCGACGTCGACGATGCGGGCGCTGACGATGACCGAACGGGCCGAATAGTTCTCCAATGCAGCGAGCCGCGATTTGTAACGCTGCGCCGTCTCGAACTGCAACGCCTCGGCCGCGCGGCGCATCTCCCCTTCGAGGTAGGCGCGCACGGGGCGCAGGTCGCCTTTGAGCACCGAGACGGCCATGTCGAGCAGCTGCCGGTACTCCTCGGCGCTCTGCGCGCCGATGCACGGCCCCTTGCAGTTGCCCAGGTGGTATTGCAGGCAGACGGTGTACCGGCCGCGCGCGATCGCTTCGGGAGCGAGATTGAGCGAGCAGGTGCGCAGCGGGATCACCTCGCGGATGAATTCCAGGATGCTGTGCTGCATCGTCACCGACGAGTAGGGCCCGAAGTATTGCGAGCCGTCGCGCTGCAACTGGCGCGTGGACTGGATGCGGGGGAAGTTCTCGCGGCGCACGACGATCCACGGGTAGGTCTTGTCGTCTTTGAGCAGGATGTTGTAGCGGGGTTGCAGCTCCTTGATGAGCGAATTTTCGAGCAGCAGGGCGTCGGTTTCGCTGTCGACGACGATGTGGCGAATCTCGGCGATCTGGCGCACCAGCACCCGCACCTTGGGGGGATGCTCCTTGTTCTGCATGAAATAGGAGGAGACGCGCTTGCGCAGGCTCTTGGCCTTGCCGACGTAGATGACCGTACCCGTCCGGTCGAGGAATTGGTACACCCCCGGTTCGAGCGGCAGCAGCGCTACCTGCTCTTTGAGCGGATTGCGGTCGGAGGGAGTCATCGCGGCGGTTATTTGGCCAGCAGCCACCAGAGGTAGGCGCCGTAAATAGCGAGGAAGAGCACCCCTTCCCAACGGTCGAGCGCACGGCGGCGGAAGGTGAAGGCGGCGGCGAAGAGGAGCAGCGAACTGAGGACGACGGCACCCAGCGTCACGGCGTCGATGCCGCCCGGCGTGAGCGGGACGACGGTGGAGCAGAGTCCCAGGATGAGCAGGATGTTGGCGATGTTCGATCCCACGACATTGCCCAGTGCGATGTCGGGCCGGCCCTTGACGACAGAGACGACCGACGAGGCCAGTTCGGGCAGCGACGTGCCGCCCGCCACGAGCGTAATGGCGATCACCGACTCGCTGACGCCCAGCTTGCGGGCGATGGCCACGGCGTTGTGGAGGAAGATTTCGCCGCCGAAGACCAACGCCGCCAGTCCCCCGACGATCATCAGCGCCATGAGCCAGCCGGCCATCGGCCGTGCGGCGGGCGTCTCTTCGGCCGGCTGCTCCCTGCGGGCTGCACGGGCGGCCGTCCAGACGCTCAGCACATAGAGCAGCAGCATCGCGAGCCCCTCGATGCGGCCGATGCGTGCCGGATGCGTCGGGTCGAGCACCTCGTCGGCCAGCACGGCGCAGAGCACCAGCGACGCCGCGACGCCGACGGGCAGGTCGCGCCGGATGTTCTGCCGCGTGAGCGGCAGCGGGCGGATCAGGGCGCAGACGCCCAGAATGATGAAGACGTTGAAGAGGTTCGATCCCACGACGTTGCCCACGGCCATGTCGCCCTCTCCTTCGAGGGCCGAAAGGAAGCTCACGACCAGTTCGGGCGTCGAGGTGCCGACGGCTACGATCGTCAGTCCGATCAGGAAACCCGGTACGCGGAAACGTTCGGCCAGCGCCACCGATCCGTCGGTGAGGTAGTTGGCTCCGGCCAGTATGAGAACGAGTCCTGCGAGGAGGTAGAGGTATTCCATAATGAGTCGATGTTGTACGATTCGTCGGTAAAGACGGGCGGTCGAACTGAAATCGGGTCGGTCCGATCTGTCGGAACGTCGTCTGTCCGGACGGAAATTCCGCATGGCAAAGATACGAATAAGCCGCGGGCAAAAGCAAATTTATTTGCATTTTGCCGAGGCGGAGTATCTAAGACGCAGTCAAAGATAGAAAATATCGTGCAATTATCCGCCGGCCGCCGGATCGGAATTTGGCCGTTCGGCGGAAAAAGCCTACCTTTGACGCAATTTCGGTTGGAAAAATGAAACTTCGGACGATCTTCGGTTGTGTGCTTGCCGGCGTGCTGTGGGTGCTGCTCGCGGCCGATGCGCGGTGCGTCGCATCCGACGGGGAGACGCCGCTGCCCGCTCCGAGCGAACTGACACGGCAGGTGCCGGTGCGCGTGGCCGACGCCTACGGTCTGCGGGCGCTGTTGGTGCGGTTGAGTTTGGAGGCGGGCGATACGTCCGCATTCGACCGGATGCAGGATCTCGGCCGCGACTTTCCGTCCCGCGACGGAGCGTCCGGCGGGTGGGGACAGGATGCCTCATATGTCCTGTCGGCGGTCGAACGGCGTGTGCCCGGCGACGCGGATCTGATTCTCCTGCTGCGGAAAATCCGGATTTAGCGGATGCTCCGACCCCTGCCGGTCGAGGGTTCTTCCCGCCGGCGCGCAATTTGCCGTTGCGCAATCTTTCCGACCGTTTTCGACCGGCGGGTGCCGAAACTGCCCGAATTGTGCCGAATGCGGAAAATAAAGAAGGAAAATTTTCGTTTTCGATCAGGAGGACCGCATTGTCGGCAGGCTCTTCCGGGTGCAGAAAACATCTCTTGTAAATAAACGGATTTAAAGCGATCGAGTAATTATGATTACAACCATGCTCATCCTGTTTGTCGTAGGCTATGCCTTCATCGCCTTCGAACACAAAACGGGAATCAATAAATCGGCCATCGCCCTGCTGATGTGCGGTATTCTTTGGAGTATTTTCAGTCTGGAATACCCCTCCGCCCTGCCCGGTCTCACCCAGACGACCGTGAGCGACGAGATCCTGCGGCATCTGGGATCGACATGCGAAATCCTCGTCTTCCTGATCGGAGCGATGACGATCGTCGACCTGATCGACTTCCACGGAGGGTTCGAGTTCATCACGCGGCGCATCACCACGCGGCGCAAGGTGCGTCTGCTGTGGCTGGTGGCGCTGCTCACCTTCTTCATGTCGGCGCTGCTCGACAACATGACCACGACGATCATCATGGTGATGCTGCTGCGCAAGATCGTCCCCACGACCAAGGAGCGGATGCTCTTCGCCTCGGTGATCGTCATTGCGGCCAACAGCGGCGGCGCGTGGTCGCCCATCGGCGACGTGACGACGATCATGCTCTGGATGAAGGGCAACGTCTCGTCGGCCAAACTCATCGAGAGCCTCCTGCTGCCCTGCCTCGTGTCGCTCGTCATCCCTCTGGTCATCGCTTCGCGCTGGCTCAAAGGGTCGCTTCCTGAAACCGATCCGGCCGATGCAGGGTCGTCGCAGCCCGATTATATCTCCGACGGCGAGAGCCGCGCGATCCTCTTCCTGGGCTGCGCCCTGCTGGTGGCCGTTCCGGTCTTCAAGAGCGTGACGCACCTGCCGCCCTACATGGGAATGGTCACGGCGCTGGGCATCATGTGGGTCTTCACCGAGCTGATGTACCGCCGCAAGCGCAACATCGAGGAGTCGATCAAATGCCGCGTGGCGAAGGTGCTCAAACACATCGACATGTCGACGATCCTCTTCTTCCTCGGTATCCTGATGGCCGTGGCGGCGCTCGAAAGCGCGGGCATCCTGTCGGGTTTCGCCACGGGACTCAACGAACACCTGCACAACGTCTACGCGATCAATACGTTGATCGGCATCCTTTCGTCGGTGGTCGACAACGTGCCGCTCGTGGCGGCGTCGATGGGCATGTATCCGATTCCCGATGCGGCGGCCGTGGCGGCGAGCGCCGATCCGACCTATGCCGCGATGTTCGTGCAGGACGGTGTTTTCTGGCATCTGCTGGCCTACTGCGCCGGTGTGGGCGGCAGCCTGCTCATCATCGGCTCGGCGGCCGGCGTGGTGGCGATGGGCCTGGAAAACATCAACTTCGTATGGTATTTCAAGAAGATTTCGCTGATGGCCTTCGTCGGTTATCTGGCCGGCATCGGGGTCTACATGCTCGAAGTGTTTCTTTTCGGAATTTAGCCCGCATGAGCGGAGCGGATCGGGCGGACTTGCCGAAAAGTCCGCCCGATTTTCGTATCTTGCGGGGGAAAACGAACGAGTTTATGATACGGATTTACGAAGCGACCGACCCCTCCGACCTGTTGGCGGAGGCCTTTGCGCGGCTGCTGCCGCAGCTGTCGGAACGGATGACGGCACCCGACCGGGAGGCTGTCGCACGGATCGTCGCCTCGCCTGCGACCCGTCAGCTGGTCGCCGCAGCGGAGGACGGCCGGATCGTCGGGTTGCTCAGCGTGGCCCTTTACGACGTCCCTTCGGGGCGCAAGGCGTGGATCGAGGACGTGGTGGTGGATGCGGCGACGCGCGGTCGCGGCATCGGCGAGGCGCTGGTACGCGAAGCGCTGGCGTTGGCGCGCCGCGAGGGCGTCGCACGAGTGATGCTCACCTCGAATGCGACGCGCAGGGCGTCCCACCGGCTCTATGAACGAATGGGGTTCGTGCGCTACGAGACGGATTGTTTCCGGCTCGATCTATGATTCCTGCGGCAGATCGCTCAGGTCGAGCGTCTCGCCGGCGAAGGGTTCGCCGGTGAGCGGCAGTACCATGGCGCGGTCGTGCGCAGGGTCGCCCGTGCCGAAGTCGAAGTCGTCGTGCGTACGGAAGCGCGCGGGGTAGTCCCCCGCGAAACCGAAGCCGGCATACCAGCGTTGCAGCTCCTCGCTGCCGGGGATGAGCGCGGCGTAGCGGAATCCTTCGGCGCGGCAGCGGTCGAGCGCTTCGCGCAGCAGTCCGCCGGCCAGTCCCTGCTGCCGGCAGTCGGGCGCCGTCGCCACGGCGTAGATGTAGGCCGTATCGCGGAACGGCACGATGTGGAGCATCGCCGCGATCCGCCCGTCGCGTCGTGCGACGAGGCATCGCCGTTCGTCGTAGCGGCTCAGCAGAAACTGTTCGACATCGTCCTGCGTGTCTTCGGGGAAGCAGGCGAGCCACAACGCGCGGAGCTGCAACTGCTCCTCGGTGAGCCGCTGCGCCGTGAGTTTCGGTTGCAGGAAAAGGGGGTGGTAGGAGAGTTTCGACTGCCGCAGCCCTTCCAGTCCCAGATCCTCCTCGCGGTCGATGAGGGTGTAGTGCGGCGGCAGGTGTTGCGCGAAGAGACGGTTTATCATCGTGAAGGCGCCGTCGTAGCGGGTGTCGGCCTTCTCGACGTGGATGCAGAAGGCTTCGTCGTTGATGGCCGATCCGATCGTGAAGGCCACGAGCTTCTCCCTGACGAAGAGCGCGCCTCCGCGCAGTTCCAGCTCCCCGAAGTGGTTGAATGCCCGTTGCATGGCGCGCTGTTCGGCCGTCAGTTCGGCCGCATGGCTGTCGTGGCCGGCGCGCCATTCACGTTCGAGGCGCATGCATTCGGGGGCGAGTGCAGGCGTCAGTTCCTCGTAGCGGTAGTCGTAGGCCGCTTCGAACCGGTTGATATGGTTGCGTTTGGGCTGGTAGCGCCGTCCCGTGAGGTTGCGCAGGTCGTCGGCGCGGTAGACGTAATCCTCGTAGTCGCGGTTGCGCCAGATGCCGAATTCGGGATGGGCGCGGCGCACGGCTGCGGCCCCTTCGGGCGTAAGTCCCGAAATGCGCAGCGGTTGTCCCGCGGCGCGGGCGTCGGCTTCGAGACGGGGGATGAGGTGCGTGAAATCGCCCTCGCCCAGCGGTTGCATGTAGCCGATGTGATGGCTGCCGTCGATGTAGAAGCGGATCAGCAGAAAACCCTCCTCGACGCACCATGCGCTGCGGTAGGTGCCTTCCCAGCAGTACATGTTGGCGAAGGCCAGATCGCAGTTGCAGATGCCCGAAGGGCGGGTGAAGTGTTCGATGGCGGCCTTGTCTTCGAGCCGCACGGGTCGGAATTCCATAGGATTATTCGACGGTGAAATCTTTTTGTTCGAGGTGACGGTAATATTGCTGGACGAAGGCTTTGACGCGTCTTTCCAGCGCTGCCGCTTCGGGATCGTTTCTCAGATCGTGTTCGCGGCGCAGGTCGTCCGTGCGGTAGGAGCCGGTCGTGCGCCGCTCGTCGAAGAAGAGCAGGCGGTCGCCGCCGACGGCCTCGAATCCGCTGTCGTAGGCGAGGGCGAAGCCCCCTTCGGGGGTCTGTTCGCCGAAGAGGTCGCGCCCGAAAGCGAAGTAAGGCTCGCGGTTGCCCATGAGTCCGAGCAGCGTGGGCATGAGGTCGATTTGCGAGACGGCCTCGTCGTAGCGGCCGCGCAGTGCGCCGTCGGGGGTGTACAGTAGGCCGATGATGTGGTGGTCGCCGGGGAAGACGCGCGTGGCGTCCGCGAATTTTTCACTCGATACATGATCGGCCACGAATACAAAAACCGTGCGACGGAACCACTCCTCGCCGGCGTAACGCGCGAAAAAGCGGCGGAAGGCGTTGTCGGTGTAGGCCACGCACTTGTGGTTGCGCGTAAGCCCTTCGGGCAGCAGGTCGCGGTAGGCGTCGGGAACGACGAAGGGGTGGTGCGACGAGAGGGTGAACAGCGCGGCGAAGAAGGGTTCGGGCAATGCGTTCATCTCCTCGCCGGCGTATTGCAGGAAGGATTCGTCCCAGATGCCCCAGTAGCCGTCGAAATCGTCTCGGCCGTGCCTGGCCTCGTAGTCCTCGCGGCTGTACAGGCGTTCGATGCCTGCCGAACGTGCATAGGCGCCGAAACCCATCGAGCCGGCCGCCGAGCCGCAGAAAAAGGCGGTGGCGTAGCCCTTGTCGCGCAGGATACGCGGCAGCTGCCGCGTCGGTGCGAGCGCCTGCGGCATCAGCACGAAGGGGGTCTTGAACGAGGGGATCGATCCCAGTACGGCGGGCAGCGCCTGAATCGAACGGGTGCCGTTGGCGTACATGCGTTCGAAGCAGTAGCCCGCCTGCATGAGCGAATCCAGAAACGGCGTGTAGCCCTTGACCTGCCGGTCGGCGTAGAGTTCGGGATGGAGGTGGGCCGAGTGTTCGGCCGACATGCTCTCCATGACGAAGACCACCACGTTGCGTCCTTCGAGCGGTGCCGCGCCGACCGAGTCGGGACGGTGGACGGGCGTGTAGATACCGTCCAGTTCTTCCGGAGCGAAGTAGCGTTCGTAGTTGATCTTTCCGCCCGACCCCACGGTGCGCAGGATGCAGAAGGGGTTCGAGAGGATCAGGTTGGCGCGGGCGTTGTCGGAGGCGTAGAGCGTGGCGTTGGAGAGCGTGACGGGGCGCGTCATGCGCGTGACCCCCCCCCGCATTCCCGCTACGGAGAGCAGGGCGGCGACGACGAGCAGAACCGTACCGCCGCCATAGTAGCAGAGCGGACGACGGCAGAGCGGTTCGGGGCGCGCCTTGCGGCCGCCGGCCAGCGCCAGCAGAGCGATCAGGCCGATCCCTGCGAGCAGCAGGGGGATGTTCTCGGCCATGAATTTGCCGACGAGTTGCAGCGAATTGTCGTTGTCGGCGAAGAAGATCTCTTCGGCCGTGAAACGTTTCTGCGTATAGCGGAAATAGACCGCATCGCCGAGGTTGACCGCCACGACCAGCAGGGCGTTGACGACGACGTAATAGAAGTAGAGCATCCGCTGCCACCAGCGCCGTTCGCGCAGATGGAGCGGGATGAGCGAGAGCACGATGAGCAGGGCGTTGGCGTAGAGCACCGACACGGTGTCGAACAACAGTGCACCCCTTGCGAGTGCCGGTAGTTCGGCGTCCGCGAGGGGGCCGATGCCCGCATAGTTGTAGCGCCAGAAGATCGCACGACAAATCGCCAGCACCGCATAGAGCAGTGCCAGCCGCCACGCCAGCAGGGCGATATGGCTTTTCAGCAGCCGTTTCATGATCTCTCTCGATCGGGGTGTTCGCACGCCTGCCGGCTCCTGCACCGGCGGGCGGTCACTGCCTGCGGCCTGCTACTCGCAGGCTTTGAGCGACATGTCGAGCGAACGGATCTGGTGCGTGAGCGCGCCCACAGAGATGAAGTCCACGCCCGTCTCGGCGTAGGTGCGCAGCGTATCGAGCGTGATGCCGCCGCTCGACTCGGTTTCGCAGCGTCCGGCGACCTTTTCGACCGCCTTGCGCGTCATCTCGGGCGAGAAATTGTCGAACATGATGCGGTCGACGCCGCCTGCCTCGAAGACGAGGTCGATATCTTCGAGCGTGCGGACTTCGCACTCGATCGGGATGTTCTTGTCGCGCTCGCGCAGGTATTGCTTCGCGCCGCGGATCGCGGGGACGATGCCGCCGGCGAAGTCGATGTGGTTGTCTTTGAGCAAGATCATGTCGAAGAGACCCATGCGGTGGTTCTCGCCGCCGCCCAGTTTGACGGCCATTTTGTCCAGCACGCGCATGCCGGGCGTCGTCTTGCGGGTGTCGAGCACCTTGGTGTGCAGCCCTTCGAGCCGCGCCACGTAGACCGCCGTCTGCGTGGCTACGCCGCTCATGCGCTGCATGATGTTGAGCAGGATGCGTTCGGCCTGCAACAGCGAGCGCAGCGAGCCCGCCACGTAGAAGGCCACGTCGCCCGGATGCACGCGCGTGCCGTCGGCGATCCGCTGGTCGAACTCGACGGTGGGGTCGAGCCGTTCGAGAACGAGTCGTGCGATCTCGATGCCGGCGATGATGCCCTCCTGCTTGCACAGCAGGCGCATACGCCCCCGCTCGTCGGCGGGAATGCAGCAGAGCGAAGTGTGGTCGCCGTCGCCGATATCCTCGCGGATGGCCAGTTCGATCAGCGCGTCGACATAGGGTTTGTATTCGGTTTTCATGATCGTGATGGTTTCTGATTATTCGGGTGCAAAGATACGAATAAGCGAGGGCAATGTCAAATTTATTTGCGCATTGCCGAGCGGGAGTATCTTCGGCGCAGCCAAAGAACGAATAAGCCGAGGGCAATGTCAAATTTATTTGCGCATT
>OOCB01005034.1_pt1 | contig 10205 bp, 11 predicted proteins | sample 1671351 | NCBI WGS metagenome assembly OOCB01 (sample SAMN06348148, study PRJEB24527) | human gut metagenome | biome: human gut; feature: ankylosing spondylitis patient; material: feces | host: Homo sapiens | place: China | collected 2015-10
GGTGCGATGATGCTGCTGTTCCTGCTTTCCGAAGGCAAGCTGCTCTCCGGCGCGGGCGGCAAAAAGGCGCTGCGCAGCACGTATGTGTTCGGCCTGCCGGCGGCGGTGCTTTGGATGACGTATGTGATCTCGAACACGGTGCTCATCATTGCGGGGCGCGGGTATGCGACGGAGATGCCGTATGTGATCCAGCTTGCGATGCTGTGCCTTTCTGTTCACAGTCTTTGCCTGCTGCTTACGGTGAGCGGGCAGCGCGCTTCTGCGAAAGCGGAGAGCAATTTAGAAGAAAATGCTTTAAAAGACACGGAAAACGCGTGAGTTTTCTAAAAATTACGGAAAAAGTTTGCATTTTTAGCAGTTAGCCCTTGTAAAATCCTGCGAAATGCTATAAAATAGAATTGCAAATTATGCATCCACAATTATCAGGAGGTATACAATCATGGCAGTTAAAGTTGCAATCAATGGTTTTGGACGTATCGGACGTCTTGCATTCAGACAGATGTTTGGTGCTGAAGGTTATGAAGTAGTAGCTATCAACGATTTGACAAGCCCTAAAATGCTTGCTCATCTCTTAAAGTATGATTCATCACAGGGTAAATATGAGAAAGCTGATACAGTTTCAGCAGGTGAAGATTCTATCACAGTTGATGGAAAAGAAATCAAAATCTACGCTTTCCCAGATGCAAACAATTGTCCATGGGGCGACCTTGATGTAGATGTAGTTCTTGAGTGCTCAGGTTTCTACACATCTAAAGAAAAGGCTCAGGCTCATATCAATGCAGGCGCAAAGAAAGTTGTTATCTCAGCTCCAGCTGGTAACGATCTTCCTACAATCGTTTACAATACAAACCATGAGACATTAAAGAAAGGTGATCAGATCATCTCAGCAGCATCTTGTACAACAAACTGTTTAGCTCCAATGGCTGACGCACTTAACAAGTTTGCTCCTATCGAGTCTGGTATCATGGTTACAATCCATGCTTACACAGGTGATCAGATGACACTTGATGGTCCTCAGAGAAAGGGTGACCTCAGAAGATCTCGTGCAGCAGCAGTAAACATCGTTCCTAACAGCACAGGTGCTGCAAAAGCTATCGGACTTGTTATCCCAGAGCTTAACGGAAAACTTATCGGATCTGCTCAGCGTGTTCCTACACCAACAGGTTCTACAACAATCCTTACAGCAGTTGTAAGAGGAAAAGATGTAACAGTTGACGGAATTAACGCAGCTATGAAAGCAGCAGCTAACGAGTCATTTGGTTACAATGATGAAGAGATCGTTTCTTCTGATATCGTAGGAATGAGATTTGGTTCACTCTTCGATGCAACTCAGACAATGGTAAACAAAGTAGCTGATGACCTTTATGAGGTTCAGGTAGTTTCTTGGTATGACAATGAGAACTCTTACACATCTCAGATGGTAAGAACAATCAAGTACTTCTCAGAGAACTGCTAGTCAGCTAATGTGACTGGTTGTTTTAAACAATCAAGTACGGATATGATCCATATACGGGTCCGGTCTTTTAGAGGACCGGGCTCGTTTTTCTTTATTATATGATAATTGCCTATGTTGCAATAATTAAAATAAAGAAGATAAAGATAATAATTAAAGAATAGGTATTTTCAAGATAATCATTATATATGGTTGGATTGTGCCATGAAGCAATAAGTATATGATAAGTTTTATGGTTACCTATAATAATAAATGTGAGAGGAGTTTTTTATGTTAAATAAAAAATCTGTTGATGATATCAACGTAAAAGGAAAAAAAGTTTTAGTTAGATGTGATTTCAATGTACCATTACAGGATGGAAAGATTACAGATGAGAACCGTCTTGTAGCGGCACTTCCTACGATTAAAAAGCTTATCGCTGACGGTGGAAAGATTATTCTTTGTTCACATCTTGGTAAGCCAAAGGGAGAGCCAAAGCCTGAGCTTTCACTTGCTCCAGTAGCAAAGAGACTTACTGAGCTTCTCGGACAGGAAGTTAAATTTGCGGCAGATGCTAATGTAGTTGGAGACAACGCAAAGGCAGCAGTTGCAGCTATGAATGATGGAGATGTTATCCTTCTTGAGAACACTCGTTACAGAGCAGAAGAGACAAAGAACGGAGAGGAATTCTCAAAAGAGCTTGCTTCACTTTGTGATGTATTCGTTAATGATGCATTTGGTACAGCTCACAGAGCTCACTGCTCAAATGTTGGTGTTACAAAGTTTGTTAAGGGTGACTGTGTAGTTGGTTACCTTATGCAGAAAGAAATTGATTTCCTCGGAAATGCAGTAAACAATCCTGAAAGACCATTTGTAGCAATTCTTGGTGGAGCTAAGGTTTCTTCAAAGATTTCTGTTATCGAAAACCTTCTTGATAAGGTAGATACACTTATTATCGGTGGTGGTATGGCATACACATTTATGGCAGCTCACGGTGAGGAAGTTGGTAAATCACTTCTTGAGGAAGATTACAAAGACTATGCACTTAAGATGGAGAAAAAGGCTGAGGAGAAAGGTGTTAAACTTCTCATCCCTATCGACACAACAGTAGCTGATGATTTCTCAAATGATGCAAACTTCAAGGTAGTAGGTCGTGGAGAAATTCCTGCTGATATGGAAGGACTTGATATCGGACCTAAGACAGCAGAGCTTTTCGCAAATGCAGTTAAAGGTGCAAAGACAGTAGTATGGAACGGACCTATGGGATGTTTCGAGATGCCGAACTTTGCAAAAGGAACAATCGCAGTAGCAGAAGCTATGGCTGAACTTAAAGATGCTACAACAATCATCGGTGGTGGTGATTCAGCAGCCGCTTGCAATCAGTTAGGATTCGGTGACAAGATGACACATATCTCTACAGGTGGCGGAGCTTCTCTTGAATTCTTAGAGGGTAAAGATCTTCCTGGTGTAGTAGCAGCAGACGATAAATAAGAAACCGAGCACCAAAGATGTGTGCAGAAATGAGGATAAAAATGGCTAGAAAGAAAATTATTGCCGGTAACTGGAAAATGAACAAAACTCCTAGTGAGGCAGTTGCATTAGTAAATGAATTAAAAGATTTAGTAAAGAATGATGAAGTTGATGTTGTATATTGTGTACCTGCAATCGACATTGTGCCTGTAGTAGAAGCTACAAAGGGAACAAATGTAGAAGTAGGTGCTGAAAATATGTATTTTGAGGAGAGCGGAGCTTACACAGGTGAGATTTCTGCTGCAATGCTCGTAGATGCAGGTGTTAAATATGTTATCATCGGACATTCAGAGCGTCGTGATTACTTCAAAGAGTGTGATTGCTTACTCAACAAGAAAGTTAAGAAAGCATTTGAAGCAGGTCTTACACCAATCATTTGCTGCGGTGAGTCACTTGAGCAGAGAGAGATGGGTGTAACAATGGACTGGATTCGTCTCCAGATTAAATCTGACCTTGCAGGAATCACAGCAGATCAGGTAAAGAGTATGGTTATCGCATATGAGCCAATCTGGGCAATCGGAACAGGAAAGACAGCTACATCTGATCAGGCACAGGAAGTATGTAAAGGAATCCGTGACTGCGTTGCAGAAATGTATGATGAAGCAACAGCAGAAGCTGTACGCATCCAGTACGGCGGATCTATGAATGCAGGAAATGCAGCAGAATTACTTGCAAAACCTGACATTGACGGTGGTCTTGTAGGCGGAGCCAGTCTGAAGGCTGATTTCGGAAAGATTGTAAACTACAAATAAGTTCTAAATTTCATTATATATTAGTGCATAAAGCACAATAAAACGCCACTAAGCACATCAAAACTTTGGGGATTATTAACATTGTAATGTGTTTGGTGGCATTTTATATTTGCTGTAATATCACTTATAAATATCACTTTATCACTTGTCTTTTTTGAGTTTTTAAAAAGTGATACTTTTGGTTTTTGAGTGATAGTTGCTTATAAAAGAAAGTGATAAACATATTGGAGGTAATATTATGGCAAATTCGAAACAACGAGCCGAAAATGGACAAGGAAGTATAAGATGGATAAATGAAAGAGAATGTGAATGCATGATTCAATCTCAATATCTTAATCCCAAAACTGGTAAACCAAAGCGTTTTAAACGAAAGCAATATTTTCCTGTACCGCTTTTTTAGCATCAACGGCTTTGTCATGATATGTTTGATAATTTTCAACAAAGGTTTTAAGTTTTTCATTCTTAATGGATTTTATTGCATCTTTTGTTAATGAACCATTTTTGATGAGTTTAATATATTTATTAACTTCTGATTGTTTTAACCCTTTTTTACCTTTTGTTGCATTTTTGGCTAATTTGTCAACATATCCTTGATATTTACTTGCAGCTTTTCTTTGAGCAATAATAAGATCTGTTGTGTTTTTAAGTTCTTTATTTATTTGCGTATTCTTTGCTTTAACAGTAAATAAAGATTCCATTTTTGCTTTTGCATAATCAATAGTCTTCGTAAGTTTATTGAGGTGCAACCCAAATGATATTCAAAGAACAATTCATACCGAAAATGATATTACTAGAATTGTCTCTAAATATCCAAATGGGTTTGTCCTTACTGTTGAACAAGATGTAGATGGAAACTTTACAATAATTCCAAGTGGAGAAGTTATTGATTTAGGAAATGGAGTTTTTCAGATTCCAGATTAAAAGATATTCCTATGTCATCTATAGTAATAGTATCACTATTGCCACTGTGAATTACGATATTATTTGATGATTCATTAGTGGTAATATTATTTTTTGAATTTTCGTTCATATTTTCACCTCGCTTTTAATTAGATAAATCGGTTACATTGGCTACAATTTGGTCTGTTTCCACGGAGAGGACACATCTGGCAAACCGTTGGAACTGATACAGCATGTACAACAGTTAAATTTTCTTTTAATGGTTGTTCCAAAACTTGAGATAGAAACTCCGAAGCGTCAAATAGGTTTCGTAGGTTAGGTTGAGGAATAAGTTTTGTTAAATCAATATTCGTATTTATCACCTCGAATTAAGACAGTAGAAGACTTGTCGGATGATAAGTCTTTTATTTTGTGTTGAACTTGGATGGAAGAGTAAATGTGAATTTACCGCAATATAAAAAGACACCTTAGTTGGTGTCTTTGTTTTCGTCTAACATATCTAACATTTTTATTATTCCATCTATATCAGGTGTCATAAAATGTTTATTACCATTTTCGCATTCAAACAAATAATCCTGGCAAGCTTGAATAATTTCAGATTCATTATTATCAATTATGTTCTTTACCATTAAATCAAACGGATCACTTATTAAATATGATTGAACATATTTATCTGTAATTGGAAATATCTTAATATAATGTATTCCATGAGAATGATGTGGTTTTGTCTTTGAATTTGGAGGTAATGACATATATTGATTTTTGGGTGTGGTAGGAGATATGTTTGAACGAAGTGGTACAACGAACTTATGGAAATTTCCCTTATATTTCAAACGAACAATCAAAACACTTGGGCGACCATCTTCATTAAACATTAACTCTTTATGTATGTTATTCTTCTTACAATCATTGAAAAACTTATTTGATATTTTTACTAATTTCATCTTTTGCTCCTGATATAAAGAAAGAGCCGTTACAGGCTCTCTCTAACACTTACAATTGGATAATATTCTAAATTTACATCCCGTTATCCACGGAGATAAACTTACGACTGAATGATATTCTAAATTTTAGTCCCGTCATTCTCGGAGACAAACTTACAATTGGATAATATTCTTTCCGTTATCCACGGATTACAAAGAAACCACTTCTGATTTCTTATCTATATTATACACAATAATTGAGATTTGTAAACACCTATTTGAAGTTTTTTAAATAAAACATACGATTCATATAGTGAGAGAGTAGCCGTGTGACTACTCTCTAAACAAAATACATATAATTACTTACTGTAATTCTCTTATAATATTTCTCCAATAATCCAATCTAAATCTGACAGACTCGGCAGAATTAGTACCATTCATAAGATTATTCTTGTATTCAGTATTATCGTTGTATGTTGCCAAGAACTCACTTACTTTCAAAGCAAATTTCTCAAAGCTCTTTTTGTCTTTACAAATTCTATATGCTGCAAAACACAGTACAGAAATACTTGTCTTTGGAATTTTCACATCTTCTTCAAGAGATTCATCAAGTTTATTGATTGCGGTTTTGACAATTTCAATCTTTTCTTGTTCAACTTTGTCATTATAAAATTTAATCAAGTTTTCTTTATCCTTACCTCTAAATGAAGCAAAATCGTTATCCTTGTTAGTGGAGCAGAGCATTAATGTTTCAAGCGCAATACTCTGATCAACTGAACTCTTCAACTGAGCAGATGTCAGTTTCTTTTCAAAGAATGGGAGAGAGACAATATCAAAAATTGCATTGCTGAGTTCATCTGACATATCAGGTGTAAGCTTCTGTGATGTATTCAACGGTTTCACTGAATTGAGCCTTCGGAACATTTCTCTGACATCTTTATCTGTATATTCAGTGATTTCATATACTGTGATAGCAGAACTATCTAACTCGTCCTTTACAACTTGGTCAAGTTTGCTAAATTTCAATCCTGCAATATTATATTCAGTTCCTTCAATTATAACAGGTTCTGCCTTTTTAGATATTGCAAACTCATCATTATAGAATCCTTTTAACGTGCTTAATCGCTGTACACCATCAATAACATATTGTACACCATCTTCAGAAATAGTATAAACTGGTGGTACAATATATCCTCTTAAAAGAGAGTCAATAAGCAATGATTTGTTTGGATTAGACCACACGGATTCTCTTCTTTGCAATTTGTGCTTTAATACAATTTTCTCTCGTTTCATTTTTCCTATCAATGGTTTAACTGGACAATTTTCTCTTGAAACTTTCATTATGTTACCTCCTTCAAAAATTGAAATTTTTACTATTTTGAAGATAGCACAAATCAAAATATTTCTCCGGCACTTATCACCAGTATCTACAATCATTCTTCTTATAAGGTCACGATACGCTATCTTTGTATAGAACAGGATGATCGTGATGAAGCATTTCGTAATATTAGGTTATAAGTTATCAAATCTTTCTAAAATTCAATCTTTTTTCGTTAAGGAAATCTTTCGGTTTAATTCGGATAATTATATGTTCATAAAAAATAATATTAAAAATTCAATTTAGTAATGATTATAACATTTTAGTAAAAAAGCTGCTGAAAAATGTAACACAATATAAATTATGTAACATTTTTATTGTTATTCGCAAGGCAAGGATACAGCCTTTTTTGAGCGATGCAGTATCAGTATATGTGAAAAAAATAAAAAAATACTTTTTAAATACGAGTATAGAAATAAAAAATAGTCATTTCACATATTAAATAGTTTGCCGCACTAAATTCAAGGAGGTAAAGAAAATGCTAAGACTTTCTGTTGAAAATAAAGAATATCTTATGGTTGGCGATGATGTAAAGATTGTTTTTCTAGGTGGCTCAGGAAACCATCACAGGATAATGATAGACGCACCAAAGAAAGTAAAGATAGTCAGAAGTAAGGCTATCAAGAAGTACATGCAGGATAAAGAGCTTTCAGCTAAATTTCCGGAATATTATGAGGAAAAGGAACACCCTGAAAAGTACATAAGAAAACAGGAACAGTAACACAAAAATGAAAGTATTAGTGATAATAAACTGCTAATCCTAGGCAGCAGTTTTATTATAGAGCGGCGTCGGGATTAAAAGTGTTACAGACATTACATTTCGATGTCGGAAAGTATAGTCAGAGATGCTTCCTGATTGAAAGTCGGGAAGAGTAGGTAGAAGAGTGGATTGTAAATATCCGCTTGACAAATATGAAAAATTTTTGACTGAAAACACAAAAACAAATACGCCAAAAAAGGATTTGGGCGTAAAACATGAAAGACATGGAGGTAAAATATTATGGTAGTACAGCACAATATGTCAGCTATGAATGCTAACAGAATGTTAGGAATCACAACAAATTCACTCTCAAAATCAACAGAGAAATTATCATCAGGTTACAGAATTAACAGAGCTGTTGATGATGCAGCAGGACTTGCAATTTCTGAAAAGATGAGAGGACAGATAAGAGGTTTAAATAAGGCTTCTTCAAATGCACAGGATGGTATCTCAATGATACAGACAGCAGAAGGTGCATTGACAGAGACACACAGTATTCTTCAGAGAATGAGAGAGCTTGCGGTACAGGCATCAAACGATACAGCAACAGACGATGACAGAACTCAGATTCAGAACGAGATAGACCAGCTTACACAGGAAGTTGACCGTATCGCAAACACAACAGAGTTCAACACAAAGAAGCTTCTTGACGGTTCAAAGAAGGGCGGTGTATCAGAAAAGGCTGGCTCAATCAAGACAGATTCAAGCTTTAAAAACAGCTATGTATCAGCAACAGTAACAACAGATGGTTCAGCAAAGTCAGGAATTACAGATGTAATCAGACTTGAAGTAAATACAGACTTTACAGAAGGACAGTCTACAAAAGGTCAGCAGAAATTGTCTGATGATATGATTGATAAGATTAATTCAATTTTGACGGCAACAACTGGTACAGTAGTATTAGATAGGGTACTTCAGGATCCTAATACAGCAGTTACATTTAGTGCAAATACAAATGCAGCAAATCAGTCAACAGCAGAAAAAATAAAGACAGCAAAGGAGGCAGTAACAGGTGTTCTTGCAACAGAGCAAGCAGCTGCAACAGCAGCAAGTCAGGCAGTTGAGTCTAATAATGCCGGTATTGAAAATACAGTTGATACTATTATGAAAATGGCAAATGCATCAAAAGATGCTGATGGAAATACATTCCTTAAGGCTGGTGTTACGAAGGATGATTTAACAAAAGCTATAACGGCATATAAAGATGCACTTGTATCTGATGGAAATTTGGCAACAGGTGGGTCAAAAGCAGGTGGAACATCAGATGCAATTACAGCAGCAAAAAATGCAATGGATAATTTGTTCTCCACAAGTACAACAATTAAAACGGGTGCTAAAATCGACAAAGATACAGTATATACAGTTGATTATAAGGATAAAACAAATACTGCTGCAGGTGCAGAAGGAAAAATAGCTGCTGATATAGCTGTTGATATAGCTATGAATACAGTATCAACAGAATTAAAAACAGGCTTAGATACATATGTCAAAGCAATTGCAGGTGTTGAAATTAACAGCAATATTAGTTCTGCAAGAGTAGACCAGGTTAAGGATGTACTTAACACACTTAATAATACAGAACTGACAACAGCAATAGTTGATTAAAATAAAGCAGTTAGTGATAAGGCTGGTCTTGGTACGAATGCATCAGACGCTCAGAAAGCAGAAGCTCAGGCAAAGGTTGACACAGCTAAAGCAAACCTTGATAAACTCAACACAGAAAAATCACCAATCAGCGTAACAGATCTTTTCGGTGGAAGTGATGCATCAAACTTTACTATCGCATCTAAGGTTGATGACAACAATAACCTTACAATTAACATCAAAAATAAGTCAGGTGATGATACAGTTATCACTATCGCAAATGCTAACCAGCTTAAGTCAGGTGATACACTTACAATCACATCACAGGCTATGGTTGAGACAGAGCAGGCAAAGGCTGGAAAAGATGCACTTCGTCTCCAGATTGGTGCAAACTCAGGTCAGGAAATGTATCTTGGAATCAACTCAATGAAAGCATCTGACCTTAGCATTGTTCAGACTAAGGAAGGAAAAGAGGGTGATGCCCTTGAAGTAACAAAACAGGCATCAGCGGCTATGGCAATTAATGCATATGATATGGCTATTCAGAAAGTATCAACAGAGCGTGCTAAGATGGGTGCTGTTCAGAACAGACTTGAGCATACTATCCAGAATCTCGATACAGCATCTGAAAATACTCAGACAGCGGAATCTCGTATTCGTGATACAGATATGGCAGAGGAGATGGTCAACTACAGTAGCAGTAACATTCTCTCTCAGGCAGGACAGTCTATGCTTGCACAGGCAAAGAACTCTACACAGGGTATCTTATCACTTTTACAGTAAATTTAGGATTTACATAATAATAAATAATACAATCAAAATTAATATTCAAATTATTTGTTACACAAAAACGGCTGCATCATGCGAGAACATGGTGCGGTCTTTTTTTGTGAAAATATTATTGAAGATTTTTGCTGCACCTTATATAATATATATATAAATCTTA
>OOCB01005036.1_pt1 | contig 10203 bp, 5 predicted proteins | sample 1671351 | NCBI WGS metagenome assembly OOCB01 (sample SAMN06348148, study PRJEB24527) | human gut metagenome | biome: human gut; feature: ankylosing spondylitis patient; material: feces | host: Homo sapiens | place: China | collected 2015-10
TAGGAATGTAAAAAGATAATGCCAAATAGTGAATATTTCTCGAAAATAAATTGCATTTTTCGATTTAATAGATTTTCTTCTCAAATGCCTTAACAGGATAGTTTAGGCCTGAATATGGCATTGTAAATGATAGAAAGTGTCAAAAGGTTCGAATAGATAAGCGCAGTTCATGTGAAAAACGACAGACCCTGCCGCTCGAAAGTATCCGAATGGCAGGGCCTGCGTTGTTATGAGATATTATCGAAAATCATCAAACAAATCATCAAAATTTAGATTTATATTTTGATGATTTGGCGTATAATATAAATAAAGGTGGTGGATTTTCAAAATGCAGATTGAAGATTTGATTGAACTTGCAAAACGTGTACAAGCACAGCAAGCCGAGGCGCAAACCGTTGAAGTGAAAGCTGCACATCGCGGGTGTCCAAGCAAGCTGCGCGATACGCTTTCCAGCTTTTCCAACCAGAACAGCGGCGGTATTCTTCTGTTTGGATTGGATGAAAACGAACATTTCGCAGCAGTCGGCGTGTATAATCTGCAGGATTTGCAGAAAAAAGTAACCGAGCAGTGCAATCAAATGCAGCCGCTGGTTCGTGCTCTGTTTACCACCGCCGAATACGAAGGTGTGTGGATTTGTTCGGCAGAGATTCCGTCTGTTGCCTATGCTGAGCGTCCATGCTACTACATCGGTGCCGGAATTCAAAACGGCTCTTATGTGCGTGTAGGCGATGCTGACCGCCATATGACCGATTACGAAATCTACTGTTTTGAGGCATACCGCAACCGTATGCACGATGATGAGCGTGTTATCGAGCGCGCAACGGCAGATTTTCTCGACAAAGACCTGCTGAACGCTTTTCTGACCGAACGCCGTATATCGCGTCCGCAGTTCGCGCAGATGAACGATACGCAGGCTATGGAAATGCTGTCGATCACCCGAAACGGCGTACCGACTATCGCCGGTCTGCTGAATTTCTGCGTTTATCCGCAAGGTTTTCTGCCCGAGCTTGGTATTACCGGCATCGTTGTTCCGGGTACGGAAATCGGCGATACTGCCGACAGCGGGGCACGTTTTCTCGACAACAAGCGCATGGAAGGCACAATCGCCAATATGTTTTCCGAGACGATGGCATTCTGCATGCGCAACATGAAAACCGCTACGATCATCGATCCGGAAACCGGCAAGCGATGTGACAAAACCGAATATCCGGTCAGCGCAATACGCGAAGCTGTGCTGAATGCGCTCATTCACCGCGATTACAGTATTTACACCGAGGGCACGCCCATTCAGATTGACTTTTTCAGCGATCGGCTGGAAATTCACAGCCCAGGTTCCCTGTATGGCCGTATGTCGGTCGAAGATCTCGGTTTTGCACACCCCGATGCCCGCAATCCGGTCCTCGCCGTTATGACCGAAAGCCTGACAGATGCAGAGCACCGTTATTCCGGCATCCCGACTATGCGCCGCGCTATGCAGGAAGCAGGACTTCCTGCTCCGATATTCATCAACCGACAGAATGAGTTTGTCGTTGTACTGTACAATCATCAGACTGAACCTGAAAATTCAGTTAATCCAGGACATGCGGCAGACAAAACAGCTGCACTTCTGCAATTCTGCCGCACACCGCGCACCCGCAAGGAAATTGCAGATTTCATTGGCATTGGAACCGTGTACCACGCCAACAAGCGCTACATTCAGCCGCTGGTTGAGCAGGGTAGGCTGAAACTCAGCATTCCGGATAAACCGTCCAGCCGCAAGCAGACGTACACGACTGACGTTTAAAGGACTCCTGACTCTTTATGGGTCAGGAGTTTTTCTATCTCAAATTACGCCAAAAGGCGGCCGCAGTTTTTCAAATCCGACATATCGTAAAATATATACTATAAAAATGAAGGATGAAAAGAGAAAGTCGAAGGACAAGTGTCGATGTAGTTCTATTGATGTCATGCCATCCCTCCCGAAACAGTGCCGGAACGTTTCGGCTCGTTCCGAAACTTCCTGCTGCTTCAATTATCTCATGTGGGGGAAGCTGCGGGAGGTTTGACGGTTACCTTCGCTGCACGCAAAATCCACATAACACAGCAGCCGGGGCTCCCGTAATTGAGAGTCCCGGCTGTCTTATGCCGAAAGATTTAATTTTTTACTTGCTCATCTCGCAGAAGCGCATGAGGATTGCAGCAACCTCAGCACGGGTGGCGTTATTCTGCGGGTTCAGCTTGCCGTTGGAGCCATTGACAATGCCGTTGGCAACTGCCCACTGCATTGCATCTGCTGCATAGGTGCTGACGGAAGCGGCATCGGAAAAGCTGTCGAGCTTACCGTCTGCCTTCGGAGAACCAGCGTAGCGGTACATCATGGTAACGAGCTGCTCGCGGGTAATGTTGGCGTTCGGGTTGGTGCCGTCGGACACGCCGTTAGCCTTCGCCCAGTTCATGCCCTTCTCGTACCAGGTAGCACCGCCGGTGGTATCCTCGCCTGCGTAGCGTGCCAGAACCGTCATCAGCATTGCACGGGTCGTGGTTGCGCTCGGCGCAAACTTGTCGCTGCCCGTGCCGCTCATCAGACCCTTGTCGGAAACATACTTGACCGCGTCAGCGAACCAATCGGAGGAAGCAACGTCATCAAAGCCGTTCTTTGAGGGCTTGGTATCCTCAATTTTGCTGAAGGTCGGGGTGATCGTTACCTTGCTGTCCGGCATGGTGAAGGTGTACTTGCCGTCGGACTTCTTGGTGACGTCAACGGTTTTGCCCTTTGCGTCGGTAACGGTCAGCTTGTCGAGCTGATAGCCTGCATCCGGGGTGACGGTTACGGTAACCGTATCGCCCTTTTTCGCCGTGCTCTTGTCCAGAGCGACCTTGCCGTTCGATGCAGTGGATGCAGAAACGGTGTTGGCCGAGGTGGTAGAAGAACCAGAGGACGACGAATGACTGCTCTTACGAGTGACCTTAACTACGCAAGTCTTTTCTACATCGTTGTAATTGTACGTGCCGGTATATTTTGCAGTGAAAGTGTAGTCCTTCGTTGCATTCGGCAACTGTGCGGTATACTGGCCGTCCTTTCCGTTTACCGTGATGCCGTTGTCACAGGTGACAGCGAGCTTGCCCTCGGTCGGGACACCGGAAACCGTCAGCTCAACCGAGCCGCCGCCGGTAAGGGTGGACGGAGTGGCCTTGATAGTGATTGCAGGAGTAGCCTTTTCAGTCCACTTGGCGTAATAGGTCGTGCCAGTAACAGGCTGATTGTTATCGATCAGCTTGGTCCCTTCGGCGAAATTGCTGCTGGAATACCAGCCATCGAATGTGTAGCCTGTTTTGGTGGGTATAGCGAGAGCGGTATTGCTCGTCGGCTTTGCTTCAAACGTACCACCGTTGGTAATGGCAACTATATTATGGTCTTTGTTAAAACCAGATGTTGTAATTGTTTTTCCATTGTCCTTTTCAATCGTGGATGCGAAACTAACCGTATTGATTGCTTTGTACACATCTTCGTTTTCAACATAGACCATCGTTATGCCCGTACCATAGAAATTTGTAATACGATTATCATAACCAGGCTCAGAAATCATTTCTACGTTTTTGACTTCTGAAAGATCGATAACATCCAGCGACGGATTATTGCCAAACACTGCTGAGCCAAAAACAATGTTGTCTTGGTTGCCGAAATACGCTTTTTTCAGACTATTGCCGCCACCAAAGCAGTTGCTCAATTTTTTAACATTGCCAACGACATTAACGGTCTCCAAATCGTCCCAGTAAACGAAAGTTGTCGTCATTTGCGTCAGATCTGCCTTGATCGTCAGCATCTTAATACCGTTCTGGATATGCTGATCGCTCTCTCCTCGCAAGCCACTGATAGAAATTACGGTTGCCTGTGCTTCGTTGCCATCTGCGCTTGTGAACGGAAGCGTTTTGGGAATAATCAGTTCCTTTGCAGCAGAACCTTCCGGCTTCTTATAGCCCGTAATTTTGGCAGTTGCGGTAACCTTTGTTCCATCCACAGCATAATTTACCGTATAGTTCAGGCCCTGCTTATCGGTAAGGGATGTGGTGCCGCTGGAAACAACTGCCCATTTGTCATTTTCATAGTGCCAATAGAAGCTGTTGTTTTGATCGGTATCAACATAAACTCGTGTGGTATGTGCCAAACTGTCGTTTTCTGCCAAAGCGGTACGCAGATTTTCCTGATTGACCTTTGCAACGATAATTCTTGAAACACCGTTAAAAGCATTTTTCTCTGCATTTAGTTTTTCTACAGATGTCATATCAATTCTTAAATTGGTATGACGAGCAAACGCCATGGTTCCAACTTCAACATCTGTACCCAGAATTGTAACATTCGTTAAAGTAGAATCCGGCTTAGACGGATCTTTGTAGCCAACAAATGCATATGATTCAATTACTTTCACAGAGGCCGGAATCGTCACCTTGGTAATTTTACGGCTCCCATCCAGATTGGAGAAAGCGTCCGAAGCGATTGTCGTAACCGCTTTTCCGCCCAGTTCAGCCGGAATCGCCAGTTCAGTTCCTGTACCAGTATAACCGCAGGAGATTGCACTTTCACTATCAATAGCATAGACGTAGCCGTTTACATCCTGTAGGTTATATTGACCGCCTTCCAACAGTGCAACCGCACCGATTCCGGCAGCACTAATCATTTTATTGACTTCAGCCTTGATTTCAGAAGTTTTGCAGTAAACGACTTTCAGTGCTGCATCATTACTAAATACCATCGTATCGAGGGTAACATTCGTACGGCCAAGATTTACTGTGGCCAGCGCAGTATTGCCAAACAGCGAACCAAAGCCCAAATGCAGAGCATTATCCCCTGCAAAAGAAATGGTCTGCAGAGATGCATTCTTGCAAATAGCATTGTAACCCAGTTCGGTTACAGAATTCGGCACAGTCAAGTTGGCAACATCCGACTTTGCACACGGATAGTAATACAGCTTTTTCTGGCCCTTGCTATAAAGAACGTCGTCCACTGCTTCCAGATACGGGTTGCTTTTGCTGACAGTAAACTGTGTGCAAGCTGTCAACTGTGCAAGCGCACCTGCTCCAATTGTTTTAACATCCTTGCCCAGTTCTACTGCGGTCACATTTTTCCAAGCAATAAAGGATTTCGAACCGACGCCTGTAATACCATCGCTAATGACAATCTTTTTAACAGAGTCTTTCCAGCCTGCCCACGGGTAAGCCTGAAGCTGTGAGCCGGAAACAGCATCGGTAGAATCGTTCAGCACCGGCATTGCACCCGTGCCAGCGACCGTCAGCATAGCATTATCCAGTGTCGCAGTAATTTTATTGTCTCCCTGCTCCATCGTGATGCAATTTTCCGCTGTTGTAACAGTCCATTTATTGTGATAGATATCTTCTATCGTTGTACTCGTGCCGGATGTTTCAGTCGCATCGGCTAACGATATGGTGTTAGCGGCTTCATCATCCCCATCCGCCGCAAATGCGACCGTCGGCGCCATTGTCCACAGCATGCAAAATGACAATATTGCCGATAACAATCGTTTTTTCATAACTTTTCCTCCTTATTTTATCTGCCTTAACGGCTTCAATATAAATAAAAAAACGCTTTCAAGACATGGCTACCCATGACTTAAAAGCGTTTTGATATCTTTTTTGAACAGCACAAAAGGGCAGAGTTTTACTTGCTCTGCTCTGCTCTGCTCTGCTCTGCTCTGCTCTGCTCTGCTCTGCCGTCAGTGTATTGTACCGCAAATCGGCTTGTCAAGTTCTTTTTCACGGCGTACACCTCCTTCTGCCAAATAAAGCGCAGAAGAGGTTAACAGCGTCTTCGCTGATGCTTGCAACCAGCTATCATTGCGGCTTTTGCCGCTTTAGAACCTTCTGGCTTTGCGTCCCCGTCTTTCGACGGGTTTGCCTATTTCTCAGGCACTGTGCCTGAGTTCTTAATTATTGTACCATAATATGTATAGGTGTGCAACGGGACAGCTATACAATTCGTGTCATAAAAACGACATTTCATGCAGCGATCTGATGAATATCACCGTTCAATCCGGTGCGCGCAGGACTGCGAGTGTGCTTTTTATTTCCACTGGGTGCGGTACTGATGCGGGGTAATGCCGGTGCTCTTACGGAACGCCATAATGAAGTGCGAAGCACTGGAGAAACCGCAGTTATCTGCGATGGTCTCAATACTCTGCGAGGTGGTGAGCAACTGCTGTTTTGCGGCGCTCAGACGCACGGTCTGCAAAAACTGATGCGGTGTAACGGACTGGTATTCCTTAAACTTACGCATATAGTAGCAGGTGCTGAGCGCAGCGCGCTGCGACAGGTGCTCGATGGAAAGCGACTTATCCGCGTAATTGTACGTCATATAGTCGGCCGAGTCCTGAATGGCGATCTCGAGATCGCTTTTTTTCTTTTCTCCGAGCACGAGCACGAGCAGAACGAGCAGCTTGTTGATCGTCAGGGAAATAATATGCGGATTGGGCTGGTTCTGGTGCACCGAGACCATGATGCGGCGGACACATTCCTCAATCTCGGCATTGCTTCCGGTGGGCAGGATGAACCCATGCGTATTGAGAATAAGATGTGTATAGGCCGTGCTGCCGCTGCCTGCAAAGTGGAACCAGCGCATGCGGATCGGTGTGAGGGCGTGATAGCTGTGCGGTTCTCTGCAGTCAAGCAGAATCAGGCTGCCGGGACCGGCAGTGCGTGTTTCACCGCGGTAGGTGACCGACAGTTCGCCTTCATCTACAACAAGCATCTGGCAGATATCAAGGTAATTGCGCTGCATACCGTATGTTTCGTCGCAATGGTAGCTGCCTGCGTGCGGAACATGGTACAGGTTCGTCGCGGTAAAGGCATCTGCATCGTGGTAATAGCGGACAGAATCTGCCAGAATACCCATATCATTAAGCATAATTGGTGTCAACTCCTTTTTTGTACCATATCATGACATAAAAATGCTGTCATTCGCTTTTCTTATACAATTATATCAAAAAATGATACTAATGAAAAGTATAATTTTTTGATATTTTATTATTATCCTGTGTAGTGATGAATGCGAGAATTTGATATATGATAGGTACAACGAAAGGGAAACAAACAAAAACACGCAAAATAGTTTCTTTTGAGTTAAAGAAATCAAAGAGAAAAGAAAAACAAGAATAGGGAATTCTACAATATAATAGAATTTTCTTATTCGAAAGAGGGGTTGAAACATTTGATTATCATTTTGACATTCATTGCTTTCACCGGTCTTGTAGCCTTGATCTCATGGTACAAGACCAAGGAGGAGAACCTGTCCACCAAGGAAGGCTACTTCCTTGCAGGACGCGGCTTGACCGGTCTGGTCATCGCCGGTTCACTGGAAATGACCAACCTGTCCACCGAACAGCTGGTCGGACAGGCCGGACAAAGCTACTCGACCAACATGGGCGCCATGAGCTGGTCGGTAAACGCAAGTATCGCACTGCTGGCACTGGCACTGATCTTCCTGCCGAAGTATCTGAAAGCCGGCATCACCACCATTCCGGAATTTCTGGAGGTTCGATTTGACCGCACCACCAAGCAGATCATCTCGTTCCTGTTCCTGCTCGGCTACATGCTTACTTACCTGCCGACCGTACTGTACTCCGGTGCGCTGGCCTTCAACCAGATTTTCCATCTGGATCAGCTGTTCGGCATCACCACTTATCAGAGTATTGCGATCCTGTGTGTTGCAATCGGCGTTATCGGTTCCATCTACGCAATCTTCGGCGGCCTGAAGGCAGTTGCGGTATCCGACACCGTAAACGGCGTGGGTCTGCTGATCGGCGGTCTGCTGATCCCGATCCTGTCCATCTGCATCCTCGGCAACGGCAGCTTCCTTGCCGGCATTCAGGACTTCATCACCAATGTTCCGGCGGAAAAGTTCAACGCGGTCAATCCGGCGAACGCTCTGCCTCCGATGATTCCGTGGCCGGTTCTGTTCCTCGGCATGCTGTTCAACAACCTGTTCTACTGGTGCACCAACCAGTCCATCATCCAGCGCACGCTGGCTGCCAAGAATCTGGCACAGGCACAGAGAGGTGCTGTATTCACCGCATTCCTCAAGCTGCTGGACCCGTTCTTCATCACCATCTGCGGTCTGCTGGCTTACCGCTTCTTCGGAGACGGCCTGGCAAACAGCGACCTGGCATACCCGTCTCTGATCACCACGGTTGTTCCGAACTGGCTGCTCGGCATCATTGCAGCGGTTCTGTTCGGTGCGATCCTGTCGTCCTTTAACTCGGCACTGAACAGCTGTGTAACGCTTTACACGCTGGACTTCCACCGTCCGCTGTTCAACCAGACCGCAAGCGACTCTCATCTGGTAAGAGTAGGCAAGCGTGTTGGTACCGGTCTTGCGATCGTATCCATCTGCGTAGCGCCGTTCGTCAGCAATGCACCGTCCGGTCTGTATGACTTCCTGCAGGAGTGCTTCGGCTTCTACTCCATGCCGATCCTCGCGATCGTGCTGGTAGGCTTCTACACCAAGCGCGTTCCGGCCTGCGCACCGAAGATCACGCTGGTCGTACACGTTATCCTGTACTCGATCTCCAAGTTCCTGCCGCTGAATGTGCATTACCTGTATGTTCTTTCGGTACTGTTCCCGGTAGATCTGGCACTGATGCTGCTCATCGGCAAGCTCAAGCCCCGTGCTACCGACTTTATCCTCGAGGATTCCAAGGCTGTTGACCTGACCCCGTGGAAGTATGTAAAACCCGCCGCGCTGACCTGCTTCATCCTGATGCTGTGCGTCTACGCGCTGTTCTCTCCGATCGGTCTGGCTCGATAATGAGCCGGACCCCGGAAACCATTCACCTATTCACATTGTAAGAAACGCACAAGGCGTTTTCGATAAAATCCAACAAGAGTATTGAGATTTTTTGAGGAGGAAAAACTTATGAGCAAGGAAATTAAAATCGGTCTGATCGGCGCTGGCTGGATGGGCAAGGCCCACACCACCGCATTCCACAACGCACGCATGATTTTCGGCGATGATATGCCGGTATTTGAACTGGTAAGCGATGTCAGCGAGGACGCAGTTGCAAAGTTCGCGAAGAACATGGGCTACAACCGCTACACCACCAACTGGATGGACGTTGTCACCGATCCCGAAATCGACCTGGTTGACGTTGCGACCCCGAACTGCATGCACTACGAGATGGCAAAGGCTGCTCTCGAGCACGGCAAGCATGTTTTCTGCGAGAAGCCGCTGTCTCTGTCTGCTGAGCAGTCCCGCGAGCTGGCTGATCTGGCTAAGGAAAAGGGCGTAGTCAACTACTGCGGTTTCTCCAACATCATGAACCCGGCAAACCAGTACGTTGCAGAGCTGGTTAAGTCCGGCAAGCTGGGCAAGATCATGCGCGTACACGCTACCTACGATCAGGACATGCTGCTCGATCCGTCCATTCCGATCGCATGGCGCCACATCAACAAGCTGGCAGGCTCGGGCGCACTCGGCGACCTGTGCAGCCATCTGCTGAGCGTTTCCCAGATGATCATGGGCGACATGAGCGAGGTGCTCGGCGTGCAGTCCATCGTTATTCCGGAGCGTCCGGTCAAGGCAGGCAGCACCGAGATGGGCAAGGTTGAGAACGACGACCTCATCACCTTCCTGGTCAAGTACGAGAACGGTGCAATTGGTGACTTCTCGTCCTCCCGTGTTGCAACCGGCCGCAAGAACTACTTCTATTACGAGATTCAGGGCACCGAGGGCTCGGTAGTATACGATCTGGAGCGTATGTGCGAGGTTCAGGTTTACTTCAAGGCTGATGCGGACAAGGACAACGGCCGTGACTGCGGCTTCCGCACCGTACTGCTCAACCCGCAGCACGAGGGCTTCAAGTACTTCCAGCCGGCAGGCGGCATCGCGATCGCCTTCGACGACATGAAGACCCTGCAGGCTCACGCACTGATGCAGGCAATGCACGGCGGCGAGTACATCTGCGACTTCGAGATGGGCGCCAAGGTTGACGGTATTATCAACGCAGTTCTCAAGTCTGTTAAGTCGGGCACCTGGGAAAAATGCTGAGGGAGGTAGCAAATCATGTTTAATAACGTAAAACTCGGCATTGCGCCGATCGGCTGGACGAATGACGACATGCCGCAGCTCGGCGGTGAGCTCACCTTCGAGCAGATGGTTTCCGAAGCGGCTCTGGCAGGCTTTCAGGGCACCGAGGTCGGCGGCAAGTTCCCGACCGA
>OOCB01005043.1_pt1 | contig 10188 bp, 9 predicted proteins | sample 1671351 | NCBI WGS metagenome assembly OOCB01 (sample SAMN06348148, study PRJEB24527) | human gut metagenome | biome: human gut; feature: ankylosing spondylitis patient; material: feces | host: Homo sapiens | place: China | collected 2015-10
ATTCGATCTGGAGATCCTCTATCAGGCCACGAGCTATGAGGAGCAGACGCTTTCGATCTCGGACGTGAACCGCCCCGCGCTGCAGCTGGTCGGGTTTTACGACTATTTTCAGCCCAGCCGCCTGCAGATCCTCGGCCGGGCCGAGGTGATGTTCCTCAAGGCAATGGCCGCCGAGCCGCGGCGCCATGTGCTCGACGAGCTGCTGCGCTGCGAGATCCCGGCGCTCATCATTTCGCGGAATATGGACGTGTTCCCGGAGCTCATTGAGCTCGCGGCCAAGTATGACCGCACGCTCCTGCGCACGCCGAGTACGACCGTCGACATCAGCAGCCGCATCATCGATTTTCTCAACCGCAAGCTCGCCCCGCAGATCACGCGCCACGGCGTGCTGATGAATATCTACGGTCAGGGCGTTCTGATGATGGGCGACTCCGGCATCGGCAAGAGCGAGACGGCCATTGAGCTCCTCAAGCGCGGCCACCGGCTCGTAGCGGACGACGCGGTGGAGATCCAGCGCGTGTCCGGCAGTCTCTGGGGAACGGCCCCGGAGATGATCCGACACTATATTGAAATACGCGGCGTCGGCGTGATCGACGTGCAGAGACTCTTCGGCATGAGCGCGGTGCAGCACGACTCGGAGGTGGAGCTTGTGATCCAGCTCGAGCCGTGGGAGGACGGGAAGTTCTATGACCGTCTCGGGCTCGAGGGCGAGACGTATACGATGCTCGGCGTGTCGCTGCCGTATGTGACGATCCCGGTGCGTCCGGGCCGCAACCTCGCGGGCATCGTGGAAATCGCGGCGATGAAGAACCGGCAGACCTTCTTCGGCTATAATTCCGCGCAGGAGTTTGTCGACCGCGTCGACCGCCAGATCGACGAGCTGAGCCGTCAGGCGGCGCGCAAGACCGACAACTGACATTAAAAAGGAGAACAGCATGAGCTGGTATGAAGAACTGGATCAGAAGATGGCGGACTATCTCCCGGACGTCCCCGTCCTGCGAGAGGAGCCGCTGAGCCGGCATACCTCGTTTCGCATCGGCGGGCCGGCGCGGCGGATGGCCTTCCCCAAAAGCGGCGAGCAGCTGGTGCTGCTCGTGAGCTTTGCGCGCGCCTGCGGCGCAAGGCCGTTTGTCCTCGGCAACGGGACGAATCTGCTCTTCGGCGACGGGGAGACGGACCGACTTGTCATCAGCACGCGCGACCTTGCGCAGCTGCGCCGGGGCGGGAGTGAAAACGAGATTATCGCCGGGGCGGGCGTGCCGCTCGCGCGGCTGGCGGTCTTTGCCCAGCAGGCGGGGCTGACGGGGCTGGAGTTCGCCCACGGCATCCCCGGGAGCGTCGGTGGCGCGGTGTGCATGAACGCGGGCGCCTATGATGGGGAGATGAAGGGCGTCGTGAAGTCCGTGACGCTCCTGCTGCCCGAGGAGGGCGTCCACACGCTCAGCGGCGCGGACATGGCCTTCGGCTACCGCAGGAGCTTTCTCACCGATCATCCGGAGAACGAAGAGCTAGAGGCGGCGTTATCGCTGCGGCCGGGGAATCAGGCGGCAATCCGCGCACGGATGGAGGAGCTGATGGCGCGGCGCAAGAAGAGCCAGCCGCTCGAGTGGCCGAGCGCGGGCAGCACCTTCAAGCGCCCGACGGGGTATTTCGCCGGGCCGCTCATCGAGCAGGCCGGGCTGAAGGGCTTTTCCGTCGGGGGGGCGCAGGTGTCGGAGAAGCACGCGGGCTTTGTCATTAACCGCGGCGGGGCGACCTGCGCGGATGTGCGCGCGCTCATCGGCGAGGTGCAGCGCCGCGTGCAGGAGCGCGCGGGCGTGCTGCTCGAGCCGGAAGTGAAGTTCGTGGAGAAGTGACAGGGGGTCGGATCCGTGGAAATTCTGATTATCACCGGTCTTTCCGGGGGCGGCAAGAGTAAGGCTGCCTCGTTTCTGGAGGACATCGGATACTATATCGTCGACAATCTCCCGACGGAGATGATGGTGAAGTTTGCGGACTTCTGCGCGGGCTCGAGCGGCCGGTATGACCGCGTGGCGCTCGTGTACGACATCCGCGCGGGCGAGCCGTTTGACCAGCTGCTTGACACGCTTGACCGTCTGCGCGCGAGCGGCGTGACCTGCCGGATGCTGTTTCTCGAGGCGTCTGTGCAGACGATCATCAACCGCTATAAGGAGACGCGGCGGCGCCATCCGCTGATGGGGAAGGGCGTGAGCATGGAACAGGCCGTGCGCCGCGAGCAGGAGCTGCTGCGTCCGGTGCGCGACCACGCGGATTTCGTGCTCGATACGACGTCGTTCTCGACGGGGAAGCTCCGCAGTGAGATCCTCGACCTGTTCGGCGGCCAGTGCGACCGCGGCGGCATGAACGTGAATGTGCTGTCCTTCGGCTTCAAGCACGGGCTCCCGATCGAGGCGGATCTCGTCTTTGACGTGCGCTTCATGCCGAACCCGTTCTATGTGGCCGAGCTGAAGCACCAGACGGGGCTTGACAGGCCCGTGCAGGACTTTGTCTTTTCCTTCGACCAGACGCATGAATTCATGAGCCAGCTCGAGAAGATGATTTCGTTTCTCCTCCCGCTCTACAGCGAGGAGGGCAAGAGCGTGCTCGTCATCGCCATCGGCTGCACCGGCGGCCACCACCGCTCCGTGGCCGTGGCGCACCGACTGGCCGACTACATCGCCCGCGCGGGCTATCAGGTGACGGAGAACCACCGGGATATCTCCCGCTGAGAGGAACGCCTATGGAATCGTATCTGTATCGCATCCCGCCCGAGCAGGGGCCGCGCGTGACGGTGATCGGCGGCGGCACGGGGCTCTCCACGCTGCTGCGCGGGCTGAAGCTCTATACGAAGAATCTGACGGCCGTTGTGACCGTGGCGGACGACGGCGGCGGCTCGGGCATGCTGCGCCATGACCTCGGCATGCTGCCGCCGGGCGATGTGCGCAGCTGTCTCGAGGCGCTGGCGAACACCGAGCCGCTCATGCAGCGGCTCATGCACTACCGCTTCACGGAGGGGACGCTCGCGGGGCAGAGCTTCGGCAACCTCTTCCTCGCCGCGCTGAGCGAGATCCTGCCGAGCTTTGACCAGGCGGTCGAGAGTCTGAGCCAGATTCTGGCCATCACGGGGCGTGTGCTGCCTGTGACGAATGAGAATGTCCGGCTTGAAGCGGAGCTGGAAAACGGCGCGCGCGTGGCGGGCGAGTCGAGCATCTGCGGCTGCAAACGGCGGCACGGGTGCCGCATCCGCCGCGTCCGTCTGCGTCCCGCTGGGGCGCAGGCGCTGCCCGCTGTGCTCGAGGCCATCCGCGAGGCCGATATGGTCGTCCTCGGGCCGGGGAGCCTCTATACCAGCATCATCCCGAATCTCCTCGTCGGCGGCGTCGCGGAGGCGATCATGGACTCCGGCGCGCTGAAGGTCTATGTCTGCAACGTCATGACGCAGGAGGGGGAGACGGAGGGCTATACCGCGGCGGATCACATCCGCGCGCTGTTTGACCACGCGCGGCCGGGACTGTTCGACATCTGCCTGACAAGTGACTCGCCCATCCCGCGCAGCATCGCCGAGCGCTACCTCGCCGAGGGGGCCGAGCCGCTGCTGTGCGACCGGGAGGCCTGCGAGGCGCTGGGGGTGGAGGTCATCAGCCGCCCGGTGGCGTCGGTGGAAAATGATCTGGTGCGCCACAATCCAGGGCACCTCGCGCGCGAGCTGATGGCGCTGCACGCGGAGCGGAACATGCGGCTCGTGGAGCCGTCCACCCCCGGCCATACGCGCAACAAAGTGGAAAGGTAGGCGGTCTATGCAGTCTTTTTCCTATAAAGTCAAAAGTGAGCTCTGCCGCACGGCGGTCAGCCGTCTGTGCTGCGCGCGGGCGGAGGCCTATGGCGTGCTGCTGTACTGCAACACGTTCACGCCGACGCTGGTGCGCATTATCACGGAAAACGCCGAGTTTGCCGCGCGCTTGCCGCGCCTGTTTCAGCGGGCGTTTTCTGTGAAGTTCGACCGCCTGCCCGAGGACGACGGCGGCCACGGAAAGCTCGTTTTCCAGATTACCGATCCGGAGAAGCTCGACCGGATCATCAACCAGCTCGGCTATGACCCGCGCCAGACGATGGTGCTGCACGTCAATTTCGCTCTGCTTGAGGACGAGTGCTGCCGGACGGCCTTCCTGCGGGGGGCCTGTCTGGCGGGGGGCAGTGTCACCGACCCGGAAAAGCGCTATCATCTGGAGCTGGATACCGGCCATGCACAGGCCAGCCGGGAGGTAGCGGCCCTGCTGACGGAGATGGGCTTTCTGCCCCACAGCGTCCGCCGGGGCGGCAGCTCCGGTATTTACTTCAAGTAGTCCGAGCATATCGAGGATCTGCTGACCACCATCGGGGCCCCGGCGGCGGCCATGGACATCATGACCGCCAAGGTGGATAAGGAGATCCGCAACGGGGCCAACCGAGCCATGAACTGCGACATGGCCAATGTAAATAAGACCATTGACGCTGCGCTGGAGCAGAAAAATGCCATCCAGCGTCTACAGGAGAACGGACGGCTGGAGCGCCTGCCGGAAAAGCTGCGGCAGACAGCTCTGCTGCGCCTGCAATACCCGGAGATGTCCCTGTCCCAGCTGGCGGAGAAATGCGACCCGCCGGTGACGAAATCCTGCATGAACCATCGGATGCGGAAGCTATTGGAGGAGGCGAAGAAGCTGTGATGACGAAGGAAGAGCGGTGCCGTCTGGCCCTTGGCTATCACCGGCAGCACTATAACTGCGGCCAGAGCATGCTGGGGGCCTTCCGGGACCTGACGGGTCTGACGGAGGAGCAGTGCTGGGGCCTTGGCAGCGGCCTCGGCAGCGGGATGCGCTGCGGCGGCATCTGCGGCGCCGTGTCCGGCGGCGTGCTGGTGCTGGGTCTGCTGCATCCCTACACGGCACAGGAGGGGCCGGAGGGCCGGCGGCGCTCTGTGGAACAGGTGAAGGAGTTCCAGCGCCGTTTTACCCAGCAGTTTCACCTGCTGAACTGCCGGGAACTGCTGGCGGAGCGTGGCCTGCAGGCTACGCCTACGGCGCAGGCGGTAGGGGCCGACGACCACTGCGGAACACTCATCGTCTCGGCGGTGGAGCTGCTGTGTGACTATCTGGCGGAGCTGGACGGCCAAAAATAAGCAGCCGAAAATAAGCAGCCAAGAGCAAGCGGTCAGGGATGAACCTGCGACGGAGGAAAGAGTAGCTATGGGATTTGTGCATCTTCATGTGCATACGGAATACAGCCTGCTGGACGGTGCCTGCCGCATCCGGGACCTTCCGGCCCGCATCCGGGAAATGGGCCAGACGGCGGTGGCCATCACCGACCACGGGGTCATGTATGGTGCCATCGACTTCTACCGGGCCTGCAAAGCAGAGGGCATCCATCCGATCATCGGGTGCGAGGTGTATGTGGCCCGCCGCACCCGGTTTGACAAAGTTCATGAATATGACGCCGAGTCCCGGCATCTGGTGTTGCTGTGCAAAAACGAGACGGGCTACCGGAACCTGTCGTACATGGTGAGTCAGGCATTTGTGGAGGGCTTTTACATCAAGCCCCGCATCGATCTGGACCTGCTGCGCCAGCACAGCGAGGGCCTCATCGCCCTGTCGGCCTGTCTGGCCGGGGAGATCCCCAAGCGGCTGGTAAACGGCGACTACGACGGGGCCAAGGAGTACGCCCTGACCATGCAGGAGATCTTCGGGGAGGATGACTTCTATCTGGAGCTGCAGGACCACGGCATCCCCCAGCAGACGCTGGTGAACCGGGATCTGCTCCGCATCCATCAGGAGACGGGCATCCCGCTGGTCTGCACCAACGACGCCCACTACCTGCGGCCGGAGGATGCCGAGAGCCACGATGTGCTGCTGTGCATCCAGACGGGCAAGACCGTGGACGACGAGAACCGGATGCGCTACGAGCCGCAGAACTTCTACCTCCGCTCGACGGAGGAGATGGAGGCGCTTTTCGCCCAGTACCCCGGCGCGATCGAGAACACGGGGAAAATCGCGGAGATGTGCAATTTGGAGTTCACCTTCGGCAAGTACCACCTGCCGGAATTCAAGGTACCGGAGGGCTACACCTCGCTGACCTATTTCAAAAAACTCTGCGCGGACGGCTTTGCCGAGCGCTACGGCGAGGGCACGGACAAGCAGAAGGCACAGCTGGAATACGAGGAAAACATGATCGAAAAGATGGGCTTCGTCGATTATTTTCTCATCGTCTCCGACTTTGTGCGCTACGCCAAGAGCGTCGGCATTCCCGTCGGCCCGGGGCGCGGCAGCGCGGCGGGCAGCATCGTGAGCTATTGTCTGCACATCACAGACATCGAGCCGATGAAGTACGGTCTTTTCTTCGAGCGCTTTCTCAATCCCGAGCGCGTGTCCATGCCCGATATCGACATGGACTTCGGCGATACCCGCCGCGGTGAGGTCGTGGACTACGTCCGCCGCAAGTACGGCGACGACCATGTGGCGCAGATCGTGACCTTCGGCACGATGGCGGCGCGCGGCGCGATCCGCGACGTGGGCCGCGCGCTGAATATGACCTACGCCGACTGCGATGTGATCGCCAAGCTCGTACCCGGCGGGCCGGGAAATCTGCACATCACGCTCGATGACGCGCTCAAGCTCTCGCGCGAGCTGCGTGAAAAGTACGAGAACGACGAGCAGGTGAAAAAGCTCATCGACACGGCGCGCGCCCTTGAGGGGATGCAGCGCCACGCCTCGACGCACGCCGCCGGCGTGGTCATCACCAAGCGTCCCGTGGTCGATTACGTCCCGCTGGCGACGAACGACGACGCGGTGGTCTGCCAGTATGTGATGACGACGCTCGAGGAGCTGGGGCTGCTCAAAATGGACTTCCTCGGTCTGCGCAACCTGACGGTGCTCGACGACGCGGTCAAGACCGTGCAGAAAACGCAGCCCGGCTTCAAGCTGGCGGACATCCCGGAGAACGACCCCGAGACCTATGAAATGCTCGCCGCAGGCAAGACTTCGGGCGTCTTTCAGCTTGAATCGAGCGGCATGACGGGCGTGTGCGTCAGTCTCAAGCCGCAGAACATTGAGGATATCACGGCGCTTATCGCGCTCTACCGCCCCGGCCCGATGGACTCCATTCCGAAGTTCATCGCCTGCAAGCACGATCCGAGCAAGGTGACATACCTCATTCCGCAGCTCGAGCCGATCCTGTCGATCACCTACGGCTGCATCGTCTATCAGGAGCAGGTCATTCAGATCTTCCAGCAGCTTGCCGGCTACACGCTCGGGCAGGCGGATATGCTCCGCCGCGCCATGAGCAAGAAAAAGGTCAAGGACATTGAAAAGGAGCGCGGCGCGTTCCTGCACGGCGACCCGAGCCGGGGCATCAAGGGCTGCATCGCGAACGGGATCAGCGAGAGCGCCGCGCAGGCGATCTACGACGACATCTACGCCTTCGCAAACTACGCCTTCAACAAGGCGCACGCCGCCGCCTACGCGGTCATCGCGTACCAGACGGCGTATTTCAAGTGCCATTTCCCGAAGGAATATATGGCGGCGCTGCTCACGAGCGTACTGGACAGCAGCGAGAAGATCGCGGAATACATCGGCGAGTGCCGCGAGTGCGCCATTGCGCTCCTGCCGCCGGACGTCAACCGGTCGGATGACCGCTTTACGGTCGAGCCGGAGGGCATCCGCGTCGGTCTTGTCGCCATCAAGAACATCGGCCGCGGCCTGATCGCCCGCATGATGCGCGAGCGCGAGGTCAACGGTCCCTTTGCGGATTTTCAGGATTTCTGCTATCGCATGGACGGGAACGACATGAACAAGCGCGCGGTGGAGAACCTCATCCGCGCGGGCGCGTTCGATTCGATGGGCGTGCATCGCTCGCAGCTCATCGCCGTCTACGAAAATGTCATGGACGGCATCTCGAACGGCAACCGCGTGAACATCGAGGGGCAGATGGACTTCTTCGGCATGGGCGGCGGAAGCGCGCAGCGTGAGCCGCTGCATCTGCCGGACATTCCGGAATTTTCCGCGCAGGAGCGGATGGCGATGGAGAAGGAGACCACCGGTCTCTATCTCTCCGGTCACCCGATGGACGCTTACCGGGAGCTGTCCCGCCGGCTCGGCGCCGCGCCGATTGGCCGCATTCTGGAGGATTTTGCGCAGGAGGCCGGACCGACGAGCTTTGCCGACGGTCAGAAGCTGAGCATTGCGGGCGTCGTGACCTCGAGTAAGGTCAAAACGACGCGCAGCAATACGCTCATGGCCTACGTCACGGTCGAGGACAGCACGGGCGCGATGGAAATGCTCTGCTTCGCCCGCACGCTGGAGACGAGCGGCAGCTACCTCAAGGAGGGGCAGACGATCCTGGCCTCGGGCCGCCTGAGCGTGCGCGACGAGAAGGCCCCGCAGCTCATGTGCGATTCGGCGCGACCGCTCGACGGCAGCGCAGCCGATGTGTCCGCAGGGGCGGCGGGGGAGAAGCGGCAGACGCTTTATCTGCGCCTGCCGTCGATGGACAGCCATGAAATGACGCAGTTCCGCCGCATCGCCTATCTCTTTGAGGGCAAGGAGCCGGTGCGTATCCGGCTCATTGACAGCGGCAAGCTCATCGGCACGACCGCGGCGCTGCACCCGGCTTTTGTCCGCGCGATGCGCGAGCTGCTCGGCGATGAGAATGTTGTGCTGAAATAAAAAGGAGACGAATACGCTATGCGTTTGCAAAGCGCGATCTTTACTATGCCCGACGCCCTGCTGGACGGCGGTGCCCTGCGCCCGGGCGCGGACAAGGTGCTCTCCATTCTGAAAATGGAGAGCGTGTGGCTCTACGCCGTCACGGCGCTCGACCGCGCCGAAGCGCAGGCGCTGCTGCGTTCGGCGGGGATCGAGGGAGACTTCCGCGGTCTTTTGACCGAGCGCGAGGCAGGCTGCGCCGTTTGCAGCGGGACGATGCGGGAAAAGGCCATGCGGCGGCTGCGGTCGCAGAAAGCGGATACCGTGGTCTTTACCGGTACGCTCGCGCTCGTGGAGACGGCGAAGAAGGAGGGCTTCCGCGCGGTCGCTGTCGGCGGCGCGGCAGAAGGGGACGAGTGGCGGCAGATGTGCGCTCTCGCCGACTACGAGCTGCCGCACTACGAGGACTGGCTCAGGCTGGAATAAAACGGCATACGAGAAAAGGAGGACGGCAGCGTCCTCCTTTTTCCATCCTTATTCCTTTTTCTCCCTTGGTGCTTCAAAGAGCGCATTGATCACGCTCGCGTAAAGCTGCTCGGTGTTCTTCCGGAAGCGGTCGGCAAGGTCCTTTGCCATGACCTCCTTAGGTACCATCAGCTCCATCTTCAGAAGCGGGCTGTCCTGCTCGTCGCAGAAGGCGAGGGAGACGGTGTAGGTGCCGTTGGGGCGCGGCGTGATCTCGGATCGGATCTGTGCGCGGCGACGCAGCTTCTGATTAAACACGGTGATGTTCTTGTCCGCCGCGAGGCGCACGGAGTAGGGAAGACTCGATTCGCAGATCTGCCCGTTGCGCAGGCCCTTCTCCGTGATGGCATAGAGCCCGTCCTCCGAGAGCGTCAGGTGCCCGGAGGTGACGAGATCATTCATGCACTCGGAGAAATCGAAGAAGTCCACGCCGTCGTCGATCATCGCAAGCTCCTGCATGGCCTCAAACGGCACCGGCTCGATGAGCCGCGAGGCGATGTAGAGAAGAAGCAATTTGATCTCGAGCTTATCCTGAATGAAGCCCATGCGCGCCATAGGGCAGCCCTCCTGTCCGATATTTTTCTTATTATAGCGCGTTTCCTTAAATTTGTATAGTGGATTTTTCACCATTCCCGCCGCTCGGCATAGACTGGACTGAAAGAAAGCCAATCTTTCATCAGTACTTAGATCAGGAGGTATTTCCATGGCTGAAAAAGTGACCGCAGGCCCGATCACGAGCGCCAACGGCGTGCGCGAAGCGGTCTGTATCCATACGAAAAAGATCTTCTCGTCCTGCAAGGATAAGGACTGCATCGAGGACCTGCCCTTTTACCCCACGGCGACGGCCCAGAGCGTCATCGACGCCTCGCAGAGCATCCGCGGCGGCCGCGTGGAGCTGCTGCACGTCGGTGTAGACGTGGAGCCGGTGAGCTTCGACCGCGGCTTCTTTACGGTCGAGATGCGCGTTTACAGCCGGGTGATCCTGCAGTCG
>OOCB01005048.1_pt1 | contig 10182 bp, 6 predicted proteins | sample 1671351 | NCBI WGS metagenome assembly OOCB01 (sample SAMN06348148, study PRJEB24527) | human gut metagenome | biome: human gut; feature: ankylosing spondylitis patient; material: feces | host: Homo sapiens | place: China | collected 2015-10
AAGGACCCATAGCTCAGTCGGTTAGAGCAGCGGACTCATAATCCGAAGGTCGTGGGATCATGCCCCTCTGGGTCCACGAACAGGGCGTACGAAACTTCGTACGCCCTGTTCGTGTTTGGATGGAAGTTGTTTTTGTTCAGATTATTTTGCGATAGATCTCAGCCCCCTTTTCTTCGCTGCACGGTGACGGATGACCTCCACGATGCGGTTGTAGGTGCGTTTGTTCAGTTTGTAGAAGAACAGGGCGGCGGCTGTTGCCACCCAGAGGATGCCGGGAATGGTGCTGAAAGCGTGACGCATGATCGAAAGTACGGTTTCGTTCTGTGCGGCGTTGGAGACATAGCCGGCCGCTTCCAGTGCCTGGGCCAGCAGAGAGATGCCCAGCGCCATGCCGATCTTGTTGCCCAGCGAGATGAAGGCGTATTGGAATCCGTCGTTGCGCACGCCTGTGACCCACTCGCCATACTCCACGCAGTCGGGGATGATGGTGTAGATGGCCGTGTTGAATCCCGAAAAGAAGAACTGTGACAGGGCGGCGAAGAGGTAAAACGGGACGGGCGAGGCGTTGGGGCTGAAAAAGTAGAGCGCAATCATCGTCACGCCTGTTCCGAACGCGAAGATCGCGGCCCCCCCCCTTGTTGGCCGTCCATTTGAAGACCAGCGGGAAACAGAATCTATACGTTGTGTATATATCATTGTATATTAATGATATGAAACGTTTAATCAGAGGGGTCGAAGATTCGATTCCCTGCATGTGAATCAAGGATAGAAAGAGGGGAAAAGACGTGAATCCGTTTCGATTCGGGACGGGAAATTTATTTTTTCGATCGAATATTTGGATTTTATTAAAACGTTTCATAGATTTGCGAAGACTTAAAACTGCGAATCCGAAATCATGGGAAAAATAACCATACGCGACGTCGCCCGGGAGGCGGGCGTCTCCATTTCGCTCGTGTCGCTGGTGATGAACGCCAAGCGCGATGCCGAAGGGAATCTGGACTGCAACGTCAACAAGGATACGGCCCGCCGCATCGCGGAGGTGGCCAAACGGTTGGGGTACCGCCCCAACAAGGCTGCGGCGAGTCTGCGCAGCGGACGCTTCTATACGATCGGCATGGTGACGTCGGACATCGCCAACCAGTTCTTCGCCGATATCGCCCGCTACATCGAGAACATCGCGCACAACTACAATTATACGGTATTGTTCGGCAGTTCGGACGAAAATGCCGAGAAGCTCGACAACATCGTCGACACCTTCATCGGCAACGGCGTCGAAGGGCTGATCGTCGCGCCCTGTTCGGGCAGCGAGGAGGTGCTCCGCAAGGCGCTCGACGCCGGCATTCCCACCGTGCTGCTCGACCGCGACATCGCGGGACTCGACGTCGGGCGCGTGATGCTGGACAACGAGCGGGCCGGGCGGATGGGCGTGGAACACCTCTACGAGAACGGTTACCGCCGTATCGAGATGATCTCCTACACGCTGGGTATTTCGAGCCTTTCGGAGCGCGAACGGGGCTACTGCGAGGCCATGCGCCGCTACGGATTGGAGGGCTATTCGCAGATCCACTACACGGTCTACGGCCATGCGCAGGAGGATACGGTGCGCATCTTCGAGGACGCCGTGCGGCGGGGCGTGGAGGCGTTCCTGCTGCCGACCAATACGCTGGCCCTGTTGGGCTTGCAGGCGCTCAACGCACTGAACCTCTCGGCGCCTGAAGATCTCGCGCTGGTGGGCTTCGACGAAAGCGAGATCTTCTCGCTCTACAAACCTTCGGTCACCTACATCACCCAATCCACCCGCAGGCTGGGCGAGCAGTCGTTCGAGATGCTGCGGCGCATGATCGCCGGCGACAACGACTGTCGCAGCGTGGTGATCGAACCCGAACTGATCGTCGGGGGATCTACCGCCTGCATTCATCCCGAACGGGTCGAAGCGGGCAGGGAACATGCTGCGGGCGTCGCGGAGCTGACGCCGCGCGACTCCGTATTGCTCCCGGGAACCTATTTCCGGCACAAGGGCGGCTGGACAGCCGATCCCCAGTTCATGGAGCAGATGGGGTCGAGCTACCTCTTGGCACACGGTCTGGGTACGCCGGTCGAGGACGCCGTGACGAAGATCGAAATTCCGCAGAGCGGCCAGTACCGCATCTTCGTGCGGACGAAGAACTGGACGGCCCACTGGGCCGACAAGGAGAAGCATGCCCCCGGCGCCTTCCGCCTCCGCATCGACGGCCGCGACTGCGACACGCTCTTCGGTACGGGCGATCCCGAATGGCATTGGCAGGCGGGCGGTACGACCTACCTTACGGAGGGCGTCCACCAAGTCGCGCTGCACGATCTGGCGGGATTCGACGCGCGTTGCGACGCCATCCTCTTCACGCTGCACGACGTGGCGCCCGACGATTCGCTCGAAACGGTCTTCCGGCTGCGCAACAACCTGCTCGGCCTGCCCGCCGAACCCGAAGAGCGGGGGACGTTCGATTTCGTCGTCGCGGGCGGCGGCGTGGCCGGCATGTGCGCCGCCATTGCGGCGGCACGGCAGGGGTTGCGCGTGGCGCTGATCCAGGACCGCAAGGTGTTGGGCGGCAACAACTCGTCGGAGGTGCGCGTAGGGCTGGGCGGCCGGCTCAATATCGGCGCCTACCCGTCGCTGGGTTATCTGCTCAATGAGTTCGGCCCCTCCACGAAGGGCAACGCCCGTACCCCCGAGGTCTACGAAGACGAGAAGAAGCTCCGCGCGATTTTGGCCGAGGAGCGTATCACGCTGCTGCTGGGATACAAGGTCACGAAGGTCAACAAGGGCACGCCGCGCACGATCGAGTCGGTCGTGGCCACCGACGTCGACACCTACCGCCAGATCGTGGTGCGCGGCCCCCTTTTCGCCGACTGTACGGGCGATGCGACGCTGGGTGTGCTGGCCGGTGCCGAGTGGAGCATGGGGCGCGAGGCCCGTTCGAAATACGGCGAGCCGTCGGCACCCGACACGGCGGACGGCATGACGATGGGCGCCTCGGTGCAGTGGTACTGCCTCGAAGCCGATGCGCCGACCACGTTTCCGGACATCGAATGGGGATTGCCGATCGACGAACGCAGCGTGCAGATCGTGCGCCGCGGCCAGTGGTACTGGGAGGTGGGAATGCGCGACGACCAGATCGCCGACGCCGAGAAGATACGCGACTACGGCATGTACGTCGCCTACTCCAACTGGTCGTATCTGAAAAACCGTTCGTCGGTGCGCGACCGGTATGCCAACAGCTATCTGGGTTGGGTGGCGCACGTGGCGGGCAAGCGCGAAAGCCGCCGGCTGCTGGGCGAGTTCGTCCTGCGCGAACAGGATCTGATGAACTTCACGATTTATCCCGACGGCACAGTGTCGACGTCGTGGTACATCGACCAGCACTATCCCGATCCCGAAAACAGCAAGCTCTTCCCCGGCCGCGAATATTTGTCATGCGGTCACCTGACGCCGCTGTCGTTCTATCCGATTCCCTACCGCTGCTTCTATTCGAAGGACGTCGACAACCTCTTCATGGCCGGGCGCAACATCTCGGTTTCGCACGTCGCGCTGGGCACGGTGCGCGTGATGCGCACCACGGCGATGATGGGCGAGGTGGTCGGCATGGCCGCGTCGATCTGTTCGAAGCACGGAGCGCTGCCGCACGACGTCTACGATACGCGCTTCGAGGAGTTGCGCGAGCTGATGCAGCGGGGCGCGGGGCGCACCGACGTGCCCTACCTGCAAGTCTACACGTTGATCGACACGACGGCCGCCCGCAGCGAAGAGTGCTGATCCGCATTGACAACCGACCCTAACAGAAAAACCAATTATACGATGAACACGAACAATTCGGTCATGGCGCTCGCCACGACCTTCGCCGATCGGGGCGACTGGACGGTCGAACAGCAGTTCGTCCTCCAGATGGGCTCCTCCTATCTGCTGGCGCACGGCATCGGCACGCCGCTTCAACGCGATGCGGTGACGACCGTCGAAGTACCCGCCGACGGCGAGTACAATCTGCTGGTGCGTACCAAAAACTGGACGAAACACTGGTCCGACGGCCCGACGCCGGGCATCTTTCAGGTGCTCGTCGACGGTGTGGCCGACGCGGCGACCTTCGGCACGGACAAGGTCGATTGGTACTGGCAGCGGGGCGGCAAGATCGCTCTCAAAAAGGGCAAGCACACCCTCGCGCTGCACGACCTGACGGGCTTCGACGGCCGCTGCGACGCCGTCGTGCTGACCACTTCCGACGAAATGCCGGGCGATTCGCTCGATGAGTACCGCGCCCTGCGCGCTCGGTTGCTCGGCCCCGAAACGCCGGTGGACAAGGGCGAATTCGATTTCGTCGTGGTCGGCGGAGGCATTTCGGGTATCTGTGCGGCGTTGGCGGCCGCCCGTCTGGGCTGCAAGGTGGCGCTCGTGCAGGATCGTTACGTGCTGGGCGGCAACAACTCGTCGGAGGTGCGTGTCGGACTGGGCGGCCAGATCAACGTCGATCCCTATCCGTCGCTGGGTTACCTGCTCAACGAGATCGGCCCCGACCGCATCGGCAACGCCCGCGGCGCCCACCACTACCAGGATGACAAGAAGCTCAAAGTGGTGCTCGCCGAGAAGAATATCACGCTTTTCCTGGGTTATACCGTCACCGAGGTCGAGAAGATGGGCGACACGATCCGTTCGGTCGTAGCCGTCGAGGCGACCGAACAGAACCGGATCAAACTTTCGGGCAAACTCTTCTCGGACTGCACGGGCGACGCCTATCTGGCTGCCATGGCGGGTGCCGAGTGCCGCATGGGCCGCGAAGCCCGCGCGGAGTTCGGCGAAAGTCTGGCTCCAGTCGAGGCCGACGGCTTCACGATGGGCGTCTCGATCGAGTGGTACTGCGAGGACTGGAACACCCCCTGCACCTTCCCCGATTCGCTCGACTGGGGGCTGCGGCTCGACGAGTACACCGTCGAACCGGTGCACCGCGCCAACTGGTACTGGGAGGTCGGTATGCGCGACGATCAGGTGGCCGACGCCGAGAAGATACGCGACTACGGCATGTACGTCGCCTATTCGACCTTCTCCTACTGCAAGAACCGCTATTCGAAGAAGGAGGACTGGACCTGCACGCATCTGGTGTGGGTGTCCCACGTCTCCGGCAAACGCGAGTCGCGCCGCGTCGTGGGCGACTACATCCTGCGCGAACAGGATCTCACGCGCCCGATCCGTCACGAGGACGAGACCTGCACCACCACGTGGCGTATCGACCAGCACTATCCGATGGAGAAGAATTCGCAGCAGTATCCCGGTGCCGAGTGGCTGTCGGAGGGCGTGCTCACGCCGATCGATTTCTACGCACTGCCGTACCGCTGCTTCTATTCGAAGGACGTGCGCAACATGTTCATGGCGGGGCGCAACATTTCGGTGACGCACATCGCGCTGGGTTCGACCCGCGTCATGCGCACCTGCGGCATGATCGGCGAGGTGGTCGGCATGGCCGCTTCGGTCTGCATGAAGCGCAATGCGCTCCCGCGCGACATCTATACGACCTATTTCGCCGACTTGCAGGAACTCATGCGCAAGGGGACGGGACGCACCGACGTTCCCTACACCCAGTTCTATCACCAGGTGGACCGTACGGGCCATCAGGCCGAAGACAGGTAGCGGACTGCCGGCGTGCGGCATGACACCGCACGCCGGCGGATCGCATCCGTCCGCGCGACGTCTTGCCGTGCACCCCGAACCAACCTACTAATCCGACCTAAACCTTGCCGAATGACTTTTATCGACTGGACCATCATCGCCGTTTTCCTGATCGGACTGACCCTGATCGGTTTCCTTTTCTCGAAAAGCAACAGGAATCTCGAAGACTATTTTCTGGGCGGCCGCTCGATGCCTACGTGGCTCGTGGCCTTCGCCGCCACGGGAACCTCGATCAGCGCGGGCACCTTCGTCGGCTCGCCTGAACTGGGGTTCAATACCAACCTGACCTACCTGATGCTCTGCGTCGGGGCGATCCTCGGCGGCACGCTCGTGGCCCTGCTAGTGCTGCCGAAACTCTACAACGCCAATACGATCACCATTTACGGCTACCTGGGCGACCGCTTCGGCGATTCGGCCAAGAATTCGTCGAGCGTCATGTTCCTCGTCGGGCAGCTCTTCACGTCGGGTTCGCGGCTCTTCATCGCCGCGATCGCCGTGTCGGTGATTCTCTACGGCAGCATCCAGTTCGAGTTCCTGATGTATTCGATCATCATTCTGGGTGTCGTCAGTACCGTTTACACCATGGCGGGCGGCATCAAGGGGCTGATCTACATCGATACGATCCAGATCATGCTGGTCATCGGCACGGGCGTCGTGGCGCTGTTGTTCATCTATTTCTCGATGACGCCCCACATGAGCCTCGGCGACATCTTCGCTACGCTCGCTTCGGGCGAAGTCAAGAATGCGGCGGGCGAGTGGGTCGCGGGCAACAAGTTGCAGATCGTCGATGCGTCGTGGCGCATGGACGTGCCCTATAATCTGATGGGCGCGCTCGTCGGCTGCACGATCTTCAAGTTCGCCCAGTTTTCGACCGACCACGAATTCGTGCAGCGGCAGCTGACCTGCAAATCGGTGAAGAAGGCGGGCGTGTCGCTGGTCTATTCGCAGATACTGAGCCTGCCCATCGTGCTGATCTTCCTCTCGATCGGACTGCTGTTCTACGTCTCCTATTCGACGAGTGCCGACCCTGCGGCGATCATGCAGTACAAGAACGACGCGCGCGACATCTTTCCGCAGTACATCTGCCGCTCGATCCCGACGGGCGTGCGGGGCATTATGGTCATCGGCCTGCTGGCCGCCGCGCTGTCGAGTTTCAACTCGGCGATCAACGCCATGGCCAGCAGCTTCGTCGCCGACATCTACATGCCGCTGCGCAAGCGTATGGGACATGCGATCACGTCGGACAGCGACCAGATGTCGTCGTCGAAGAAAATGGTGGTGCTCATGGGGACCGTGCTCACCGGTTTTGCGATCGTCACGGCCGTCATGCAGGAGAAGAGCGGGCTGAACCTGGTCGATTTCGCCACGGGCGTGATGAGCTTCTCCTACGCCGGGATGCTCGGCGTCTTCCTGTGCGCGCTTTTCACCGGACGGGGCAATACGCGGAGCGTCGTCGCGGCGCTCGTCGTCGGCCTGCTGGTCGTCCTGTTGCTGCAACCCTATGTGCTCGGCCCGTTGAGCGAATGGCTCGTCGGCCGCCGCATAAACATCGCGTGGCCGTGGTGGTGCCCGATCGGCGGTGTCGTCAGCTTCGCCGTCTGCTGCCTCGGCAAGAAGAAAAATGAAAAATAATTAGTAACTTTACAACCATGAGACAAGTCGTTTTGACCGCCCCGAAACAGATCGAATTCAGGGAGGTCGCCGCCCCCGAGGCGGGAAACCTGAAATCCGACGAGGTGTTGCTGCGCATTCTGCGCATCGGTATCTGCGGCTCGGAGATACACTCTTATCACGGACAGCATCCCGCCACCTTCTATCCGGTGGTGCAGGGGCACGAGTATTCGGCCGAGGTGGTGGCCGTGGGCAGTGCGGTGCGCAAGGTGAAGCCGGGCGACCGCGTGACGGGGCGTCCGCAGCTCGTCTGCGGCGAGTGCAACCCCTGCAAGCGCGGGCAGTATAACGTCTGCTCGAACCTGCGCGTCGAGGCCTTCCAGGCCGACGGCGTGGCGCAGGACTACTTCGTCATCCCCGAAGAGCGCGTCGTCGCGCTGCCCGAAGGGATGTCGCCCGACTACGGCGCGATGGTCGAACCGACGGCCGTGGCAGCGCACGCCACCAGCCGCCCGCGGGCGTTGGAAGGGCGCAACGTCGTCGTTTCGGGCGCCGGGACGATCGGCAATCTGGTGGCGCAGTTCGCCCGTGCGCGCGGTGCGAAGAGGGTGGTCATCACCGACGTGAGCGACTACCGGCTTTCAAAGGCGCGCGAATGCGGCATCGAGCGTACGCTCAATGTCGCCAGGGAGCCGCTCGACGGGAAGATCGCCGAGTTGTTCGGCGACGAGGGCTACCAGGTGGCCTTCGAGTGCGCCGGCGTCGAGTCGTCGGTGCGGTCGCTCATGGCCACGGTCGAGAAGGGCGGCGACGTCGTCATCGTCGGCGTCCATGCCAAGGATCCCGCCGTGAGCATGTTCCATCTGGGCGAGCACGAACTGAACCTGATCGGCTCGATGATGTACCGCCACGAAGACTATCTGAAAGCCGTTGAGGAGATCTCGGCGGGGCGTATCCGGCTCGCGCCGCTGGTTTCGAACCGTTTTCCGCTGGAGAAATATCGGGAGGCCTACGAATTCATCGACGCCAACCGCGAAACTTGTATGAAGGTGCTGATCGATCTGGAAGATGGGAAAGCCTAAGATCGTCGGTATCGGAGAGTTGTTGTGGGACGTGCTGCCGGCCGGGCGGAGGCTCGGCGGCGCGCCCGTCAACTTCGCCTTCTATGCGCAGGAGCAGGGTGCCGAGGCGTGCATCGTAAGCGCCGTAGGGCAGGATGCTTCGGGCGACGAACTGCTCGGCGGCATCGCCGCGCTGGGACTCGGCGTGCGTGCCGTGCAGCGCAACGCGCATCCCACGAGTACGGTCGAGGTGACGCTCGACGCAGCGGGCGTTCCCGCCTACCGCATCCGCGAGCAGGTGGCGTGGGACTACATCGAACGCACGGCGGAGGCCGATGCCGCCGTGGAACGCTATGAAAAAGAGTCTGCCGGACTGGGGGTGGTGAAGTTCGTGCCCGCTTCGGGGGCCGCCACGCGCATGTTCAAGGAGCTGTTCGAGTTCGTCAACGACGGCAAACGCGGCAAGGGCATCGACACGCTGCTGGAAAATATCGGGAAGTTCGCCTTCTGGCCCGAACTTCGCGCCGTGCTGCCCGCCGGGGCCGACGACCGTGCGATCGTGAATGCCATCGTCGGCGACGGGCTGAACTACGGCCGCAAGCCCAAGGGCCTGGTCACCTTCCACGCCTATCCCGAGGGGGCGCGCAAGGCCGTCGAGGAGCACCTGGTCGAAGGGGCGGCCTACGCCGCGGCCGGAGGCGTCGTGCGCATCCATTTCACCGTCTCGCCCGAGCACGTCGCGGGCTTCGAGGAGCTGCTCGCCGCAAAGGTCCCCTTTTATGAAAAGCGGTTCGGCGTCCGTTACGAGATCTCGTTCTCGGTGCAGAAACCTTCGACCGACACCCTCGCCGTGAATCCCGACAACACGCCTTTCCGGCAGGACGACGGCACGCTGCTGTTCCGTCCCGCGGGCCACGGGGCGCTGATCGAAAACCTGAACGAGATCGACGCCGACCTGATCTTCATCAAGAACATCGACAACGTGACGACCGATGCCCGCCGCGGGGACACGGTCCGTTATAAAAAGGTGCTTGCAGGGGTTCTGCTCGACCTCCAGGGGCGCGCCTTCGAGTACCTCAAGGCCCTCGAAGTGGGCGGCGCCGAGCTGGAACCCATCGCCGAATTCATCGGGAAACAGCTCTGCGTGAAACTCCCCGCCGAGTACGATTCGGCGCTGCTGCGCGCCGTGTTGGACCGTCCGATCCGCGTCTGCGGCATGGTCCGCAACGAGGGCGAGCCGGGCGGCGGCCCGTTCTGGGTCGGGAACCCCGACGGCACGGAGTCGCTTCAGATCGCCGAGTCGAGCCAGATCGCGCCCGACGACCTGCCGCTGATGCAGTCGGCCACGCACTTCAATCCGGTGGACCTCGTCTGCGGCGTGCGCGATTCGAAGGGATGCAAGTTCGATCTGCGCCGGTACACCGATCCCGCGACGGGATTCATCTCGTCGAAATCCTCCGGCGGCCGCGATCTGCGCGCGCAGGAGCTTCCGGGTCTTTGGAACGGTGCGATGGCGAAGTGGAACACGGTCTTCGTCGACGTTCCCGTCACGACATTCTCTCCGGTGAAGGTGGTGCAGGATCTTCTGCGCCCCCAGCACCAATAGGTTTAAGGTTTTGCGGGTGTCTTTCGCCCGTCTTGTCCGGGCCGGCCGGGGAATGCGTTTGTATCTCCCGGCCGGCCCGGATCGTGTCGCGCCGAAGCCGGACTGCCCTTATTGCAGATGCAGGACCAGTCTGTCGAGTCCGAAGAAACACTCCGTGAATCCGGGAGCCGGGGCGACGGCCTCTATCGTCAGCGTGTTTCCGCCCTTGCGGATCT
>OOCB01005051.1_pt1 | contig 10179 bp, 13 predicted proteins | sample 1671351 | NCBI WGS metagenome assembly OOCB01 (sample SAMN06348148, study PRJEB24527) | human gut metagenome | biome: human gut; feature: ankylosing spondylitis patient; material: feces | host: Homo sapiens | place: China | collected 2015-10
TGTGGTTGACTAAGGAATATTGTTTAAGCGTGAGTTTGTGATATTGGGTGTGGTATCTTTAACTATGGGAAACTCCGCGCTCCCACTTGGAGACCGCTTTATCGCTGACGCCCAGCCGCTCCACCAGCGCCAGTTGCGTCAGTCCCCTGCGCCGGCGCAGGGTGCGGATGAGCCCGCCGGTTTTCATCTGATCCATGGGACCACCTCCCTTTCCCGCCTACTGTAGCATATCGGGTACCGCCGCGCAATAAACGCACCGTAGAGTTTGCGTTTAAAAGTGCCAAAAATACGGAAAGGCCGCCTCACGGCGGCTCCAAAATTTTTAAAATTTTAGAGCCGTTATTAAAATTGTGCAGGGAACCCCTGATGGGTTTCCCGCACACACCCTTCCCTTCCGACCGCGCAGGCCATGCTTCTACCGAAGTCTCCTAAAATACGGAAAGGCCGCCTCACGGCGGCCTTCTCGCATATGATTGGGAAGATTGGATGAAAAGAAGTTTTGTCTCTTGCAAGTATTAAGATACCGAAGAATTATTAAGCAAACCAGCAGCAGTTGTTACAAAAGTATTAAATCAATTCAGGAGCACCGCTTTTTTCCTCGCCCTGCCGCTTTTGCCGCAGACCATTAAAGAAATCCGCCAGCACCGCCTGACACTCCTCCGCCAGAATCCCCCCCACCAGCGCGGGCCGGTTGGGGAACTGCTCCATAAAAAGGTTCGTCACACCGCCGCAGGCGCCGAAGGCGCTGTCCCGCGCACCGTAGTAGACCCGGGCTATGCGGGCATTGAGAATGGCCCCGGCGCACATGGGGCACGGCTCCAGCGTGACATACAGCTCACAGCCCTCCAGCCGCCATGAGCCGACAGCCGCGTTGGCCTGTGCCATAGCCTCCAGCTCCGCATGGGAGCTGACCGCCTGCTTTTCCTCCCGGCGGTTCCGCCCTCGGCCGATAATGGCTCCGTCCCGGACGATGACGCACCCCACCGGTACCTCCCCCGCCGCTGCGGCCTCCCGGGCCAGCGTTAGTGCCTCCCACATATAAAATTCCTCTTTCGGCATGGTCATTTTTGCACACTCCCGTATGAATATTGGCATATTTGTCCAAACTCTCCGTAACATGGATGTATGGAGGGATCGCAATGAAACAGTCCAGAAAATCCGCCCCTGCCCCGGAGCTGGCAGCCCTGCGCGCCGAGCTGAGAGACGCCCAGAGCGAGCTGGCGCTGGCCTACCGGCAGTTCGATCAGGCTACCGCCCCGGAGCTGGTGGAGGCCTGCATTTACCGCATCAGTGCCGCCAAGGCCCGCTGCGACTACTATCTCCGTGTCCTGAAGGCGCAGGAGCCGGAGGCGGCGGGCAGCGTCAGAGGAGGCGCCCTATGGACCTGAACCAGAAGATCATTGCCGGTCTGCTGCTGGCCTTTTTTCTCATCACGCTGCTGCGGGTCCTCCGTGCGCCGCTGCGGCTGGCCCTCAGGCTCCTCGGAAACACCGCCCTCGGCTTTGCGGCGCTCTGGTGCGTCCACGCCACCGCCGCTCTCACCGGCATCACGCTGGGACTCAACGCCTTCAACGCGCTGGTCATCGGCATTTTAGGACTGCCGGGCTTCGTCCTGCTGCTTTTGACGCAGTGGGTGCTGTAGAACTACATAGCTCCGTCTGCCGCGGAGGGCCTAAACGCCCCTCGCGGCATTTTTAAAAATCGATTTTCAGAATTTGAGAGCTATCGTTAGAAAATCGGAGTTTTTAAGAGCTTTTCAAGATATAAATAAAAATCGTGTTGACACCGGCGGACATCCATGGTATAACTATCCTTGCTCCGATTTTAACCCGGAGCTCTTGATTTGTAAAGAAAATCAAATTTATATACGGAGGAAATGTTCCATGTCCACTTTTATGGCCAACAAGGCCAACATCGAGCGCAAGTGGTACATCCTGGACGCCGCCGGTAAGCCTCTTGGCAAGACCGCCGTCCGGGCTGCCGATCTGCTGCGCGGCAAGACCAAGGTTACCTACACCCCCAACGCCGACTGCGGTGACAACGTCATCATCATCAACGCCGGTCAGGCCGTTCTTACTGGCAAGAAGCCCGAGCAGAAGATCTATCGGACTCACTCCGGCTGGATCGGCGGTCTGAAGGAGACCAAGTACCGCATCCTGATGGCAGAGAAGCCCGAGACCGCCATGCGCGTGGCTGTCCGCGGCATGATGCCCCGGAACACCGTCTGCAAGGATTCTCTCAAGCGCCTGCACATCTATGCTGACGCCAACTACGAGCAGCAGGCTCAGAAGCCCATCGTGCTGGAGTAAGGAGGAGTAAGAGAATGTATCAGTCTAAGAAGCCTTATCTGTATGGCACCGGCCGCCGCAAGTCCTCCGTGGCCCGTGTGCATCTGTTCCCCAACGGTACCGGCGCGATCACCATCAACGGCCGTGACATCGACGAGTATTTCGGTCTGGAGACTCTGAAGATGGTCGTCCGTCAGCCTCTGGAGGCTACCGGCAACACCGGCAAGATGGACATTGTGGCTACCGTCACCGGCGGCGGCGTGTCCGGTCAGGCCGGCGCTCTGCGTCACGGTGTGGCCCGCGCTCTGCTGCTGGCCAGCGAGGATAACCGCGCCATTTTGAAGAAGGCCGGTTTCCTGACCCGCGATCCTCGTATGAAGGAGCGCAAGAAGTACGGTCTGAAGGCCGCCCGTCGTGCTCCCCAGTTCTCCAAGCGTTAACAGATTGCGATTTACAGGCGTCCGCCAAATGGCGGGCGCCTGTTTTTTCATCGCCTTTGCAGGGCATAAATTCAGTTGCTTTTCAATCGGGTTCCTGTAAAAGTGATCCCGACTGCCTGTCTGCACCCTTTCCCCAATCAACACGGCATAAAAGTCCCCGGCAGACCGCTGTATTTGCGGCCTGCCGGGGACTTGATTTCGTTTGCTCAAAATGCGAGTGCGCTTTTGAAGCGCCGCTTACTCGTGGACCCGCAGCTCCAGCACATCGGGGCGGGCATAGTGACCCACACCGTCAAACTCCATGCGGCTGGCGATAGCCTGCTGCATATCGAGGTCGGCATAGATGATCTCCTCCTTGTCCCACACCGGCTGCGTCACGTAATGGCCGAAGGGGTCCACCACGCAGCTGCCGCCGCGGCAGGGAATATCGCCGAGCTTCTCGATCTCCTGCGGGCAATGGAGGTCCTTGGGATACATTTCCTTGGTAAACACCATGTCGGCGTTGATGAAGAAGCAGTGGCCCTCAATGGCAATGTGCTTGATAGTATCCTGCCACTCTGGGTTATCGTTGGTATTGGGGGAAATGTAGATGGTAATGCCCTTCTGATACAGCGCCACGCGGGCAAGGGGCATATAGCTCTCCCAGCAGATCAGGTTGCCCATGGGGCCCCAAGGCGTTTCCGTAATGGGGAAGTAATCCTTATTGGCGTCGCCGTATACCAAACGCTCCGCGCCGGTGGGCTTCAGCTTGCGGTGCACGTTCAGCAGCTCGCCTTCGGGAGAGAACACAATGTTGGAGTTATACAGCGTGGCGCTGTCCTCACCCCGCTCGGAAATACCAATGCTGACATAGGCATGGGCCTCTTTGGCGGCCTGTCCCAGCAGCTCCGTTTCCGGTCCGGGAATGCAGAGGGAATTGTCATAATACCGCTTCCAGTCCAAGCGGCCCACCTTATCGCGGCTGCCAACGGTAAAGCCGAAGGTCATGCCGTAGGGATAGCAGGGAATAATCAGCTCCGGGAACACGATGAGCTCCGCGCCGTTCTTACCGGCCTCGCGAATCAGCTCCACCATCTTCTCCGTACTGGCTTTCTTATCAAACATCACAGGGGCACACTGTACAACTGCCACCCGGCAGGTATCCTTCAAATCACGCATGGACATTTTCCTCCTGTCTTTTTGGAGCGGCGCACGTCTCACCGCTCTGTCCCGGTCTCCCTGATTCATTGATTATATCATTTTTAACGCATTATGGCAAATAACCAAAAATGATGGCCGCTTATCATCAGAGGTAATACGGTTTGCTAACTGGGCCACCCTATTGCCTGCAAGGCCCTTGAAACTCATTACCTGTTCCAGATAAAAACCGGCATGGGCGGGTCATTGCGCCGGTTGGCCCAGTCGCAGCGGAGAACAGAGTACCGGCGGTCATCCAGCGTCTCCAGCCAATGCAGCACGGCGTCCCGCTCCGTATAGCCGTTGGCGCCGCCGTAATACAGGGCAATGGCGATGACGCCGCCGGGCTTCAGCACCCGCAGTGACGCCTCCAGTGCCGCAACGGAGGTCTCCGCCTGGGTAAATACCGCCGGGTCACCGCCGGGCAGGCGGCCAAAATTGAACACCACGCAGTCCACCGTCCCCGGCTCCGCGTACTGTTCCAAATTGGCGTGGCTGTCTAAAACGACCTCTGCTGACAATCCCTCCGCCTCCAGCAGCGCCCTTGTCTGCCGGATGGCCTCCTCCTGAATATCAAAGGCCAGCACCCGACCTGCTTTCCCGGTCAACCTGCAAAGCAGGGCGGTGTCCCGCCCCTTGCCCGCCGTGGCGTCGACGCAGACGCTTCCGGGCTTCACCGTCCGCGTCAGGAAGTCATGCACCATGCTCAGCGTATTGAGCTGCATCAATGATTTCCCCCCTCCGTATTGAAAAAGGGACCCTCCAACGAGAGTCCCTTTTCTTGTCTTCATCTTTGTGCAATTCCAACTGGAATTGCACAAATTGAGTCCGTTTTTCCCGGTGACATGTGCGGCGGGAAAAACTCCGCTCACCCTGCAAGTGTGCGAACAACGTAAGTGCGCGCAGCAGGGTGCAGCCCAATTCGTCAAAATACCGCAGTATTTTGACGAAATTATTTCACGATGGCGGCGGTGTCCATGGCGATCATGAGCTCCTCGTTGGTGGGGATCAGCAGGACCTTCACCTTGGAGTCAGCGGCGGAGATGACGACTTCCTTGCCGCGGACGTTGTTGGCCTCGGCGTCCATCTTCACGCCCATGAACTCCAGACCGGAGGCGATATCCAGACGCTGAGAAGCGCTGTTCTCGCCCACGCCGGCGGTGAAGATGATGGCGTCCACGCCGCCCATAGCGGCAGCATAAGCGCCGATGAGCTTCTTCACGCCGTAGTTGAACATATCCACAGCCAAACCTGCGCGCTCATTGCCCTCCTTGTGGGCGTTCTCCAAATCACGGAAGTCGGAGGACACACCGGACACACCCTGAACGCCGGACTTCTTGTTGAGGATATCCAGCATGGTGTCGATGTTCATGTCATACTTATTCATCAGGTACTGCAGGATACCGGCGTCCAGATCACCGGCACGGGTGCCCATGGGAAGGCCGGCCAGCGGGGTGAAGCCCATGGAGGTATCCACACTCTTGCCGCCGTCGATAGCGGTGACAGAGGAGCCGTTGCCGAGGTGGCAGGAGATGAGCTTCAGCTCCTCGGGCTTCTTGCCCAGCATAACAGCGGCGCGCTGGGAGACATACTTGTGGGAGGTGCCGTGGAAGCCGTAGCGGCGGACCTTGTCCTTCTCATAATACTCATAGGGCAGGGCGTACATATAAGCCTTGGCAGGCATGGTCTGGTGGAACGCGGTATCAAACACAGCCACCTGAGGCACGTCCTTGCCCATCACAGCGGTGCAGGCGTTGATGCCGGTGATGTTGGCGGGGTTGTGGAGAGGAGCCAGAGGGATGCACTCTTCCAGTGCCTTCATGACCTCATCGGTGATAAGCACGGACTTGTTGAACGCCTCGCCGCCGTGCACCACGCGGTGGCCCACAGCGTCGATCTCCTTCATGGAGCCGATGACGCCGTTGTCCTTGTCCACCAGTGCGTCCAGCACAGCCTGAATGGCCTCGGAATGGGTGGGCATGGCAACGTCAATGGCGTCCAGCACCTTCTTGCCCTCTACCTGAGGCTTGTAGGTGAACTTGCCGTCAATGCCGATGCGCTCGCACAGGCCCTTGGCCAGCAGCACGCCGGTCTCGGGGTTCAGCAGCTGATACTTCAAAGAGGAACTGCCCGCGTTGATAACCAGAATATTCATCGTTGGAATCTCCTTCTTCTTTTGAGAAAGCCTTGCCAGCTTTCCATAATTAAGCTACAATGTCAGTATGACGTCTGCATTTACGCAAACTCTCTTATCTCATTATAGCAGAACTTTCGCGAGATACAATCACCATTTTTACCGAATTGACACTTTTTTGTAACCGCTTTGAGGTGACATACGTGAAAACCGCTGGTATCATAACTGAATATAATCCCCTGCACTATGGCCATCTGCATCTGCTGCAGGCTGTGCGGCAGCGCTTCGGCGAGGATACCGCCGTGATCTGCGCTATGAGCGGGGACTTTGTGCAGCGGGGCGACTTTGCCCTTCTGCGGCGGTACGCCCGGGCGGAGGCTGCTGTGGAAAGCGGCGCGGACCTCGTGCTGGAGCTGCCCCTGCCATGGGCCGTCAGCTCTGCCGAGGGCTTTGCGCGGGGCGGCGTGGAAACACTGACCGCCACCGGGCTATTGGACGTGCTGGCCTTCGGCAGCGAATGCGGGGACAGCGCCGCGCTGCTGCGGTGCACTCTCGCGCTGGAGCGCCCGGAGCTAACGCCGCTTTTAAAGGCGGAGCTTACCCGGGGAGACAGCTTTGCCGCCGCGCGGCAGCGAGCCGTTTCCGCGCTGTTATCTCCCGTAGATGCCGCGCTGCTGTCCCAGCCCAACAATACGCTTGGCATTGAATACTGCCGCGCCCTGCTGCGTACCGGCTCCGAGGCGGAGGTCTTCACCGTTCCCCGGCACGGCGCCGCCCATGACGCCGCCGTTTCCGAGGCCGGGGGCTGCTCCGCCTCCGCCATCCGAATCCTGTTGGCGGAAGGCACAGAGGCAGACGCCCTCTCCCGCATGGTCCCGGCCATGCGGCGCGTTTACGAGGAAGAAAAGGCCGCAGGCCGCGCCCCGGTATTTGCCGTCAGCTGTGAACGGGCCATTCTATCCCGGCTCCGCTCCATGAGCGCGGCGGAGTTTGACGTGCTGGATACCGGCCGGGAGGGCATCGGCCAGCGGCTGTACAAGGCCAGCCGGGAGCCCGCCTCCCTTGCCGCCGTTTTGGACGCCGCCAAAACAAAACGGTACGCCTACACCCGTCTGCGGCGGATGGTCCTCTGGGCCTATCTGGGGCTGACGCCGGCGGACATCCCCGCCCATGTGCCCTATCTCCGGGTGCTGGCCGCCAACAGCCGGGGCCGGGCGCTGCTGGGCCGGATGCGGGAAACCGCGCGTCTGCCGGTCCTCACAAAGCCCGCCGCCGTGCGGACGCTGGACGCTGCAGCGCAGCGGCTGTTCGCTCTTGAGGCCCGCGCTGCGAACCTCTACACCCTTGCCTACCCGGAGCTTCGCGCCGCCGTTGGCGGCGCACTGTGGCGGGAGACCGCCCGGATGCTCTGAACCGTCCCTGAAAGGAGTTTCTCATGAAAAAATTCGGTATTCTGACGCTTACCCTGTGCCTTGTATTGGGCCTGACCGCCTGCGGTGCGACAACGCTGCCCACCCCGGAGGAGCCGACGCCCCCCGCCGTTGCGGACACGGAGGACATCACCTACGAGGTGACAACAGACCCCTACGAGCAGGACATTTTGGCGGAGGATGGCACAAAGCTGATGCACATTTCCTTCCAGCTCCCCCATCTTCAGGCCTACGTAAACGGCCAGCCCATCGAGACCCCCGCAACGCCCGCGCAGGAGGCCGCTGTGAGCCGCATGAATACCTTTAACGAGAGCTTTGACCAGTGGCGAGAATCCGAATCCGTGGAGGAAAGCATTGCCGACACCAAAATGATGTATCAGGAGAACCCGGAGCTGTTCACCGGCGACAGTATGGCCCCGCTTTCCGAGGAGCTGACCTACACCTGCTACCGCACCGGCTCCCTTATCAGCATTGCCGCCGACTACTACAGCTATCTGGGCGGCGCGCACCCCAACACTGTGTATTTCAGTTGGAACTTTGATCTGGACAGCGGTATTTTCCTCGCCATTCCCGAGCTGGCCGAGGACCCGCAGGCCTTCACACTGGCTGTGGCGGACATGATCGAGGTACAGGCCGTGGAGCGCTTCCAGTCCGACCCCAACTACGCCGGTCTCTCCCTCTCCGACATCTATTGGGAAAATTACCGTGAGGTCATGGAAAAATGGGCCAGCGATTACGCCGTATCCTTTGACGCAGAGGGCATGACCATCATCTTCTCCGCCTACGAGCTGGCCAGCTATGCCGCCGGACCGCAGGAGTTCCACTTCAGCTACGAGCAGCTTGCAAGCTATTGGAGCGAAAGCGGCCGCACCGTGCTGGGCCTGAACTGAACATTACATAGGAGCAAAAAGGTCCCCGGAACGCGATGCGTTCCGGGGACCTTTTTTTATTTACTGATACGGCGATTCCGCAGTCAATTCTCCTGCTCCATCCGCTCCTTGATGGCCTTGCCCGTGGGGGTAGCGGCAAGACCGCCCAGCGCCGTTTCCCGCAGCTCCATAGGCATCCGGGTACCTACCTCACCCATGCAGTCAATAACTTCGTCCACCGGGATGCGGCTCTCGATACCGGCCAGCGCCATATCCGCGCAGCTCACCGCGTTGACCGCGCCCACCACATTCCGCTTCACGCAGGGGACCTCCACCAGTCCCGCCACCGGGTCGCACACAAGGCCCATCAAATTCTTCAGTGCCATGGCCGCGGCATGGCCGATCTGCTTGCAGTCGCCGCCCCGGAGAGAGGCCAGCGCCCCTGCCGCCATGGCGGAGGCGGAGCCGATCTCCGCCTGACAGCCGCCGGCCGCACCGGCAATGCAGGCCCGGAAACTGATGACCGCGCCGATGCCGGAGGCGGTATACAGCGCCTTCAGGATTTCCTCCTCTGTGGCCTTCCCGGCCTGATACAGCGGCACCAGCACCGCCGGCAGCACGCCGCAGGCGCCCGCCGTAGGCGCCGCCACGATTTTTCTCATGCAGGCGTTGCACTCCCCCACGCTGAGGGCCGTGGCAATGACCTCCTGCACATAATCGCCGCTGTATGCCTTGCCGGAGGCGGCATACGCCCGCATCCGCGCACCGTCGCCGCCCACAAGGCCGCTGCGGGAGCGCTGCTCCGCCCGATAGCTCACAGCAGATTCCAGCATGGCCTCCCACGTCTGGCGCATTTTCTCCCAGGACTGCGCCTCCGTGACCTGCCGCTCCTCCATATCGGTCTCCAGCACCACCCGCCAGAAGGGGATGGCTTCGGCCTCCGCTCTTTCAAAAATTTCCTGCATGGAATCCAAGGCCATCTCAGTCGCCCTCCTTTTCGTAGTACACCACGCCGATCACGTGGGGCACTTCCTTCAGCTTTTCAATAACACCCGCCGGTACCGGCTGGTCGATCTCAAAAATCGTCATCACGCTGCCGCCCCGGCGGTCCCGCACAAGGCTCATGTTGGCGATGTTGATATCCGCGTTGGAAATCTCCCGGGTCAGCGTCGCCAGCTCACCCGGCACATCCATGTGCCGGACAATGAGGGTATTGAACGCGCCGGTGAAATTCACCGCCACACCGTCCAGCTTGTCCACCCGAATGCGTCCGCCGCCGATGGAGACTGCCTGCACGCAGGTCTTTTTCCCGCTGATGCCCTCCACGGTCAGCACCGCCGTGTTGGGGTGCGCCTCCCGCAGCTCAACAGGGTGAATCGTAAAGGTCAGCCCTTCCTCCGCCGCCACGGTGAAGCTCTCCGGGATGCGAAGATCGTCGGGCCGCATTCCCAAAAGGCCCGCCACCAGCGCGCGGTCCGTGCCGTGGCCCTTTCCGGTCTCGGCAAAGGAGCCGTATAGACCGATGTCCGCCTTTACCGGCTTTTCTCCCAGCAATGTCCGGGCCATCCTGCCGATTCGCACGGCCCCTGCCGTGTGAGAGCTGGAGGGGCCGATCATAATGGGGCCCAGAATGTCAAAAATATCCAGCATATCCGTTCCTCCCATTTTCTGTTTCTGTTCCATGGCCCGCCATGTGGGCCTATTGAAATCATGGTATCACACCGCCGATGGCTTTGCAAGCATTTTCGCCGCATTCTGTCTTTGTGCCATCCATTATCATTAAACGCACAGAGACTCAAACGAGTCGGCTGTGCGTTTTTTCTTTACTACAACCCCATAGGA
>OOCB01005053.1_pt1 | contig 10177 bp, 5 predicted proteins | sample 1671351 | NCBI WGS metagenome assembly OOCB01 (sample SAMN06348148, study PRJEB24527) | human gut metagenome | biome: human gut; feature: ankylosing spondylitis patient; material: feces | host: Homo sapiens | place: China | collected 2015-10
GGCCGGGCGGCTTTCTGTTATTTGAAGTAGAAATTAGTCGTTAGAAATGAGTAATTATGGGCGTTCTGCCGCTGAAATCCGGTTCATATAATGCGGAACAGGGGAGAGGTGGGATGCCGATGGACGATATCTTACAAGTAAATGAGCGGCTGCGCGGCCTGATATGGGGCGCGCCCATGCTGATTCTGCTGCTTGGCACCGGATTGTACTTCACGGCGGTGACCGGAGTTTTTCAGGTGCGGTACTGCGCGCTCTGGCTGCGGAAAACGCTGTTTTCCTGCTTTACCGGTGCCGCAAGACGGACAAGCGGCGGCGTTTCGCCGTTTGCGGCCATGTGCACCGCACTTGCCGCAACGGTCGGCACGGGCAACATCGCGGGCGTGGCAACCGCGCTGACGCTCGGCGGTCCGGGCGCGGTATTCTGGCTGTGGGTGAGCGCCTTTGTCGGCATGATGACGGCTTTTGCGGAGAACACGCTCGGCATGCTCTACCGTGAAAAGGGGAGCGACGGCAGCTGGCGCGGCGGAGCCATGCTGTACCTCAAAAACGGGCTGCACAGTCCGCTATTGGCGGGAGCCTTTGCGCTGTTCTGTGTGCTGGCATCGTTCGGTATCGGCAACATGAGCCAGTGCAACTCGATCGCACAGGGACTTTCCGGCTCGTTCGGCATACCGAGCGGGATCGTCGGCGCGGTGACAGCGGTTTTACTCGGCGCGGTGCTGCTCGGCGGGCTGAAACGCCTCTCGCGCGTGACGGAAACACTCGTGCCGTTCATGGCGCTGTTCTACATGGGCGGCGCGGTCGTTGTGCTGTGGGTGCATCGAGCGAATCTGCCGCAGGCATTCGCGCAGATTTGTTCGATGGCGTTCGATACAAGGGCAGGCACGGGCGGCGTGCTCGGCTACGGCATGACGCAGGCCGTCCGGGCGGGTGTGTCGCGCGGCATATTTTCAAATGAAGCCGGACTGGGCTCGTCCGTCATGGTGCATGCCGCCGCCGATGCCAAAGAGCCGTGCGAACAGGGAATGTGGGCGGTGTTTGAGGTGTTTTTCGACACGATTGTGATGTGCAGCGTCACCGCGTTCGTCATTCTCACGAGCGGGGTATACGACGTAAGCCGCTACGCGCTCGCGTCCGGCACGCCTTTGCTTTCTCAGCTGACAACCGGTGCACAGCTTACCGCAGAGGCGTTCTCCACCGTATTCGGACGGTTCGGCGGGGGCTTCGTTGCGGTGTCGCTCGCGCTGTTTGCATTCTCGACCCTGCTCGGCTGGTCGTATTACGGGCAGCGTGCAGCGGCCTATTTGATGGGGGAGCGGGTAATTCCGGTCTACAAGGCGGCCTTTCTTCTGGCGGCGGTAGCGGGCTGCATGATGCGGCTTGAGCCGGTGTGGGCGCTCAGCGACACGTTCAACGGCCTGATGGCGCTGCCTAATCTGGCGGGCGTGCTGGCACTTCGGCGGCAGGTGATTGCGGAATGGTGTCGCTATAAATGCGATTTATGACGTTAAACCATTGCAAGTTGCACAAAAATATCCTTTCGGACGGAAAAAACAGGATTAGCACTTGTAAATCCGGTTAAATCCATATAAAATAGAATGGAATTGCGGACACGATTTGTCTGTGTATAAGGGGGAAATAAGGAATGGACGTTACGGCAACTGTTTGGACACTGCTGCCGCCGATCATCGCGATCGCGCTTGCACTGATCACGAAGGAGGTTTACTCCTCGCTGATGATCGGTATTCTTTCGGGTGCGCTGCTCTATACGGGCTTCCATCCGCTGAAAGCCGTCGAGACGACTTTCACCATCATGGGCAGTAAATTGGGAGATAATATCAATATTTGTATCTTCCTTGTATTGCTCGGTATTCTGGTTTCACTGATCACAAAATCGGGCGCGTCACGCGCATACGGTGAGTGGGCGGTCAAAACCATTCGCAGCCGGCGCGGCGCGTCGTTTGCGACCTCGTTCCTCGGAATGTTCATTTTCGTGGACGATTACTTCAACTGCCTCACCGTCGGCACGGTCATGCGCCCGGTGACGGACAAGTACAACATTTCCCGGGCAAAGCTGGCGTACATCATCGATGCAACGGCGGCTCCGGTCTGCATCATCGCGCCGATCTCCTCGTGGGCGGCGGCGGTCGGCTCGTCTCTGCCGGAATCGAGTACGCTGGACGGCTTCTCGCTGTTCCTCAAGACCATCCCGTTGAACCTGTATGCGCTGCTCACGCTGGCGTTCCTCATCTGGCTGATGGCTGCTGATTTCGACTTCGGCCCGATGAAAAAGTACGAGCTCGCGCATAAGGATGACGATCTCTCTCTGATTGAGGAGACTCACGTTGTAGCCGGCTCGGGCAAGGTTTACGACCTGATCCTGCCGATCAGCGTACTGATCGTGCTCTGCATTGCGGGCATGCTGTACACCGGCGGCATTCTGGAAGGCGCGAACATCGTTGAGGCGTTCGCAAACTGCGATTCTTCCACCGCGCTGGTGCTCGGCTCGTTCTTTACGCTGCTGTTCACCTTTGTGCTGTACATCCCGCGCAAGGTGCTGTCCTTTGGCCAGTTCTGTGAGGCATTCACCGAGGGCTTCAAGGCAATGGTTCCGGCTATTCTCATCCTGACGCTTGCGTGGACGCTGTCCGGTGTCTGCCGTGAAGAGTACCTCAACATCGGCGGCTTCGTATCCTCTGTGGTGAAGGCGGAATCCACTATCGGTATGTTCATGCCGGCGGTATTCTTCCTCATCGCGCTTGGTCTGGCCTTTGCCACCGGTACCTCCTGGGGCACGTTCAGCATCCTGATCCCGATCGCTATTGCGGTATTCGGCGATGCACCGTCCACCATGCTGGTCATGACCGTGGCAGCCTGCCTGTCCGGTGCGGTCTGCGGCGACCACATCTCGCCGATTTCGGATACGACCATCCTCGCATCCGCGGGTGCACAGTGCAACCACATTGATCACGTTTCCACGCAGATGCCGTACGCGCTGATGATTGCGGCGATGAGCTTTGTAGGCTTCCTTGTCGGCGGTGTGACCGGAAACGACATTCTGGCGCTTGGCGTAGGTGTGGTGCTGCTGGTGCTCACCGTTGCGGTTATTACTGCACGCCAGAAGAAAAAGGCATAACAACGTCAATTAAAGTCGCAAAATGATGCTCTCCCTTCGGGGAGAGCATAAAATTGCAATAAATCCCATTTTATCCGGTCAAAACTGGATAAGCAGACTCCCGAAAGAAGGTATCCCATTTGACCACTGACCTTACCGTCGGAAAACCGTCGCAGAAGCTGTTCTGGTTCTCGATTCCGCTGCTGCTCAGCGTTGCGTTCCAGCAGCTGTACCAGATGGCTGACTCCATCATCGTAGGCCGTTTTGCCGAGACTGTAGAAGCCGGTGAGCTGGCGCTGGCCGCTGTCGGCGCGAGTTACCCGATCACGCAGCTGTTCGTTGCGGTTGCAACCGGTATCAACATCGGTACCGGCGTACTCGTCTCGCAGCTGTTCGGCGCAAAGCGCTATCTGCGCATGAAGACCGCCATCTCGACCGCACTGCTCACCACCACGACGGTGGCGCTGCTGTTGACGCTGATCGGAGCCATCGGTACGCACGGTATCATGAACGCGCTGTCCACGCCGGAGAATATCTTTGCGGACGGCTCGCTGTATCTGCGCGTGTATGTGTTTGGTCTGCTGTTCCTGTTTATCTATAACGTGTGTACGGGTATCTTCAATGCCATGGGCGACAGCCGAACGCCGCTGATCCTGCTTGTGCTGTCCTCGGTCGGCAATGTCATTCTGGATATGGTATTTGTTGCCGGCCTGCACTGGGGCGTTGCCGGTGTTGCATGGGCGACGTTTATCGCGCAGGGCGCATCCGGTGTGCTGGCATTCGTGCTGCTGCTGCGCCGCGTGCGTTCGTTTGATACGGGCCACCACTTCGTGCTGTTCGCGCCCGAAATGCTGCGCCGCCTGACAAACTACGCCGTGCCGTCTATCGCACAGCAGAGCTTTGTATCGGTCGGCAATGTGGTCATTCAGTATTACATCAACCTGTGCGGTGCGACCGTTATCGCGGGCTTCTCGGCGGCAAACCGCGTCAACCAGTTTGCGCTGACCTGCTGTATGTCGTTCGCGTCCGGTCTGTCCAGCTATGTTGCGCAGAATATCGGCGCCCGCAAGCTGGACCGCATCGGTCCGGGTCTCAAATGGGGTGCGGTGTATTCACTCGGCCTGTCCGTGGTGTTTATGGCGATCTATCTGCCGTTTGCGAACAAGATCATCAGCCTGTTCGTTCCGGCGGGCAGTGCCTCCGGCGTTATTGATGTTGCACGAGGCTATCTGTTCACGGTCGTACCGTTCTATCTGGTCGTATGCACCAAGTTCGTGTGCGACAGCGTGCTGCGCGGTGCCGGTGCAATGCGTCCGTTCATGGTAACGACGTTCTCCGACCTGATTATCCGTGTGGTGCTGTCCATTGCACTGTTCTATGTGGTAGGCAACGAGCACGGTATCTGGCTCAGCTGGCCGATCGGCTGGTTCCTCGGCTCGGGTCTGTCGGTGTTCTTCTATAAGTCCGGTGCGTGGAAAAAGAATCTGCCTACATTCTAACCGGTCGTAAAATTGCGAAATGAAAGGGTTTCCTGTCGGGAAACCCTTTTTTATGACTTTTTCGTGCCTGTTTCTTAATAATCTTCCGGAATTTCTACAGAAAGAGCTTCACCGGACGCGTAAACTTCCAATTTTTCGCTTTAGGGCAGGGCCTTTCTGCATTTCGTTCCCGCAAAACTGCATTTCGTGAAAAAGACGTTCCGGCTGATCGAAAATCTGCTATGGTATAAACACAGCAGATAACACGGAAGGCACGGACAGCACCGTCGAGTAACGGCTTCGATACCGGCTGGCGAATTGCAAGACCACAGCTTACACAATATGAATAACAACTCCTCATAATTGAGATACCCCGCCGGATGGAAAGCGAGTATAATTCCGTTCGGCGGGGTACTGTTTTGCACGGAAAAAACGAGGCGCACATGCCGTTCACAGGGATGGTGGGTTTTGAAATTGCGTGACGATTGCGGCTCTGTATGGTATGATGGAGAAAAACAGCAGGAGGCGTTTGGGTGAGGATACTTTTTATCTGCCATGGGAATATATGCCGCAGTCCGATGGCAGAATATATCATGAAGGAACTGGTAAAGCGAGAAGGCGTCGCGGGTGACTGGGAAATCGAATCGGCGGCTGTCAGCCGTGAGGAGATCGGCAATCCGGTGTATCCGCCGGCGCGGCGCAAGCTGCTTGAGCAGGGAATCCCGTGCGGGCAGCATGCGGCGCGGCAGATGACGCGCGCAGATTATGATCGGTTTGATCTGCTGATTGGCATGGACCGGTCCAATCTGCGCACCATGCAGCGCATTTGCGGCGGTGATCCGGACGGAAAGCTGCATTTGCTGCTGGATTTTACCAACCGAAAAGGCGAGGAGGTCGCTGACCCATGGTATACCGGCGATTTTGATGCCGTGTGGGAGGATTTGCTGGAAGGGTGTCAGGCGCTGCTGAGGGAATATAGGTAAGAAAAAAGGAAACCCGGGTGGGTTTCCTTTTTTGTTGGGGGTTACTGTACGATGGTTCCGTCTGTCTTAACGGTGCAGATCAGGGTTTTGTTGTCTTTGGTAGTGATAGTTATTATATTATCACCAGAAGTGTCGAAACCATTTGCAGCTAACTTCAAGCCGTCATATGCTCCTGCAGTCCAAGTATTAAAACCAGCTGGGGCAAAGGTGCTGTCCTCGGTCACATTACTTGCAGGAGTATATTCAGTGGAACCGACCTTAACGCTACCGATATTATTGATTAAAGTTGTCAGTTCGGTACCGATAGGGTTGCTAAACTTAAGCTCATAATAATCGGTCCATAAGAGGGAGTCAACAAACTTACAGTATTCTACAGTAGCATCAAGGGTATTTTCGGTGTTGTTATCACCGGTGTTGCCACCGCTATTATCGCCGGAATTGCCGTTGTTATTGTTGTCAACAACCAGCTTTCCGTCCTTGGTGATGATCAGGGTCAGGTCTTCGTAGCCATCTTTTGTACTGCGAATTACAACAGTATTCTTATCTTCGGTAAATGCAGATGCACCCAAATTCAGAATTCTGCTGTTGTACGAAGAATCAAACCAACCGTATTCTGCATCGCCAAGCATGGACAGCGAGTACAAGAAGGAATTTTGCGTATATACCTTGTCGTTTACAGTTACGGAATCAACATAATTCCACCAAGTAAAATCAACCGTGCCGAAATCTAGAGAGTAGATGCCATTTGCAAAGCTAACATGCGGAGTGGCGTTCGGAACCTTTTTGAAAGAGCCAGCCATAGTAAATGCAGTGTTCAGCTCATTGTAGTAATCTGCGGTAAGCTGCAGCGTATACTTACTCGGCTTGGTTATGTTATGCAGACGAATTACAGTATTATTTTCATCAATTGAATAATAGATAGCGGTATCGCCTTCAACGCCCTGCTTGGATACGGTCTTCTTGTTATTATCCTGATCGGTCAATACAACAGACTTCAGATTCTTGAGAAAATCGCCCTTTGAGCCTTCAACAGTAATAACAACCGGCTGACCTCCTGTCGTATCTGCAACCGAAAGGGACAGACCGGATTCTGTTGCCTTGTTATAGGTGAACTTTACTTCCTGTGCCTTATAGCCTGCGGAAACGATTTTCAGCGAAGTTTCGCCAACCGTGAGTGCATCCTTCTTGAGAGTAATGGTATTGCCCTGGATGGTGTAGTAATCGCTGCTCAGCTCGCGCCAGTCACTATTCAGATACAGTGCAGTAATCTTGCTGAGATAATCCGAACCGTTTTCAAAGGTCAGAGTAACATCGCTGCCCTCGTTTGCATCGGAAATTGTCGGAGCGATGAAATCCAGCTTACCGGATACATCGCTGTTCTGAATATCGCCCAGCAGACCGTCTTCCAGTACAGCCTTGGTAGCACCCGGCGGATTGGTGGTTACAGCATCGCCGGAAGTGCGGTAGTCACCAAATGGAATCCACAGCTTGCCTTCCGTAGAAATCTTATCATAGTAGTTAGAACCGCGGAAATACTTGGTATCGCCGGTATCAAATGCAGAGTCCAGCGTAGAGGTTTCATATGCCCAGTATTCATATACAGCATCGGAAGCAGAAGTGCTCTTTTTCAGATCATTCAGCACGCAGGCATTTGCAACCAGATCGCTCTTAAACAGGAAATTGGTCGAAATAGCGTATCCACCGCCGGAGCTGGTGGTGCCGCCGGAAGAAGAACTGCCGGTTGCGCGGCTGATTGCGTCCAACGTGATGGCAGTCTGCGAAACCGGAGTAAGACCGCCGTTAACAGTAAATTCTTTGCTGAAGGTCTTGAAGCCGTTTGCCTGAATGGTCAGCTTGTAGCTGCCGCTGTACTTCAAAAAGTTTCTGCCGTTTTTAGCGGATTCATCATTATACAGTACGAACAGATCCTGACTCCACAGGAAATAATCAATGGTGTCGTCGTTATTCTGCAATTCAATGGTATCCTGCGCGCCGTTTGCGCCGACAGGACCGCTCAACGTTACCTTTTCAATCGGGTCGGTAATACCATACACCAGATTGCTTACTTCAAAATGCAGGTTTTTGCCGGACTGAGGTGTTTCCTTCAGGGTCAGTTTGGGTTCTGCTTCCTTTACCACATGAATAGCAGCCAGCGTGTAAGATTTTTTGCCGTTTGCATCGGTCGAACAAACGCGAACATAATAACGGCCGTTGCTGCGGAAGTTATCCTGCTGGAGAGCAATGTTGAGAGTACCAACCGTGCTGCCGTGATGAGCCTCGGTATCCTTGGTATAGGTCAGATGGTCATTCAGCGTTTTGTGATACTGGTCGTAGGTTACCAGTTCCAGAGCACCGGTATCTGCAATGTTTTCAAACCATGCCCGATCATCATCGGCGGTGTAGTTGAACATAATCGTTACGGTGCCATTGCCGTCTGTATCCATAACCGTTTCCGGAGAGTAGCTCGGATGCGGATTTACAGCGGCAGTGGTGCCGAAGGTGGTTTTGCTGGGCGGAACACGTGCATTGCCTGCATCGTCGTAATTCGTCAGATAGTAATCCCAGATTGCCAGCGGACCATGCTTGACGAAATAGTCCGGCAGGTAATGATCACCGGTGTAGACTGCATCGTCAACCTTGGTGCCGAGGTTGGTGGTCTGAGTTTTGCTGCCGCTGGTCAGGGTGACAGAACCCGGCTGTGCCACGAGCGGGAGCTTGACGACAGAGCCGTCATCGGTTACCGGAGTGGCATATTTTGTTACATCAGCACCATCAACGGTGATGACGGTATTTTCCTTGGTGAAGCCGGTGCTGAAGGAAAGCGCCAGATATGCGCCTGCATCGGTCGTTACGACCTGCGCGTCTGCAATCTCGGCTTTGACAGTCGTATTGCTGCCGCTCGAAGAGCCGCCGGAGGACGAACCGTCGCTCGATGAACCGCCGCCAGAAGCTGTGCTGCCAACCGTCTCGGTCTTACCTGCGGAAACCGCTTTATCGCCGGCCTTGACACCGGAAACGCTGTCTGCTGCGGTAACCTTGGTGCCGCTGGTGGTAACGGTTACGTTATTGGCGTTCGCCTTTACGGTTCCAACCTTGCCTGCACCGGTAATCTTTGCGCCTTCTGCGTTGACGTTGATGGAACCGACAGACGCGCCGCTGTTTACGGTAATGGCAGAACCCTGTGCGACTGTGATGTTGTCAACCGAGCCGGAAACCGCAATGTCGGTATTGGCGATAATGCCCTTGCCGGCCTTGGTGTCCTTGAAGGTTACACCGCTTTCGCCGCCGCGCAGCACAATGCGGCCGGTGACAGTAACACCCGTTAGGTCGATTCTGCTGACGCCGTCTGCAATGATGAGATCGCCGTTGATGGTCTTGCCGGACAGGGAAACGCTGTTTTCACGCACAATAACGCTGCCGTCCACCGTGGCAGACAGAGAATCGTCTGCATCGGCGTAGGTGCTGGCCATTTCACTGATGACCTTGGCAAATTCCGCACGGGTGATGCTGGTTTTCGGGTTCAGCTTACCATTTGCACCGTTGACATAGCCGTTTTCAATCAATGCAGCTACACTGCTCCGTGCCCATGCAGAGATAGAAGCACCATCGGTGTAATTGTTCAGAACGGACGTATCGCCGCTTTCAAGTGCAAATGCACGCGCGAGGACAACAAAAGCCTCTTCACGGGTGATCGGCGCTTCGGGATTCAGTTTGCCGTTTGCACCCTGAAATGTGCGCATGGCAACGGCCAGTTCGAGATCGTTATAATACCATGCGGAAGTGTTTGCATCGCTGTAAACCGACAGGTCAGCTGTTTTGCGAGCGGCAAAGGCACGGTTGACGATAGCAGCCATCTGGGCACGGATCAGCAGGCCGGAGCTGTTAATCTGGCCGTTTGAGCCGTTCAGCAGGCCGTTCTGTACAGCGCTGCGCAGGCCGGCTGCGGACCAGTCGGTCGGGAAATCGGAAAAGTCTTCGGGCGAGGCAGCGAATGCATTCGCTGGCAGGAGCATAGCTCCTGCCAAAAGCATCGCAAGGGTACGTTTTTTGTTCAAGTATATTTTCCTCCTTGTCGTTAGGCTGAGCTAACTATACCAGTAAAAATTTTCCTTTCCATAGGAAAGGAGCGTGATCACAGTGAGTTATCAAATGCTAACTCATAAGTGGGTAATAAAATACCATAAAGATTTTATGTTGTCAAATCCTGATATTTACATGAAAGAACGGCCGTATCACATAAACAACACAAAAGTACACAAAATCCTGCAACGAGTTAGAATAAGCTAACTCCAAACATGTTTTTTAATAAAAGAAAAATTTTTTGTATGTGCGATACATATTGTATACAGCGGCAGGTGGTGTTTTATTTTCAGGACATTTGGACAGGAGGAATATATTATATAGGTATATATAGAGTGTACAAATTTCCTGTAAAATTTTTTTGAAAAAAGTTGAAGAAAAGTGTTGACATTAGGCGCATACTGCGGTATACTAAATAAGCTGTCAGCGAGAGTTGATGAGCTGAAAAGTTCAGAAACAAGCGCAAAACAGCAGATTGTACCTTGTAAATTAAACAACGATGTGCTTAAACTGTTGTTCAA